>Ga0256833_1002637_pt1 | contig 12537 bp, 9 predicted proteins | sample 356284metaG_FD_190535 | JGI IMG/M metagenome (GOLD analysis project Ga0256833, IMG submission 190535) | Hydrothermal vent microbial communities from Mid Atlantic Ridge, Atlantic Ocean - 356-284 | ecosystem: Environmental > Aquatic > Marine > Hydrothermal vents | place: Atlantic Ocean: Mid...
CACTATCCTCTGCCTTGGGCAACATCTCTTCAGGTTCATTGTTCTCCTGCGAAACCATACCCGCCTGCCCATTATCCAGTGCTTCAGGATGAACATCTTCAGCGGTCGGCTCAAGCGATTCCCGGGAAGGTCCATCACCATCCTCCGCTGGAACAGGCGCAGAACTTTGGGGGGCTTCCCGGGCATCGTCCATTTCAACAGGTGGAATTTCCGCCGCCAGTTTTTTTATCTCTTCGGCCTGCTCCTCACCTATGCGGCCGGCAGCGGCAATTGCGTCCGTCTCCATTTCAGCCAGAACGGCGGCTGAAAGAATTCCTGCGGCAAAAAATCGATCCGCCATCCCCTCATCAACGCCTTCAATGGCGGTCAGAGTTCGATAACGCGGATCTTCAAGATTTGCGTAGCGCTGTTCACTTTTGACATCAATACGCCAACTCATAAGCTTGGACGCCAGTCGAACATTCTGTCCCTGCCTGCCGATAGCCAGAGAAAGCTGATCATCCGGCACAACAACAAGCAACAGCTTGTTTTCCTCATCCACAATGACCATGGAAACTTCAGCCGGAGCCAGGGCATTATACACGTATTTAGCCGGATCAGGGCTCCAGGGAACAATATCGATCCGCTCCCCCTGCAATTCCTGCACGACATTCTGCACCCGGGAACCTTTCAAACCCACACAGGCCCCAACCGGATCGACGTCGGACTCAATGGACGATACCGCAATTTTAGCCCGGAATCCCGGTTCCCGGCTGCACCCCATAATCTTGACGATGCCTTCAGCAATCTCAGGAACTTCCAGCTCAAAAAGCTTCATAAGAAACTCATTACAGGTTCTGCTGAGTATCAATTGTGCATCCCTTGTTTCCTGCCTGACCTCCTGAAGATAGGCACGAATACGATCACCCTGCTTAAAGGAACGTTTGGGGATCTGTCCTTCCCTGGGTAGAATCGCATCGGTTCGCCCCAGGTTGATTACCATTTTCCCCCGTTCAAAACGCTGCACAATACCATTGACGATTGTTCCCTCACGGTCACGGAACATTTCATAGATTACCTCACGTTCGGCATCACGCATCCGATGGATAATAACCTGCTTTGCCGACTGAGCCGCTATCCTTCCGAGATCTTCGATGTTATCAAGTTTTTCACCAAGATCATCGTCAAGTTCAACTTCGGGATCCAGCTCACGTGCTTCTTTCAGGGCGATCTCTGTTTCCTCATCAAAGACTTCTTCCACCACGGTCCGGTACTGAAACACCTCAATTTCGCCAAGCTCTTCATTGAATTGCACTTCAATATCACGACGGCTGCCGAATTTCTTTCTGACCGCTGAACGGACAGCCTCTTCAATGGCATCGATGAGCAACGCCCTGTCAATACCTTTATCCCGGCAAATCTGATCGAGAATTCTTTTTAAATTTTCCGTTCCCACCATGGTTTTACTCCAGCTCTGCCGGTTGCTCTTTTATCTCTCATACCGGACTCACTCATTTGTCGTCGCCCTGTTCCGGTTTCCGGAACCGCTTTACTCAAGAATCAATCTAGCCCGCGCAATGTCGACCAGCGGAAATTTCTGCATCCGGCCATCAACATCAACGAGGACCTCCTCGTTCTCCACACCCTGCAACATACCGATGAACACCCGCTGATCGTCTCGTTTTTCCCGTAATTTAATCCTGGCCGATCGACCGGCAAAACGGATAAAATCATCTTTTTTCTTCAAAGGACGTTCCAGGCCGGGCGAGGAGACCTCCAGATGATAGGCATGCTCAATGGGATCTTCCACCTCCAGGTAACTGCTGACCTCGCGACTTACCCTTGTACAATCCTCAAGGGTTACGCCGCCCTTCCGGTCGATAAAGAGTCGTAATACCCAGCCATGCCCTTCCCTGCGGAACTCGGTATCCACCAGTTCAATGTTCATGTCAGCCAGCAGGGGAGCAATAAACTCCTCCACCCGCGCTATAATGCCAACCGCCCCGCCACTCACTTTATTTCCCTCTAAAACTACAATTTATCAAAAAGATATACCTCTTTTGCATCCAGGCAAAAGGCAATAAAAAAAGCGGGCAAAGCCCACTTTCTCGTACATCGATTCCCAATCAATGTATGGCCGGTTGATTTGCCCTGAAATACGAGAGCGAATCAATGCATTGAAGGGGCCGGCCCATTGGAGCGGGCAACGGGGCTCGAACCCGCGACCCCAAGCTTGGGAAGCTTGTGCTCTGCCAACTGAGCTACACCCGCCCATCAATACATAAAAACGGTTAAATATACTTGTCGAAAATGATTTTGTCAAGAAAACATCAACCGAAAGCTACTTACGATTTTTTCTTGTATCGCTCCAAAACTGAAGATTATTGTTCAGGATTAGCCCGCATATTTCACAAAGGTCGTTGCGAAAAAACATTTTTTCCAAATGCCCAGAAGGTAATTTCAAGGTTTCCTTGACTTCATATCCTGACCTTCGTATTCTAAACCCGATCCGCTACAGATATATTGCTGTTTTTATACTTTAAAGGAACCTTGAAAAATTAGGATTTTCGTTCAAAGTCAGATAAGCGTAGACTTCGAGGCATGCGAAAAATTTTACCACAGGCCGGATATTCCCCAGGATAAAATTTTGAGCATAACGAGGTAAGCAAGCCCGCGAGACTCCGAGGAGTAGTGTGTCGGGACAGGTCTCAACCATACAGGTAGTATGTTGTGAATCGTCCCGGCACACACTTTGCTGTCGATCGAAGTTTTTACGACGCCATCAAGGTTCCCTAAACCATAAAAAGTACAACCGGAGAAAATTATGACTCACAACGTTGTCCTTGTCCTGTCATGCGGAACAGACAATCCCAACCGTTCAACCCGTGGAATTCACCTTGCCACAGTTGCCCACAAGGAGGGTAAAAAAGTCAAAGTATTTTTCCTGGATGAAGCCGTGAATCTGGTTAAGAAGGGAATGATCGACAACCTTAAAGCCGCCACCGGTGATGTTGCCGATGACCTGATGACGTACCTGCAGGCCCATGAAGTACCGCTTCTGGCCTGCACTCCCTGTGCCAAAGCCCGGCAGATAGGGGAGGAAGACCTCATAGAGGGTGCGCGTATGGCGACTGCAATGGAATTGATAGAAATCTGCTGTGATGATGCCGCAGTCATCAGTCTCTGATTAAAGGATTGATACCGTCAACCTTCCGACTCAACACTCTTTTTCATGCAACAGGTCCTGCCGTTTCTTCTTTTTCTGGGTGCCGGGCTCATCCTCAAACGACTACCGGTTTTTCCCACAGAGACCGATCGCAGCCTCAATCTGTACGTTATTTACATTGCCCTGCCGGCGCTGATCCTACTGCAGGTACCGTCGCTTGTCTTGTCCTCGCATGTACTGGTGGCAGTATGCATGCCATGGGCCGTCCTGATAACCTCCGCCCTTCTCGTACTGCTGGCCTGCAAACTTGGCCGCTGGTCACGTGAAACCACAGGCGCACTTCTGCTGGTCGTACCCCTGGGCAATACATCGTTTCTGGGCATTCCCATGGTCGAGCAGTTTTTCGGCAACGATGCCGTCCGTTATGCCATTCTATACGATCAATTCGGTTCCTTCCTTGCCCTGTCCACCTATGGGACCGTGATCCTGGCCCTGTATGGCAACGGTGTTCGGTCCGGCCCCCTGCAGGTATTGATCAAAACCATCACCTTCCCACCATTTATCGCCCTGCTGGCGGCGCTCTTTCTCCCCATTGCCCCCCTGCCGGCCACCCTGAAGCCGATATTAACGATGGCAGCCGGTTCCCTGGTTCCTGTAGTCCTGGTGGCCATAGGTTTTCAAATGCAGCTCCTGCTGCCCCGCCATGAAATCGCACCCTTTACCATCGGCCTTTTCATCAGGATGCTCGCCACCCCGGTCCTGTTTCTACTTGCCTGCAGATTTTTTGGCCTAACCGGCCAGGCCGTCCGGGTTTCTCTTTTTGAAACAGCCATGCCCCCCATGGTAACGGCTGGAGCGCTTGCATCCATTGCCGGTCTCAAGCCCGGATTAACCTCGGCCATGGTGGGATTTGGTATTCTCTTTTCATTTGTAAGCCTGCCCCTTATCTACCAATGGATACAATAACCCCATGTCCCCTGCAAACTATCCCACCATCTCGCTGAAGCTTCCTCCAAAAAATATCAACCGACTCGCCACCCTTCTGCAAAGAGGCTTTATCGTCCCCTGCCTAAAACCAATTTCTCTCCATGAACTGCTCCTTGGGTTGCCTGGCTTTGACCTCCATTACATTGAAAACCGGATCGAAACCATTTTTATCAACGGCAGCGCCGCCGATTCACTAAGGCTGCTCATCGAACCCGGGAGTACGGTGGCCCTGTCCGCTGCAATGCCTGGACTTGCAGGGGCAATATTTCGAAAAAACAGTTCCCATGCCACTCTGCGCAGCACCCCAGCTAAAACCCCCACGCAAAATAAGAACCAACATGGGTTTCTGACAATAAAACTTTTTAATATGGTTGCCGCCGATATGGTTGCTCCCCTGCTCCACCATGGCATACTGATGAACAAGGCCACACTGTCCCGTTTTTTCCAAAACCGCGGAGAACTACTGGAGTCCCTGATCACCTCTATATATCTTGACGCTGCTTCAATTCCGCTCAACAAACTCATCCCCCTGCCTGAAGACCGGCCGATTTTTCTCGTCAAGACGAACTGTGACACTCGGAGCCAATAAATCTTTCGTAAACGTTCACCAGCACCCCATCTTCGTCCGATCAGGCCTCCTCACATCACGCCGGGGCGTGATCGGAGTCTGCGCTTACCTGACTCGTTGGCCTGCTTGAACGAATAGGTAAGCGTATACTCCGTGGGGCACTGGTAAACGTTTACATTATGCCGGTAATGCGGGCGAAACAGCATCTCGGTGAACGGTTACAATCTTTCCTGCCCTTTTTGATATCACACAGACAAAACGCAGAGCAACGCCAAACAGAACGACTTGCGACAGTTTTTCCTGTTGCCGCCCTTCCTGCATGGAGTATACTGGCCGCATGGATGTGATAACCACCCATATAAACGCGGATTTTGATGGCCTGGCAGCCATGATTGCCGCTAAAAAGCTGTACCCGCAAGCCGAACTTGTCTTTGCCGGTTCCCAGGAAAAAAATGTGCGCGATTTTCTGGCTCAGGAATGCAGCAATATCTATGAATTCAAAAAAATCAAACACATCGACATTAAAGCAATCACCCGTTTGATAGTTGTCGATACCCGTCATCCCGGTCGAATCGGCCGACTCAGCGAATGTCTTGATAATTCCGGCCTTGAACTCCACCTCTACGATCACCATCCGGACAGCCCGGAGGACATGCAGGGAACGGTTGAAAAAATAGAACCGGTGGGCTCAACAACCGCTATCTTCGTACAAATATTTCAGGAAAGGAAAATCGAAGTAACCGGAGAAGAAGCGACACTCATGGCCCTTGGCATCTATGAGGACACCGGTTGTTTTCTCCATTCGACCACCACACCAAAGGATATGGATGCCGCCGCCTGGCTGCTGCTGCAACAGGCTAATCTTGATGTGGTGACCCAGTTTGTCTCTCATGATTTAAGCAGTGCGCAGATAGGCCTGCTCGGCAAGCTGCTCAAACAGGCGCGAACCTATAACATCAGATCGGTGGATGTGGTCATCGTCAAGGTGACGCTGCCCGAATATGTCGATGATTTTGCAGTCCTTATTCGCCGGCTCATGGTCATGGAAAACATCAACGTCCTGTTCGGGTTGATCTGTATGGGGGAACGTATGTACCTGATCGGTCGCAGCCGGATTCCGGAGGTTAATGTCGGCCGCATAGCCCGTGAATTCGGTGGCGGCGGTCATGCATCGGCGGCTTCGGCCACCATCAGAGACATGACTCTGTTTGAAGCCGAGGAAAAATTAATCTCTCTTCTGCATGCCCGCATCAAACCAAAGGCAATCGCCGGTGAGATAATGTCTGCACCGGTGTTAAGCGTTCCGCCCGATACCTCAATCGATGAAGCTAACTCGCTTCTGACCAGGTATAACATCACCGTCCTGCCGGTGGTGAGCCATTCGCCGACCGAGGGAAGAAAGGACCACCCGGCAGGACTGCTGGGTATAATTTCAAGAAGAGTGGTTGAAAAGGCAATTTTTCACAAGCTCGGTCACCTGCCGGTCTCCGAATACATGACAACTGAAATTGCCACCCTGCCGATCACGGCCACCCTGACCGACATCCAGGAACTCATCATCGAACATCGGCAACGGCTCATTCCGGTTGTAGACGGGGAAGAACTCCTCGGAGTTATTACCCGAACGGATCTCCTCAACCTGCTGGTCAGCGACCCGGCCCATCTGCCGAAAAATCTACTCCAGGAAGATGAACACCCTTCGATTGCACGCACCCGTAATCTCAGTTCCCTGATCACAAGCAGTCTGGATAAAGACATTGTCCTGCTTCTTCGCAGTATTGGAGAAACCGCCGAGGAACTGGGCTATGATGCCTTTGTTGTCGGCGGATTTGTCCGGGATCTGCTGCTGCAGGTGAAGAACCTGGACATTGACATTGTTATCGAAGGAGACGGTATTCGCTTTGCCGCAGAACTTGCCAAAAGAAAAGGGGGAAGCGTCCGAACCCATGAAAAATTCGGAACAGCAACCGTGATCCTGCCGCATGACGGCAAGATAGATGTAGCCACTGCCCGCCTGGAGTATTATGAATATCCGGCAGCCATGCCGACCGTGGAGCTGTCATCGATCAAGCTTGATCTCTACCGGCGTGATTTCACCATAAATGCCATGGCTGTTCATCTCAATCCGGCACGATTCGGAACCCTGGTTGATTTTTTCAACAGCCAGAATGACCTGAAAGAACGTCGAATACGCGTATTACATAATTTAAGCTTTGTTGAAGACCCTACGCGGATCTTTCGCGCCATTCGCTTTGAACAACGCCTGGATTTTCGCATAACGCCCCATACGGAAAAACTGATAAAAAATGCAGTGCGCATGCATCTGTTCGACCGCTTTTTCGGGCCGCGTTTTTTTGGTGAACTCAAACAGATTCTCTCCGCCGACAATCCTCTCCCCGCCCTGCGGAGGATGAGCGATTTTTCCCTGTTTCCTTTTCTCTGGCCCGACCTGCGGCCCAATCTGAAAATCGACCGCCGATTCGTCCACCTTATCAATCAGGCATCCCGGGCCATATCCTGGTTCCGGCTTCTCTATCTTGACACGCCATGCCCGTTCTGGGCAGTCTATATCCTGGCCATTATGAGTCGCTCCAGAGTCAGGGAACTGGTTGCCTTCTGTAATCGCTTTGAACTACCGCCCAAAAAAAGAAAAATGCTGGTGCGTCAGAAAACCGAGGGAGAACGTATTGCCAGAGAGATGCTCCGCCGACCATTTATGAAGGCAAGTGAAATATACTGGCTGCTTCTGGATCTGGACAACGTCGGCCTTCTCTATCTGATGGCCATTGCCCGAAAAAAATATATCAAAAAAGCGGTCTCTCTTTTTGTAACCTCACTGCGTGACACAACACCTCTTATCAGTGGTCATGACCTTCAAAAACTTGGTTTTACACCGGGGCCACAATTTCGCACCATAATCAACCACGTTCTCGAGGCGCAGTTAAACGGTAGATTACAGACAAAAGAAGACGCTTTTTCCCTTGTCAAAGAGAACTATCGTCCTTATCAGTCAAAGAAAGGCAAAATACCGGAAAAATCCTGAACCGGAGGTACCCGTTTTTTTGTCTCACTGACAACATAGACGATGAAAATTGATCCTAAATTGAGCGTTCAATTTAGGTTGATAAAAAACGCCCGGCGTCAATTTTCTAAACATTATCAACGGAGAAACAAAATGGCAAAACAAGTTGTAATTGATACCGACGAGTGTATCGGCTGCGAATCCTGTGTTGAATTATGCCCGGATATATTCGCCTTTGACGAGGCGGCAGGGCATGCTACTGTTATTAAACCTGAGGGCGGAGATGAGGCCTGCATTGAAGAAGCGGTCGGCTCCTGTCCGGCCGAGTGTATCACCTACGAAGAATAATCATAAAGGAAACCAGAGCCGTTTATATCACTACCCGGCACGGGCCTGACCCGAGCCGGGTAGTTGTCTGTATATAGACCTGTTTTTCATAAAGGGTCGGATAATCTTTTTTCGCGCGCCCCTCACATACTGCAACATTCGCAAGGCGACTTCCAACCACCGCAACCAAAAACAAGATGGACATTAACCACACCATACAACAACTTATTATTCTTGCGCCGCCTTTTCTACTGGCATTAACCTTTCATGAACTGGCCCATGGCTATGTGGCCTGGAAGCTGGGCGACCCGACGGCAAAAAACGCCGGCCGCTTGACCATGAATCCACTCAAGCATCTTGACCCCCTGGGTGTGATTGCTTTTATCATCATGAAAATCGGCTGGGCAAAACCGGTACCTATCAATCCCGGTTATTTCAAGGACCCCCACAAGGGTATGTTGCTTGTTGCCCTGGCCGGGCCAGGAGCCAATATCGTACTGGCAGTCGTCAGCGCCATTCTGGTCAGGTTGCTCCTGATGGTGCCGATAATCCCCATGTATATCCTCAGGCCCCTTGCCGGAATGCTGGTGGCCAGCGTCTGGATCAACATCATGCTGGCTGTATTCAACTGTCTGCCCATTCCTCCGCTGGATGGATCCAAAGTACTGATGGGTCTTCTTCCAACCAGGACGGCTCAACAATATGCCAGGCTTGAGCCGTTTGGCTTTATCCTGCTGCTGGGCCTTTTTTATACCGGTATCATTTCAAAAATCATTCTTCCCATTATCAGCTTTGCCAACGGTCTGCTGCTGGGATAAAGTCACAAGGAAAAAACCAATCCCTGTAAATAAAAAAACGGGCCGGAAATTTTCCCGACCCGCTTCTTCATTACAGTGGCAACACCGCCTCGCGGTTATTACAGCTTGTAGGAAAACCCGAAGGCAACTACGTGGGCGCCGGAACCGCTGAACTCTCCATTCACGATATCATTGACGGCGCTCCGGTCATCCTTGTCGTCATAGAGATAGCCGATACCAAGCTCCAAATGCTCATTTGCCAGATAACGGACACCAACAGAATAGATGTAGGCATCTGAATCCGGCAGATCAAAGCCAAGCGTGGAATCAGGAATCGGTGTCCTGTCATAGGCGAAACCAGCCATCAGGATAAAAGAATTTTTCATGTCATAGGTCAGCCCTATCCGATAGGTATCACTGTCATCCCAGGCCTTGGTTTTAGGCTGATCAAAGGCCATGTTCAGCACCGGATTGGCAAGCGGCGCCGGATATGTGAAATCCAGCGTCTCATACCTTGACCAGAAAGTACGTTCATATTCAAGTTCAACAGTCAGCTGATCAAAAAACGTGTAGGAACCGGCAAGAGAAAGAACTGCCGGTTGCGGCACCGATACCGCGCCCGGCCCATTATAGACGCCGGGGCCGGCGGAAGTTGCCAGATAGGCATCTCCTTCCAGGTCCAGATCCACTTTGGAACGATAGGTTACACTCAAATTCATTACAGGTGTCGGCCGAACGCTTGCAGCAAGATTATAGCCAACTTCCCAGGTATTGCCGTCCATGTCGCGACTGGCGGTTACACCGGGGGCCACCATACCACTACTGCGCACTGTGGCATCGGCGTAAATGGTTCGCACCCCGGCCGCCAGGGAAATCATATCATTGATCTTGTAAGAACCCGAGAGACCGAACTCAAATACCTTCAGGGTAAACTCTTCGGCAAAAGTCCGGGGAAACGGCTGGCGCCATTCTTTCGACAAACCGGCGGGAACACCATAGGACAACCCTATACGAAAATTATGATAATCCGGGGAAACGGCAAAAAATGTCGGTAAAACAAAATCCTCTTTGTCCGATTCACCGTTAAAGCTTGCAGTCCGGTGATCGGCATAAGAAATGGCTTTAAGACGAATCCATTCCGCATTCCCTTCGAGATATCCTCGATCCTCCATCCAGGACATATTGGCCGGATTAGAAAAGGCCGCATCCGCACCGGTGGTATACGCAACATTCGCCCCTGCCTTGGCAACGGAATTGACCGACTGCTCAGGAATTCGGTATCCGGAACCATAGGCAGTCCCACTGATAGCCAGTGCCAGCACGGCAGCGCCGACAATTGTTTTTTTCATTCTTCCTCTCCTCTTCGTTCTGTTTTGCGGTTGTGTTTTCTAACAAAATCTGTAAACGGTCACCAGTACCCCATCTTCGTCCGATCAGGCCTCCTCACATAGCGGGCTATAGACTCGTCGGCCTGCTTGAACGAATATGGGGCACTGGTAAACGTTTACATTATGCAGGCAATGCAGGCGAAACAGCATCTCGGTGAACGGTTAACAAAATCTAAAAAAAGCACCAAGTTTCCCGGTGCAATTAACCCGGTATGGTATCAATTGTGTAGAGATATCGTTTAATCTTATGGGTTGCCGTCTTGATAAAAGGCTCACGCCGTTCCAGAATCCTTGAAAGCCTGGAAGCGGACGACAGTTTCTTGTTGATTTCCTTTCTTATCTGCTCCAGCTGTGAGGTGATATACGTATGTCGCTGCTCCCTGGACTGTCCGAGAGTAACCGCGTCGATGAAATCATAGTCGGGGTAGACCCAGGCTTCAAGTTTTCCCCTGTTTTCCAGCACCAATGACTCCACAAGCTGCGGATACCGGTTCAATTTATGCTCAATGCTCTCCGGATAGATATTTTCCCCATTGGCAAGGACGATAACCGACTTGGACCGTCCTTTAATATGCAGGTTCCCCAATTCGTCGATCAAGCCCAGATCACCTGTTTTCAGCCATCCGTCTTCCGTAAACGTCTCGACCGTGGCCTCCGGGTCATTCCAATACCCCAACATGACACCCGCGCCCTGCACCTGGATTTCTCCAACACCGCTCTTTTCATCCGGACCGTCAATTCTCACTTGGACACCGGGCATGGGTTTACCGGTCGAACACAGGGCAATGGAAGCATCACCATAGGGACCGCCCGCCACAAGCGGTGAAGTCTCCGTCATTCCATAACCGATCAGATACGGAAAACCTGCCATTCGCAGAAAAGCCTCAATTTCCGGATTCAACGCCGCTCCCCCGATTCCCATAACCATCAACCGTCCGCCAAAAAAGGCCTCCAGTTTTTTTCCTATTTGCCGGTAAACGAGTCTCCTGCCGAGTGCGCAGCGACACAGCATCGAAAGAAATCCACTCTTCTCAATTGCGGGCAGAACCCGCTTCTTATATATTTTTTCCATTATAAGTGGAACAATCAACATGCCATGTGGTCGTTCTTCAGCACATATTTTCCGCAAAACAGCCGGGGTCGGTGTTTTTCCCGCATACACTATCCGGCATCCCTTAAGCAGGGGCATGAGAAATCCGACGGTAAACTCATAGGTATGGGCAATCGGAAGTACCGATAAAAATACAGTTCCAGGCTTGAGTGCAATGATATCGCCTGCGGCCCCGGCATTGGAGCAGAGATTGGCATGACTGAGCATAACGGCCTTGGAAAAGCCGGAAGTACCTGATGTATAAAGTATACTGGCCAGGTCATCGCTCCCGACTTCAGGAAAATGCAATACCGGATCAATCGGTTCATCTGTAAAACGAACACGGGCCCCCTCAAGATAATCGGAGAAGGACTGCACCTGCAGTACCACTGTATCTTCCCCATAATCATCCAGAGCAATAACCGTGGACAGTTCTTTTTTTATATCATAAATTTTTTCTATCTGACGCTGGGTAAGAAAAATAACGTCACATTCCATCTCCGTCAGAATATGATGAACATCAGCTTCAGGAAGATCGGGCAGCACGGGGACAGCCACCGCTCCCAGGCGAACGATGGCCAGATAAGCAGTTACCCAGTTATGTGAATTTTCACCCAATAAAGCGACCCGATCACCTTTGGTGACGCCACCGGCCTGCAGAAAAGCTGCAACCAATACAATACGCTCATGAAACTCGCTATAGGTCAGCGATGCCTCAAGGGCCATACCAACGGCAGGCCGGTTTCCATATTTACGGCAACTTTCATCAACAAGCTGGTTGAGCGTTGTAACGCTTTTTTGAATAGCCGGCAAATGCGGGTCGGTCATGGGACTTTTTTTCTTTGTTTCATAAATTCTCAACAGAGAAAGCAGCGGTTGCTCACCAACAAAAATCCATTTGTGAAATTATACCGATTAGGCGAGCAAAGTCAAAGGCAAATATACTTGAAAACCATTCAACCCCATACTGTAATCCAACAATTTCACGTATCTTTTTTTGAAAAACATCCTTAAGAAAATGCAAAATCCTTGACAAAAGGCAGAAACACAATTTACAAAGGTACTATAAGGTAGTGTCTGGCCTTGCGTGATGATTTTATGGTTGAACTTATGAATTGCAAAAAAATACTTTTGCCATGCCGTTACGTTAGCGTAGTAAGCGAGTATTCGAGGTTCCGACTAATCGTTTACGGACAGACATGAATCCGTATCT
>Ga0256833_1002638_pt1 | contig 12530 bp, 13 predicted proteins | sample 356284metaG_FD_190535 | JGI IMG/M metagenome (GOLD analysis project Ga0256833, IMG submission 190535) | Hydrothermal vent microbial communities from Mid Atlantic Ridge, Atlantic Ocean - 356-284 | ecosystem: Environmental > Aquatic > Marine > Hydrothermal vents | place: Atlantic Ocean: Mid...
CACCCCCTCGCTGCAAAACGCCATCTCGCAGAACAGCATGTACCGCAACGGGGGCCTTTCGATCGACCTGGATCAAGGGGACGGGTCGGGCAACCCCAACGGCGACGGGGTGACGGCGAACGACGGGGCCACGTCAAGTTCTCAGCAGAACAATGGGATGGATTACCCCATCTTTACGAGCGCCGCGGTGAGTGGAAGCCTGCTGCGGGTGCAGGGTTACGTGGGCAAAGACAGCAGCCGCCTATCCGGCACCTTTACGATTGAGGTTTACAAAGCCGATGACGACGGGAATAACAACGGCGAAGTCGAGGAGGGCGATGGTCTGAGCGTTCCCCACGGCGAGGGGCGGTGGTACCTGGGGAGCTGCACTACCGAATCGGACGGGAGCTTTGATTGTCTCGTGGACCTGTCCTCGCTGTCGAGGGATGCGCTTCCCCGTTCGGGCGATGCAATCACGGGAACTGCGACCGACGGGGATGGGAACACGTCGGAGTTCGGGGCGAATAAGCGCGTTTTTGTGGTGGAGAAGTCGTCGTACGCGGGCGAGGTCGTCATCAACGAGGTGCTCTATCGGGGAACGGGAAACACGAGGAACACGAACGATGAGTTTATCGAGCTTTACAATGCGAGTGATGTTACGGTAGACCTCTCCGGTTGGAGGCTTGGCGACGGCAACGTGCTTTTGGGCACGGCTGAGGGTTTCACGTACACGTTCCCGGAGAATACGCAGCTCGAGCCTGGTGAATACGCGGTTATTTGGATTGGAAAGCACAGTGACCGGCAAGAGGCTTCGGGAGCCGCGTTTCAAGATTGGCTCGGGAAGCGTCCGAAACTCAATAACCGTGGCGATGATGTGCAGCTATTTGATGCGGATGGAAATGCCGTGGACTATGTGGCGTACGGGACCGGTGACAAGGTGGATCCCCCGCCTGTTGAAGGTTTCTGGGATGCTACGTACCAGACGAGTTTGGCTGGGGTGGAGAGAGGCCAGAGCATCAGTCTGACCCCAAACGGCGTGGACGGCGACACCAGCGCCTGCTGGGAGAAAACGACGAGCGGCGATGCCGATGGGCGCTGTAGTGGCTACCTGCCTACCGTGGACAGCGACGACTACGGTAGCCGGGTTACGAGCGTGGGCGCGAACAACAACGGGTTGGTTGGGGTTACCGTTAGCGGTTATGTGTACCACGATTTGGAGCCCGACGGAACGCGCGGCGGCGGTGAAAGCTGGTCGGATGGGCCCGCCGTGTATGTGAAGCTCGTACGGGATGGCACGGTGCTGCAGGTGGTGGCGGCGGGTAGCGATGGCGCCTACGCCTTTACCGCGGTGGAGCCCGGAGATTACACCCTGGTGGTGGATGACAACAACGATACCGGCGATGTTTCGCCGAGCGCGCCGGCGGGCTGGCTCTTTGTGAATCCTCCGGACGGGAGCCGTGCGGTGACGGTGGGGACGGCCGACGTTTCTGGGGTGGATTTTGGCCTCTTCCACGGCGCCAGGATTTCGGGTACGGTCTTCCGCGATACCGGGGACGGCGCGGGGACGCCCAACGACGCGGTGCAAAACGGAGAAGAGCCCGGAGTCGCCGGGATAAGCGTGACCGCCAGCGACGGGGCGAATGCGCGCACCGTGCGGACCGGAGTGGGAGGGCATTACACGATCTACATTCCCGTCGACTGGGGTAGCGTGACCCTTTCGCACGCTCTGCGCCCGGCGAGCGGCCGGAACGTGAACGGTTCCAGCGTTTATCAGGCGGCGAGCTGGCAGGAGGCGACCGCCCCTGATTCCAGCGCCGCCCGCTTCAACCTGGCGAGTGCCTCGGGTCTGGCAGGGCAGGACCTCGCTGGCTACAACTTTGGGGTGGTGTTTGCCTCGGTGTTCCGCCCCGACCAGTCGGGCAGCGCCACCAGCCCGGGCGCCGTCACCTATGCGCACACGTATCAGCCCGGGACCCAGGGCACGGTGGAGCTCTCGCGCGAGGGAGGGGACTACCGCTATCAGGTGCGTGTGGACGAAAACTGCGACGGCGATTTTGGGGATTCGGGCGAGGCTTGGCAAGCGGTTGCCCCAAGCGAGAACCCCACCTTCGGCGTGGGCGACGGCTGGCCCAGGAACCCGGACGGCTCCTTCCGGGCCTGCGGGGTCGAGGTGCGCGTGCTGGTGCCTGACGGGGAGCCTGAGGGGGCGGTTGACATCGCCCAGGTTTCCGCCGCGTTGCGATGGGCGAGCAACGCAGACGTTGCGGACTCGCGCGAGGTAGTCGATACCACCACGGTGCGCACCCTGGGCACGCTGCAGCTCGAAAAGCAGGTGCGCAACGTTACCCAGAACAGCGACTTTGGTAACCAGGTGGAAGGCAAGCCGGGGGACGTGCTGGAGTACTGCATTAGCTACCGTAATATTGGCAGCGAGAACGTGACCGACGTAGTTATTAGCGACCCGATCCCCTTCTTCAGCGACTTCTTGTACGGCGCCTACACGAGCAACACCGACATTCTTTGGTACGAAGCCAGCGGCTCCAACCAGAACCTGACTGCCGATCCGAGCGACGGCGATGCCGGCAAGGTAGAAAGCGGCATCGTTTCGGTGACGGCCGAGAGCGCGCTGGAGCCGGGCCAGGGCGGCAAGGTTTGTTACCAGGTGAAGATCAGATAGCCGCTTGGGATTGGGGGCTGGGTAGAGCCGGCCAGACCATTACAGTCTGGCCGGCGACTAGTTCGTGGAGGATGAGCTGCTCGGTGGGGAGCAGGAGGCGGCCGCCCAGGTCTTCGGCGCTGCGAACGGGCAGGGTGAGGGTGCGCCCGCCGGCGCGCACGAAGACCTCGTCGAAGCGGCCGTAGTGCAGCTTCCAGGCTCGCAGGAGCAGGTCGTCCACGTGGGCGAAGGGCGGGAGCGGGTCGCGGATGGCGAGGGTGAGCTTGGCCGTGTGGGGGGCGCGGCGTTCGATCTCGACCACGCCCAGCCGCGCCAGGTGGCCCAGCACGGTGAGGACCTCGGCCAGGGTGCGGCCGCTGGCGACGGCCAGGTCCAGCGCCGAGATGGGCCGGCTCAGGTGGGTGAAGAGGTCGAGCTCCTCGGGGCTGAGCGTGAGGTGGCTGACCCGGCTGCCCTTGCCGAACTGCACCAGGTCGAAGGGGCCGACCTCCACGCGGTCGTCGAGGCGGCGGATGGCCTGCAGGAAGTAGTGGTCGAGCGGGTGCTCCAGCGTGACCGTCTCGGCCTCGGCGCCCTCGATGAAGCGAAAGCGGCCCTCCTTGAGGAGGAGGATCTCCATCATCGCCTCGTCGCCCACGCGGCCGTTCCACTCGGCGTGCAGAACGCGCGGCCCGTGCAGGTGCACCTGCCCCTTGCCGCTGCGGGCGACGGTTTGGAACACGCCTTTCTTGCCTCCGCGGGCGATGAGTTGGAGGAGGTCGAGCGGGCCGAGGAGTTCGAACGAGCCTTCCATAGACGCCTGGCTTATTCTAAGCTATAACGCGCTATAGTGTTCGAGCGTACGGGCGATGGGGGCGAGGTAGCCCACGCCGAAGAAGTGAACGTGCACCAGCAGGAAGTAGAGCTGGTAGGCCGGCAGCGCCGCGCGCACCGCTTCGGGGACGGGAGCGAGCGCCTCGTAGGCGCTCCAGAAGGCCTGCGGAAAACCGCCGAAGAGCTCCATCATCGCCAGGTCCACCGCGCGCTCGCTGCGCCAGCTCGAGGGGTCGATGAGGGCGGCGCCCGCGCGGGTCATGAGGACGTTGCCCTGCCAGAGGTCGCCGTGAATGCGCACCGGTCCCTCGGCGGGCCAGGGGAAGGTGCGGACGAAGCGCTTGAGCTCCCCTGCCAGCCCGCCCAGCCGCGTGCGCGTGGCCTCGATCAGCGGCTCCAGGCGGCGTTCGACCCAGAACCCGGCCCAGTCGTCGCCCTCGCCCTCGCCCTCGGGCAGTGGGAAGCGCCCCAGGTAGACCGGCGCCGCCTCGCCATAGCCTTCGAGCCTGTGGGTGTGGAGCCGCGCCAGCTGGCGCGCGAGGTCGGACCAGTCGGGCGGGCCCGGGGGCAGGTAGGCGAGGACCAGGCCTTCCTCGCCAGCCCAGAAGACCTGCGGGGTGCGCGCTCCGGCGGTGGCCAGCTCCGCCAGACCCCGGGCCTCGGCGGGAAAGAGGCCGGGTGGGGGCGCGGGGTGGGTCTTGATGACCCACGCGCCTACGCGCCAGACCTCGCCCATGTCGCCCCCGCCGAGGCGCTCGGGGGCGTGCGGGCCGGGGTCCAGGCCGGCGCGCCGCAGCAGGGCGAGGGGGTCCATTAGTCCTCCTGCCAGCGGGGCCACCAGTGCTCGATGAGGTCGGCGAGTTCCAGATAGGTCTGTTCGCAAGCCCAGTCGTCGGCGTAGTAGGGGTCGGTGATGCGCCCCCCGCCCCAGGGCTCGGTGACGAGGGCGATGCGGGCGCGCGCGTCCGCCGGCGCCAGGCGCTCGAGGTCGCGCAGGTTTTCCTCGTCCATCGCCAGGATCCAATCGAAGGTGCGGAAGTCGTCGGGCCGGATCCGCCGGGCGCGGTGCTCGAAGTAGGCGTCGTGTTTCTTTAGCACCTCGCCCACGCGCGGGTCGAAGCGCTCACCTTCGTGGTAGCTCGCGGTAGCGGCGGAGTCGAAGACGAAGCGGTCCTCCTCACCGCGCTCGCGGGCGCGTTTGCGGGCCGCCCCCTCGGCCAGCGGACTGCGGCAGATGTTGCCCAGGCAGACGAAGAGTACACGGGTCGGGCGCATGAAGACATTGTACGAAGGCTTAGCGGATGAGCTCGAGCATGTCCTCGAGGGCCGGCCGGCTGAGTTCGCCGGTCTTGCGCGCCACCATCACGCCCTCGCGGTCGAAGAAGAAGGTGGTGGGGAAACCGATGACGTTGAGCCGCGGCACCAGCCGCTGGCCGGGGTCGAGGAGCATGTGGTTGAAGAAGAGACCCTGGTCCTCAAGGAAGCGCGTGACCTGCTCCGGTGACTCGCCCAGGTTGACGAAGACGAAGGCCACCCCCGGGTTCTCGGCCTCCACCTCGGCCAGCATCGGCATCTCGCGCCGGCAGGGCGGGCACCAGGTGGCCCAGACGTTGAGCACCACGGGCTGGCCCTTGAAGTCGGCCAGGTTGCGGCTGGCGCCGCCTAGGGTGGTGAGCGTGAGGTCGGGCAGCTCGGCCTGCTCGGGCACGCGGGCGTCGGCTAGGGCGAAGAGCGCCAGCGCCACGAGCGCGCCCATGGCTGCGGGCGTGAGGGCCAGGCGCAGCAGCGCGCGGTCGCGGCGGAAGAACCACAGTGCGTAGAGCGCGCCGCCGACCACGCCCCACACGGGGTCGAAGCCGCCCTGCCAGACGTAGAGGGTGCTGAGCATGTCCTCGCGGTAGATGGGCCAGTGGCGCACGACGTAGCCCACGCGCGCGACCAGTAGCCCGGCGAAGACCGCGTTCCACAGCCCCGCGGCCAGGCGTGGCTGCTTCAGCCGGCGGGCCATCAGCTCGGCCGCGCCCAGCAGCCCGGCGAGCGCCAGGGCGATGATCAGTCGGTCGAGCGGCATTACGAAGGGGCCGAGCGAAACGGCGTCCACTAGGGGGCCTCCTTGGGCGCGGGCGGCGCGAGCAAGCGCTCGAGGTAGCGCTCGAGCTGCTGCGGGTAGAGCGGACCCTGGTGGATGTAGACAATTCGCCCTTCGGTGTCGATGAAGAAGGTGGTGGGTAGGCCGGTTACGCGGTAGGCCCAGGCGACGTCGGCGCCGCCGTCCTGCACCACCGGGAAGGTGATACCGTAGCGTTCCACGAAGGCGCGGGCGCTCGAGCTCGGGTCCTGCACGTTGACGCTCACGAAGGCCACGCGGCCCGCGTACTCGCGAAAGAAGGCCTCCAGCACCTCGGCCTCGCGGTGGCAGGGCCCGCACCAGCTGGCCCAGAAGTTGAGCACGATGGGCGTCTTGCCCAGGTACGCCTCAAGGTCAAACCGACCTCCGTCGAGTAGCGGTCCGCTGAAGGGGATGGCCTCGCTCGGGGGGTGGTAGGGCGGGGTAGGGTTGGCCAGGGCCGGTGCGGCCAGGACCATCACGAGCGCGCCAAAGAGCAGGGTTCGCCTCATTCCGGATTCGATGATACCAGTGTCAATATGGGAGAGGTTAGCCAGGGGTGGGCGCTCATGAGAGTTCGTGCGAGGGCTTTGCGGGCCCTAACCGAACCCCAGTGGGGGTGGGTTAGACCGAGAGGACGACGTGTAGAAACAAAACTGAAGACCGAGGGCATGTCCTGCGGCCACCGCGTCTCAGCGGTGCAAAGGGGCCTGGCGGCGGTGCCGGGGGTCGAGGAGGTGCTCGAGGTGAGCTTCGAGCGTGGCGAGGCGCGCCTGCGCGGCGCGGCGCCCCTCGAGCGGCTGCGCGCCGCGGTCGAGCCCGAGGATTATCGAGTGATTGTTCCGGGGTAGTCTGGGGACATGAAGACCCGCGTCCACCTGCACCTGGACCCCGAGACCCGCACAGAGGCGCAGCGTCGTCTTAAGAGCGTGCGCGGTCACGTAGAGGGAATTCTGCGCATGCTCGACGACGAGTCGGCCTACTGCGTAGACGTGCTCAAGCAGATTAAGGCGGTCGAGGGCGCTTTGGACAAGGTTGGCGAGCTGATCTTACGCAGCCACCTGCGCGACCACGTGGTGACGGCGGCCCAGCGCGGCGACGCCGACGCCATCGTCGAGGAGCTGATGGAGCTGTTCAAGTACCGCTAGTCTGGCCGCCAGGCGATGAGGCGCAGCAGGTCCTGCTCGAACGCGGCCGCGCTCGTGTAGGGCCCGGGGTGGAAGCCCACCACCGTGCCGTCAATGCCGATGAAGACGGTGGTGGGCTTTCCGGTTACGCGGTAGGCGGCGGCCACGGCAGCGGTGCCGTCCTGCACCACCGGAAAGGTCCAGCCGTACTTGGCTACGAACTCCCGCGCCATCGTAGGGATGTCCTGCACGTCCACGCCCACGATGAGCAGCTGATCGCCGTAGGCCCGCTGGGCCTGGGCCCAGTAGGGGGCCTCGGTGTGGCAGGGCGGGCAGTTGGTGGCCCAAAAGTGCACCACGATGGGTATCTTGCCCAGGTAGTCGGCGAGGTTGAAAGGCTCGCCCGCGAGGGTCTTGCCCTGGAAGGAGGGCGCGGGCTGGCCGACGATTCCGCCGGCCAGGGCCAGGCCGATGAGGGTGAGGAGTGCGAGGAGGCGTCTCAATCCAGACCTCCTAGCGCGCCTGGTTGGCGGCGACGAGTAGCGGGTCCCAGACAGGGCTGAACGGCGGCGCGTAGGCCAGGTCGAGGGTGCGCAGGTCGTCCACGGTGCCGCCCTGGTGCAGTAGCGTCGCGATCACGTCGATGCGCAGGGCGTCGTTGAAGTGGCCCACCACCTGGGCCCCGAGCAGGCGGCCCGAGCCCGTTTCGTAGACGAGCTTGACGTGCAGCGGGTGAGGGTTCGGGTAGTAGTGGGCGCGGTCGGCCGACTTGATCCAGACGCCCTTGGCGTCGAATCCGGCGGCCTGGGCGTCGGCCTCGCTGAGGCCGGTGAAGGCGATGGCGCGCTCGAAGACCTTGGTGATGGCGCTGCCCACCACGCCCTTGAAGGCCGCCTTCTTGCCGGCAATCACGGTGCCGGCGGTGCGGCCGTGCTTGTTCGCCACGTCGCCGAGCGGCAGCCAGTAGGGCTGGCCGGTGACGAGGTGGCGGCTCTCGGCCACGTCGCCCGCGGCCCAGACGTTCTCCAGGTTGGTGCGCAGCTGCTCGTCCACGGCGATCGCGCCGGTGGGGCCGGTGGTGACGCCGAAGGAGGTGGCCAGCTCCACGTTGGGGCGGATGCCCACCGAAAGGAGCACCAGGTCCGCGGGCAGCTCGCCGGCGCTGGTGACGACGCGCTCCACCCGCCCGTCGCCGGCGAAGGCCTCGACGCGGGTGCCGGTGAGCACCTCGACGCCGTTGTGCATGAGCTCCTCGTGAACCAGCTCGCTCACCTCGGCGTCGGCGCCGGGCAGCACCCGGGGCTCGAGCTCGATCAGGGTGACCTCCTTGCCCTGGGCCCGGAAGGCCTCGGCCACCTCGAGGCCTACGTAGCCCCCACCCACGATCACGGTGCGGCGGGCGCCGGCTAGCGCCTCGCGGATGGCCACGCCGTCCTCGGGCTGGCGCAGCGTGAAGACGCCCTTGAGCTCCACCCCCTCGAGCGGGGGCACCACCGGGCGCGCCCCGGTGCTGACCACCAGGTAGTCGAAGGGCTGCCAGAACTCGCGCCCTTCGTCGAGGGCGGCCACCCTGACCCGCCGGCCCTCGTAGTCCACTTCCACGACCTCGTGGCGCACCAGCGCGGTGACCCCCTGCTTGGCGAACTTCTCGGGTGTTCGGGCCACCAGCTTCTCGACGTTCTCGATCCAGCCAGCCAGGTAGTAGGGGAGGCCGCAGGCGCCGTATGAGACGTAGTGCGACTTCTCGAAGGCGACGACCTCCAGCTCGGGGTTGCTGCGCTTGGCCTTGGCCGCGGCGCTCATGCCCGCAGCCACGCCGCCGATGACGACGAGACGCTTGCTCATACCTGCCAGTTTACCGAGTTGGGCCGCGTCGGACGCTATGCCTCGGCTTCGGAGGGCTCGTCGGGCGGGGGTTCGTCCTCGGCCTGCTCGCGCCAGATCTGGCGCAGGCGCGTCTTGAAGAGGCTTTGCAGCTTCTGGAAGCGGGGGTCTTTCAGCAGCTCGATCTTGTCGAAGCGGGGCTCCGCGGCCTCGCGCCCCTTGCGCTCCCGCCGCTGCCGCTGGGGCCCCGACCCGCGGCCGGCGCGCTGGGGGCGCGGGTCGGCCGGTGGCGGTTCGGGCTCGGCTGCGCGCGGCCCGGCCTCCGGCGGGGGCGGAGCCTCCTCGGGCGGTGGCGCTTCCGCCGCAGGCGGGGCTTCTTCAGGGATGGGGTCCGCCGCTTCCGCCGGCTCGGGCACATCGGCGGGCGTCTCCTGCGCCGGCGGCCGCACGGAGGGCGTGCGCCGCGGAGCGGCGGGGTTAGGGGCTACCGAGTTTTTTTTACCCAGAGCGAAGCGCACGTCCGTGCCCAGCACCTCGCGCACCACCATGGCGATGGCCTCGCGCTGGTCCTGCGCCCGGTCGTGGTGGAAGCGGTGCGCCTCGTCGTAGACGAGCACGAGGGCGTCGTCTTCCAGGTGGGGCGTGGCCTCGATCAGGAAGGCCCGCAGCTTGACCCCCACCTCCTTGAGGATGCGCCGCCAGGCCTCGGCGAGGTCTTGTTTGGGCGCGCTCGGCGCGGGCGCGGAGGGCTCGGTCGGGGTGGTCTCCGGCTCCTGGGCGGGGAGCTGGGGCGGCTGCGTGGCCGGCTTGGGCTTGGCGGCGGGGCGCTCCGGCGCGGGTGCCTGGGTGGGCTTCGCCGCCGGAGCGGCGGCTGCGGGCGGGGCCGTTTCCGCAGCCGGGTTTTCGTGCAGCGCGGCGTAGGCGCGCAGCAGGCCGAGCTCGAGGGTAAAGGGGTCCTCGCGCCGGATCAGCTTCTCGGTGTGCTCGTCCAGCGCCGTCAGCGCCGCGATCAGCCGTTCGGGCTCGGCCTTGAGCTCCGGCCCCTTGCCCAGGCCCAGCCGGGCGTAGAGGCCCGCCTGCAGCGCCTGAGCGAGCTGCTCGGTGAGCGTGCGGGCCGAGTAGCCCTCCGAGAAGAGCCGCTTGGCCTCGGCCACCGCCCGGTCCACCTCGCCGGCGTCGAGCGCGGCGGCCACCGCGGCCACGCGGTCGGCCGGGGGTAGCCCCAGGGCCTCTTCGGCGGCCTGGCGGGTGATGGGCCCTTCGCCCAGAGCGAGCAAGCGGTCGAGGATGCTCTCGGCGTCGCGCATGGCCCCGCCGCTCATGCGGGCGATGAGGTGCAGCGCCTCGGGCTCGGCGGTGCGTCCCTCGGCCTCGAGGATCTGCGCCAGCTTACCGGCGATCTCCTCCTCACTGAGGCGACGGAAGCGGAAGTGCTGGGTGCGCGAGAGGATCGTGGCCGGCATGCGCTCGGGCTCGGTAGTGGCGAAGATGAAGATCACGTGCTCGGGCGGCTCCTCGAGCGTCTTGAGCAGGGCGTTGAAGGCGCTCTTCGACATCATGTGCGCCTCGTCGAGGATGATGACCTTCTTCGGGCTCTCGAGCGGCGCCAGCAGGATGCGCTCGCGCAGCTCGCGCACGTCCTCCACCGAGTTGTTGCTGGCGGCATCGATCTCGATCACGTCGGGGTGCCGGTCCTCGCGCACCATGCGGCAGTTCTCGCACTCGCCGCAAGGCCGGTTTTCGGGCTCGGCCGCGCAGCCCACGCTCATGGCGATAAGGCGCGCGGTCGTGGTCTTGCCCACGCCGCGAGGACCCGAGAACAGGTAGGCGTGCGCCAGCCGGTCCTTCTGGATGGCGCTCTTCAGCACCTCCTTGACGTGTTCCTGGCCTACCACCGCCTCGAAGGTGGTGGGACGGGCCTTGCGGTAGAGGGCACCCACGCGCCCATCTTACCCCGGCGGCCCCGCGCTTTTCGGGGAGTATCATGGAGGCAAGGAGGCCAGCATGGGACTCATGGAGTTCGCGCAGGCCGAGGTGATCACTCTGCCGCCGACGGCGAGCGTGGCCGACGCGGCGGCGTTGATGGCCGACATGAACGTGGGCAGCGTGGTGGTTGCCGAGGGCCTGAAGCCGGTGGGCATCCTCACCGACCGCGACATCGTGGTGCGGGTCGTGCGCGTGGGGTTGGACCCCGACGAGACCCCGGTCTTCCGGGTGATGACGCCGGAGCCGCTGGTGCTCGAGGAGCAGATGAGCCTCTTCGAGGCGCTGGAGGGGGTCAAGCACAAGGGGGTGCGGCGCTACCCCGTGGTGGACTACGAGGGCAACCTCGTGGGCATCTTCACCCTCGATGACGTGCTGCAGCTTTTGGGCCTGGAGATGGCCGCGGTGGCGCGGGTGGTGGAAGGAAAGTAAAAAAAGCGCCCCCGGCGCCCCGACGGCACCCGACCCTGACCGCTTAGGGCTGCTCCCTTCCGGGCCTGACCCGGTTCACGGCGGGTCGCCGCGTCGGACCGGGGGCAAAGGGCAGTATAACGCGCGCGGGCCTGAACGCCAAACCGCAGCGCAGCGCCAACCCGATCTCAAAGCGAGCTCAGCCGGCCGCCGATGAAGACGAAGATCAGCGCGTTCGCTGGTGTGTGCATGTTGTGGGCGGGGCTGCGGCTTTCCAGCCTCACCGCTCCACTAGCAACGGTTCTATCCGGGAAACCAGCTCGGGCAAGCTTTCCTTTACGGTTGCCCAAACTACCGAGGCATCCACACCCAGGTAGTCGTGGATCAGCTTGTCGCGCATGCCCGCCATCTCGCGCCATGGGATTTCGGGGTGGCGCGCGCGGTATTCGGCGGGCACGCGTTTGGCCGCTTCACCAATCACCTCAAGGGCGCGAACGATCGCGTAAAGCCGCAGTTCGTCGCGCTGCAATGCTTCCGGGCCTTCGAGTTCGCCCAGGAACCGCCGTGCCTTTTCGGCGTTCTTGTAGATGTCCTCGAGGTAAGTGCGTACGGGTTTGCTGCCGTTCAGGGTTCACACCTCCACGAGGTCGCGTTCCATAGCAGGTCTAAGCAGCGGCTTGATCGCGCCGGGCGTGATGACTTGCACCCGAATCCCCAGGTCGTCCGCGAGCTCTTGCTCGAGCCGCACCAGGTCGAGGAGGGTGGGAACCCGTTCGAACTCGACCAGGAGGTCGAGGTCGCTTCCTGCATGCGCGTCGCCGCGGGCGCGCGACCCGAAGAGGAAGAGCCGCCTCACGCCGTAGCGCGCGCGAAGTTCGGGGAGCCGCTCTCTAAGCTCCTGGCGGTAGTTCACCTTTGCGGCCACGTTTTTATTATGCCAGAGCCCTTACCGCTGCGCGCCCGACCCGTTCCGCACGACCGCCGGGTGGCGCACGCCGCCCGGCGGGGCTCGGCCCGGGCCCGGTTCAGAACCGCTCGGTGACCGATTTCATCTGCACGAAGTGGTGCAGGTAGTCGGGGCCGCCGGCCTTGGAGTCGGTGCCCGAGAGGTTGAAGCCTCCGAAGGGCTGGACGCCCACCAGCGCGCCGGTGATCTTGCGGTTGAAGTAGAGGTTGCCCACGTGGAACTCGTAGCGGGCGCGCTCGAGCCGCTCGCGGTTCTTGCTGAAAACGCCGCCGGTGAGGCCGTAGCGGGTGGCGTTGGCCACCTCCAGCCCTTCGACAAAGTCTTTGACCCGGATGGTCGAGAGGACCGGTCCGAAGATCTCCTCCTGGGCGATGCGGGCGTGCGGATCCACGCCGGTGAAGACCGTGGGCGCGATGAAGAAGCCCGGACCCTCCAGCTTTTCGCCGCCGAGGACGAGCTGGCCCTCGTTCTTGCCGATCTCGATGTAGCGCAGCACCTTCGCTTCCTGCTCGGCATTGATGACCGGGCCCAGGTCCGGGTTCTCCTCGGCCGGCCCGACGACCAGCTTCTCGCTGCGTTCGCTCACCTTTTCCATGAGCAGGTCGTGGACCTCGTCCACCACGATCAGGCGGCTCGCCGCCG
>Ga0256833_1002639_pt1 | contig 12509 bp, 8 predicted proteins | sample 356284metaG_FD_190535 | JGI IMG/M metagenome (GOLD analysis project Ga0256833, IMG submission 190535) | Hydrothermal vent microbial communities from Mid Atlantic Ridge, Atlantic Ocean - 356-284 | ecosystem: Environmental > Aquatic > Marine > Hydrothermal vents | place: Atlantic Ocean: Mid...
TGGAGGTTAGAGAATTGTTGGATCAATATGATTTTGATGGAGATAACTCTGCTGTAATTCAGGGTTCTGCGCTTAAAGCTTTGGAAGGTGATGCAGATGCTGTTCAATCTATTAAAGATTTGATGGTAGCTTGTGATGAACAGATACCTGAACCAACTAGAGATGTTGATATGCCTTTCTTAATGCCTGTTGAGGATGTATTCTCAATTACCGGTAGAGGTACCGTTGCTACAGGTAGAATTGAAAGAGGAGTTATTAAAATTGGAGATCCAATGGAAATTATTGGATTGATGAAAGAAGGAGAGAAGCCTTTGTCTACAGTTTGTACAGGGGTTGAGATGTTTAGAAAAATTCTTGACAGAGGTGAAGCTGGTGATAATGCCGGATTGTTATTGAGAGGTATTGATAAAGCTCATATCAAAAGAGGACAAGTTATTTGTAAACCCGGGTCAATTACTCCACACAAGAAATTTAAAGCTGAAGTATATGTATTGAGCAAAGATGAAGGTGGTAGACATACTCCATTCTTTAATGGTTATAGGCCACAGTTTTATTTTAGAACTACAGATGTAACAGGTGATGTTCAATTACCTGAAAATGTAGAAATGGTGATGCCTGGTGATAATGTAACTTTTGAAGTTGAGTTGATTACACCAATAGCTATGGAAAAAGGATTGAGATTTGCGATACGTGAAGGAGGTAGAACAGTAGGAGCTGGTCAGGTAACAGAAATATTAGACTAAGTCTCTACAATAATATTTTAAAAGTTTATTATTGAGCAGTCTAAATATAGGCTGCTCAATTCTAGCTTTAAATAAGATTTTTTTATTTGTTTGATGGTTAATGAATTAATTGAACTAATAAGAAAAATACGGGCATAGCTCAACTGGTAGAGCGACGGTCTCCAAAACCGTAGGCTGTGGGTTCAAGTCCTACTGCCCGTGCGATTTTTTGATTTTAATTAAAACTGTTTTAGTTTTAGTTAACAAAATAGTAGAATATGAATAATATTGGTTTATATCTTAAGGAAAGTTACAATGAATTGATAAACAAGGTTAGTTGGCCGAGTTTGATAGAATTGTTGGGAGCGACAAAAATTGTAATAATTGCTTCTATTATCTTTACTCTAATAGTATTAGTCATAGATTTAATATCTAAATCTTCGACTAATTTATTTTATGGTATCAACATTTAATTGAGATGGCAGATAAGTGGTATTCGCTTAGAGTTATAAGTGGGAAAGAAAAGAAAATTAAAGAACGCTTGGATTTGGAGATTTCCAGATCAGGGTGGGATAGTGTTGTAAAACAAATAGTAGTTCCTACGGAAAAGGTTTATAAAATAAGAAGTGGGAAAAAAGTAATAATAGAAAGGAATATTCTTCCGGGATATATATTGGTAGAAGCTGATTCTGAAAAATTCAAAGGTGAAGTTGTAAGAGGAATGACAAATTTGCCAAATGTTATGCATTTTTTGGGTAGGGAACATCCTTTACCTATGACTGATGTTGAGGCAAATAGATTGTTGGGTAAAGTTGATGAGTCTCAGGATATTGGAGAAAAGTTAATCGAACCTTTCATAAACGGTGAAACGATAAAAATTATAGATGGACCGTTTAATGGTTTTGTAGGTGATATTACTGAAGTGAATGAGTCTAGTAAAACGTTGAAAGTAGTAGTTAAGATATTTGGAAGAGGAACAGAAGTTGAACTTAATTTTATGCAAGCAGAAAAGCAATCATAAAGAAATAATTTAAATTTAAATATAATGGCAAAGGAAATAGATGGATTTATAAAATTGCAAGTAAAAGGTGGACAGGCAAATCCTGCACCTCCTGTTGGTCCTGCATTGGGTGCTAAAGGAGTAAATATTATGGAGTTTTGTAAGCGTTTTAACGCTGCTACTCAGGATAGAATGGGACAAGTTGTACCTGTTGTTATTTCAGTTTTTAAGGATAAGTCTTTTAGCTTCGTTTTGAAAACTACACCTGCAGCAGTTCAATTATTGGAAGCGGCTAAACTTAAAAAAGGCTCGCCCGAACCTAACAAAATCAAAGTTGGAAAAGTAAATTGGGATCAGATTAAAGTTATTGCTGAAAGTAAAATGGCTGACTTGAATGCCTTCAAAATAGAATCGGCAATGCGTGTTGTAGCCGGGACTGCAAGAAGTATGGGATTGGTTGTCTCAGGCAAAGCGCCTTGGGAAGAATAATATATTTTTAACATAGGGAGCTTAATTAAGCGATTTAACCTATAAAATTTTTAATATGGGAAAAAAGATGAAAGCTGCGATAGCTAAAGTCGATAAGGAAAAATTATATCCTATCGAAGAAGCTATGGCATTAACAAAAGAAGTCAATATAGCTAGTTTTGACTCATCTGTGGATTTGCATATCAGATTAGGAGTTGATCCTAGAAAAGCAGATCAAGGTATCAGAGGCACAGTTACTTTACCTCATGGTACAGGTAAAACAAAAAGAGTTTTAGTATTGTGTACTCCGGACAAAGAGCAAGAAGCTCTAGATGCTGGAGCAGACTACGCGGGATTAGATGATTTAGTTCAAAAAATTCAAGGTGGTTGGTTGGAGTTTGATGTTGTGGTAGCAATGCCTCAAACAATGGCAAAACTCGGTAGATTAGGTAGAGTATTAGGACCTAGAGGTTTAATGCCTAACCCAAAGAGTGGTACTGTTACACCGGAAGTTGGCAAAGCTGTTGCTGAGGTAAAAAAAGGTAAAGTAGCATTTAGGGTTGATAAATTTGGTATTATTCATTCTTCAATCGGTAGAGTTTCTTTTTCAGCTGATAAGCTGGCTGATAATGCAAAAGAACTTATTCATACTGTTGTTAAGATGAAACCTTCTACTGTGAAAGGGATTTATATGAAAGGTATTTCTGTTGCACCAACTATGGGTCCCGGAGTAAAAATTGACACTAAGTCATTTAATTAATCGAATTCAAAAATAATTAGAGATGAATAAAGTGGAAAAAACGCAAGTTATATCAATATTGACTGATAAGTTTGCTAATAGTTCAGTTTTTTATTTAACAGATTCCTCAAAATTAACTGTTGAGCAAATTAATAAGTTAAGAGGTATTTGTTATGAAAAAGACGTTGAATTCAAAGTTATAAAAAATACATTGGCAAGATTAGCTCTTGAGGCCAATTCTGAAGATAAAGGGTTTGAACCCTTATATGAAGCATTGAAAGGTCCAACTGCGATTATGTTTTCGGAAACAGGAAACTTGCCTGCAAAAATCATATCCGAGTTTAGAAAAGATTATGATAGACCAATATTAAAAGCGGCCTATATTGATAGTGCTGTTTATATTGGAGACGATAAATTGGAAAGTCTTAAAAATATCAAGTCTAAAGAAGAACTCATTGGTGATATTATTACGTTGTTACAAAGTCCTGTTAAGACAGTATTGGGATCGTTACAATCCGGAGGGAATACTATTTCAGGTCTACTTAAAGCTCTAGAAGAAAGAGCTCAATAAATTGGCTTCCAAGCGTTTTACGCAAATTAGATATTTATTTATTAATAATTTAAAACCATAAGACATGGCGGATTTAAAAGCAATAGCAGAAGAATTAGTAAACTTGACAGTAAAAGATGTTCAAGAATTAGCAGATATATTAAAGGATGAGTATGGTATTGAGCCTGCTGCTGCAGCTGTAGCAGTTGCTGCTGCTCCTGCTGACGGTGCTGAAGGTGGCGCTGCAGAGGAAAAATCAGAATTTGATGTATTTTTAGAATCAGCTGGTGGAAGTAAACTTAAAGTTGTAAAAGAAGTTAAAACTCTTTTAGGAATTGGGTTGAAAGACGCGAAAGACTTAGTTGACGGTGCTCCGGGAGTAATCAAAGAAGGAGTTGCTAAAGACGAAGCTGAATCACTTAAAGCAGCATTAGAGGCTGCCGGTGCTACTGTTGAATTAAAATAATTAGCGATTAGGTTAAATACCTGATGATAGTATATTTTATATTTAACATATAATAATAATAGCTTAGTTAGTTTTTGTTTGCAAAAACTGACTAGGCTTTTGTGTTATCTATATATCAATAATGTTTGATGTATGATTTTTTTTGATTTCTCATTTTTCTATAAAATTTTATTTGTTTATAAATTTTATAGTTAAGTTAAATTCTCAGTGAAATGACATTTAATGATTCAACAGTCACTCTTGGAAAAGAGAGAGTAAATTTTGGCAAAATTAAAATGCCTGTAGAGTATCCGGATTTGTTATCTATTCAATTAGATTCTTTTCAGGAATTCTTCCAAATGGATACTACTCATGAAGATATAGTAAACGAAAAATTGTATCAAGTATTTCAAGATCATTTTCCCGTAAGTGATGCTCGTAATATATTTTTACTTGAGTTTTTAAGTTATAAAATTAATCCTCCACGGTACAGTATTCACGAATGTATGCAAAGAGGTCTTACATATAGTGTACCACTACGTGCGAAATTGAGATTGTCTTGCAATGATGAAGAACACGTGGATTTTGAGACAATAGAGCAAGATGTATTCTTGGGAAATGTCCCTTACATGACGCCTAAAGGTTCTTTTATCATAAATGGAGCAGAACGGGTAGTCGTCTCTCAATTGCACAGATCTCCCGGGGTGTTTTTTAGTCAAAATTTTCATCCTAATGGTACAAAGATATTTTCTGCTAGAGTGATTCCTTTTAGAGGTGCTTGGATGGAGTTTGCTACCGATATAAATATGGTGATGTATGCTTATATTGATAGGAAGAAAAAATTACCTGTAACCATTTTATTAAGAGCACTTGGCTTCAATTCAGATAAAGAGATACTTGATATCTTTGAATTGGTAGAAGAAGTCAAAGCAGATGAAAATGACTTTAAAGCAGCTATTGGTAAAAAACTTGCTGCTAGGGTTTTGAAAAAATGGATTGAGGATTTTGTTGATGAAGATACCGGTGAGTTGATATCTTTGGAAAGAAATGAAATAATACTTGAAAGAAATACAATAATCGATGAAGAAAATATTAAGTTGATTATTGATAGTAATGTTGAAAGTATTATCGTTCAAAAGGAAAATTTAGATTTAGATTATTCCGTAATTTACAATACATTGCAAAAAGATCCTACTAACTCTGAACTGGAAGCTGTAGCCTATATCTACCGTCAATTAAGAGGAACAGAACCACCGGATGAAGAAACAGCAAGAGGAATAATCGATAAAATGTTCTTTTCTGAAAGTAGATACGATTTGGGTAATGTAGGTAGATACAAAATAAATAGGAAACTTAACCTTGATATTTCTGATGATGTAAAAGTCCTTACTAAAGACGACTTTATGGAAATCATTAAATATCTTATAAATATAATAAATGATAAAGCTGAACTTGACGATATTGATCATTTGAGCAATAGACGTATCAGAACTGTTGGAGAGCAATTGTATTCTCAGTTTAGTGTTGGACTTGCAAGATTAGCCCGAACGATCAGAGAGAGGATGAATGTTAGAGACAATGAAGTCTTTACTCCAACTGATTTGATTAATGCAAGGACACTCTCTTCTGTAATCAATTCCTTTTTTGGAACTAGTCAGTTGTCTCAGTTTATGGATCAAACGAATCCATTGGCCGAAATTACACATAAAAGACGTATTTCAGCTCTCGGACCAGGTGGATTATCCAGAGAAAGAGCTGGGTTTGAGGTAAGGGACGTTCATTATTCACACTATGGGCGTTTGTGTACTATTGAAACCCCTGAAGGGCCTAATATTGGATTGATTTCTACTTTAGCTGTGCACGCTAAAGTTAATCAAATGGGATTTTTGGAAACACCATATCGAGAAGTAATTGACGGTAAAGTTGTTTTGGACAAAAGTTCGGAGTATTTATCTGCGGCAGATGAAGATTATAAAAAAATTGCACAGGCAAATACTTTATTGGATGATGAAGGAAACATTATTTCGGAAAAAGTTGCTGCGAGAGAACATGGAGATTTTCCTATTTTGGATATTAAGGATGTTGAATATATAGATGTTGCACCAAACCAAATTACTGGTGTATCTGCCTCTCTAATTCCTTTCTTGGAAAATGATGATGCCAATAGAGCTTTGATGGGATCCAATATGCAAAGGCAGGCTATCCCTTTGATTAAACCTGCAGCTCCAATAGTTGGAACCGGAGTAGAGAAGCTCGTAGCTCAAGATTCGAAACTACTTATAAATGCTGAAAATGCCGGAGTTGTTGAATATGTTGATTCTGAAAAGGTGATTATCAAATATGATAGAACTGAAGATGAAGAGAAAGTATCCATTAGTAGTAACATAAAAACATACGATTTAACAAAGTTTTTAAGAACCAATCAAGGTACTTGCATCAATTTGAAGCCTTTGGTTGTGAAAGGGCAAAGAGTAACGAAGGGACAATTGCTTTGTGATGGTTATGCTACGGAAAAAGGTGAGTTGGCATTAGGACAAAATATGATGGTAGCATTTATGCCTTGGAAAGGGTATAACTTTGAGGATGCGATTGTTATTTCAGAGAGAGTAGTTAGAGAGGACGTTTTTACTTCTATTCATATTGAGAATTATGAATTGGAGGTGAGAGACACCAAACTTGGGGAAGAAGAATTGACAAGTGATATCCCAAATGTTAGTGAAGATGCTACTAAAGATTTGGATGAAAATGGAATAATAAGAGTAGGGGCATGGGTAAAAGGTGGAGATATTTTAATTGGAAAAATAACACCGAAAGGAGAATCTGACCCTACACCTGAAGAAAAGTTGCTTAGAGCTATTTTTGGAGACAAAGCCGGTGACGTAAAAGATGCTTCACTTAAAGCTTCACCTTCGACAAAAGGTGTGGTTATTGGAAAACGATTATTCGCTAGAGCTAAAAAAGATAAGTATCAAAAACTTAGGGAAAAAGATTTAATAGATAATCTTGATGCTAAACATTTAGTTGAGATAAATGAATTGAATACGCTTTTGATTGATAAGTTGATGAAGATATTGGATGGTGAGATATCTGAAGGTATTGAAAATACATATGGTCAAGAAATTATACCTAAAGGATCTAAGTTTACCAGATCAATATTCAAAGATTTGGATTTTACTACTATTAGATATAATAATTGGACAGGAGATGAGCACAAAGATAAACTGGTTGCAAAGTTGCTTCACAACCATTCCCTAAAAACAAATGAGATGATAGGGAAGTACAAAAGAGCAGTCTTCAACATAAATATTGGAGATGAACTTCCTGTAGGAGTACTTAAATTGGCAAAAGTTTATCTCGTTAAAAAAAGAAAGCTTCAGGTTGGTGATAAATTAGCCGGAAGACATGGTAATAAGGGGATCGTAGCAAAGATTGTTCGTCATGAGGACATGCCTTTCTTGGAGGATGGAACTCCTGTTGACATAGTTCTTAATCCACTTGGTGTACCATCAAGGATGAATATCGGTCAAATTTTTGAAACTGTTCTAGGTTGGGCCGGAAAAGAAATGGGAGTGAAATTTGCTTCTCCTATTTTTGACGGAGCTAAGATTGGGGAAATAGAAGAAACTATTTCAAAAGCCGGATTGCCTTCATTGGGACAAACATTTTTGTATGATGGTGAGACAGGAGATAAATTTCATCAAAAAGCAACGGTGGGTGTGATTTATATGATTAAATTGAATCACATGGTTGAGGATAAGATGCATGCCAGATCTATTGGGCCATATTCTTTGATTACTCAACAACCTCTTGGTGGTAAAGCACAATTTGGTGGACAAAGACTTGGAGAGATGGAGGTATGGGCACTTGAGGCATTTGGTGCAACACATATATTGAGAGAAATGCTAACCATTAAATCAGATGATATTAAGGGAAGGGCAAAAGCATATGAAGCTATTGTGAAGGGAAACCCTTTGCCAACTCCAAATATTCCTGAATCATTCAATGTACTAGTACATGAATTGAAAGGTTTAGCACTTGATTTGAAATTTGATTAATTCTATTAAATATATATTGTTTAGATATGATAAGAAATAAAAAAGTTGATCAGCAACAAAATAATAACTTTGATTCAATAACTATCAAGCTATCTTCTCCTGATGATATTCTAGAGAGATCGTATGGTGAGGTATTGAAGCCTGAAACTATAAATTATCGTTCATATAAGCCGGAAAGAGACGGTTTGTTTTGCGAAAGGATATTTGGACCTGTTAAGGATTTTGAGTGTTATTGTGGTAAATATAAAAGAATCAGGTACAAGGGAATAGTATGTGATAGATGTGGTGTTGAAGTGACAGAGAAGAAAGTGAGAAGAGAGAGAATGGGACATATCAAATTGGTCGTTCCGGTAGTACATATATGGTTTTTTAGGTCTTTGCCAAACAAAATAGGTTATCTATTGGGTATGTCGACTAAAAATCTTGAATCAATTATTTATTACGAGAAGAATGTTGTAATTCAACCAGGCATCAAAGAAGGAACTGTTCAGAAGGGAGACTTGATTACTGAAGAGGAGTACTTTGAGATTTTAGATACTCTTCCGGAAGATAATCAGAACTTACCTGATGAAGACCCTCAAAAGTTTATCGCTAAGATGGGGGCTGAAGGCGTTTATGATATGTTGATGGGAATTAATTTAGATGAATTGTCATTTGAATTGAGGCATAAAGCAGCGACAGAAACATCTCAACAAAGAAAGTCAGAAGCATTAAAAAGATTAAGAATCGTTGAGATTTTTAGAGAAGGAATAAAATCAGAGGACAATAAGCCTGAATGGACAATAATCCAATATTTGCCGGTTATCCCACCTGAATTGAGACCTTTAGTACCTCTTGATGGAGGTAGATTTGCTTCCTCTGATTTGAATGATTTATATCGAAGAGTTATTATCCGAAATAATAGATTGAAGAGACTTTTGGAAATAAAAGCACCTGAGGTCATTTTGCGAAATGAAAAAAGGATGCTTCAAGAAGCTGTTGATTCGCTGTTTGATAATTCAAGAAAATCTAGTGCTGTTAAATCTCAAGGGGGTAGGGTACTCAAATCTTTGAGTGGTGTTTTGAAAGGAAAACAAGGTAGGTTTAGACAAAACCTTCTTGGTAAAAGGGTTGACTATTCAGGAAGGTCTGTTATTGTTGTTGGTCCGGAATTGAAACTTCATCAATGTGGAATTCCCAAAGGAATGGCAGCAGAGTTGTTCAAGCCTTTTGTGATTAGAAAATTGATTGAAAGAGGAATAGTAAAGACTGTAAAATCAGCAAAGAAATTAGTAGATAGAAGAGAACCTGTAATCTGGGAAATTCTAGAAAATATATTGAAAGGACATCCTGTTATGTTAAACAGGGCTCCAACACTTCACAGGCTTTCGATACAAGCATTTCAACCTGTATTGGTGGAAGGAAAAGCTATTAGACTACATCCTTTAGTTTGTGGGGGATTTAATGCAGACTTTGACGGTGACCAAATGGCGGTTCATGTTCCGTTGAGTCAGGCTGCTGTATTGGAAGCACAAATTTTGATGTTGTCAGCTCATAATATGTTGAATCCTCAAAATGGTTCTCCCGTTACATTACCTTCACAAGATATGGTCTTAGGACTTTACTATTTAACAAAAGTTAAAAAATCTACTGATGATATTAAAATCAAAGGAGAAGGGCTAACATTTTATTCTAGTGAAGAGGCAATGATTGCTTATAATGAGAAAAGAGTGGATCTGCATGCTGAAGTAAAAGTAAGAATCAAAGTGGAGAACGAAGACGGGGAAGTTAAGAATATGATTATGGATACTACCTTGGGTAGGATAATATTCAATGAAAAAGTCCCTGATGGAATACCATTTGTTAATCAATTGCTCACAAAAAGGAATCTTAAAGGTATTATAGCAGGTATTCTCAATAGAAGAGATACCGCAGTAGCATCAGTATTCTTAGATAATATAAAAGAACTCGGTTTTTATTGGGCTTACAAGGGTGGATTGTCTTTCAACCTCGGTGACCTGATTACTCCGTCTGTCAAAGAACAAATGCTTGCAGATGCCCAAGAGGAAGTAGATGAGGTATGGGAGAATTATAACATGGGTTTGATTACAAATAATGAGAGATACAATCAGATTATCGATAAATGGATGTATGCAGATAATAGTATAACTGAAAATTTATTGAAAGAATTATCTGAGCATAAGGCCGGATTTAACTCAGTATATATGATGTTGGATTCCGGGGCAAGGGGTTCAAAGCAACAAATTAAGCAGCTTGCCGGATTAAGGGGGTTGATGGCAAAACCGAGAAAATCCGGAGATACAGGGGGTGCGATTATTGAAAATCCAATTCTTGCCAACTTTATAGATGGTCTTTCTGTACTCGAATACTTTATCTCTACTCACGGTGCTAGAAAAGGTCTTGCGGATACAGCTCTTAAAACCGCAGATGCCGGTTATCTTACAAGAAGATTGGTAGATGTTTCGCAGGATGTTATTATCAAAGAAAACGATTGTGATACCCTGAGAGGAATCAAGGTAGAGGCATTGTACGATAATGATAATTTGATAGAACCATTGTCAAAGAGAATTATTGGTAGATATTGTCTTAACGATATTTTTCATCCTGTAACGGATGAACTGATTTTAGAAGCAGGTGGCTATATCACGGATAAAATAGGGAAATATATAGAAGATGAGGGGATTGAGAGCGTTACTATTAGATCTGTATTGACTTGTGAATCTAAATTAGGTGTATGTAAAAAATGCTATGGCAAAAACCTTGCGAGCGGTAGAATATCCGAGGTCGGTGATACTGTCGGTATATTAGCAGCACAGTCGATTGGTGAACCGGGAACTCAGCTTACATTACGTACATTCCACGTTGGAGGTATCGCTTCAGTTTCTAAAACGGAATCATCAATTATTTCTAAATTTGATGGTAAATTGATTCTCGATAATATTAAAGTTATAGAGACAGAGGAAAATGGGGAACAATTATCAGTGGTTATTTCAAGATCCGGAGAGATGGAAATTGTTGACCCGGAGACAAGTAAAGTATTTACAACTAAGTATATACCTTATGGGTCTGTCTTGCGGAAACAAGACGGTGATATGTTAACTAAAGGAGATGTAGTCTGTGACTGGGATCCATTTAATGCAACTATTATTAATGAATTTGACGGAATAGTAGAATATGTCGATATTATCGAAGGTATAAACTATAGTCCGGAAAGAGATGATCAAACAGGTCATATTGAGAAAATAGTGATTGAATCAAAAGATAAGAAAAAAATTCCTACTATCAGAATTATAAATTCAATGGGCGAGGAATTAAAAATATACAACTTACCTGTTAGAGCGATTATTTCTGTAGAAAACGGTGATGAAATTAAGGCAGGTAAACTTATTGCTAAAATACCTAGAAAACTTGGACAGATTCAAGATATTACCGGAGGTCTTCCTAGAGTAACAGAATTATTTGAAGCTAGAAATCCTTCAAATCCTGCTATTATAAGTGAGATTGATGGTATCGTTTCATTTGGCAAAATCAAAAGAGGTAAGCGTGAGATAAAAGTTGTAGATGAGAAGACCGGACAAAAAAGTAAATATCTTATAGGGCTATCAAAGCATATTCTTGTACAAGACGGAGATTTTGTAAGAGCCGGTACTCCATTGTGCGATGGACCGATTACTCCTAGAGATATCTTGAATATTAAAGGACAATATGAAGTCCAAAAGTATTTGCTTAATGGAGTTCAAGAAGTTTATAGATCTCAAGGAATTGATATCAATGATAAACACATAGAGGTTATTGTGAGGCAGATGATGAGACACGTAGAGGTAATTGATCCTGGTGATACAAGCTTGTTGGAAAAAGAAGTTGCGGAGAAAATGGTTTTCTTAAGTAAGAATGAGTGGATTCACAATAAGAAAGTCATTACAAATGTCGGAGGTAGTGATAACTTAAAATTGGGACAGATAGTTACCGATAGAGAGATTAGAGAGGAAAACTCATACCTGAAGAGAAATGATAAAAAGACTGTTAAATTTAGAGATGCCATTTTTGCAACTAGTAGACCCGTTTTATTGGGTATTACAAAAGCTTCTCTGAATACATATAGTTGGATTTCGGCAGCCTCATTCCAAGAGACTACAAAAGTATTGAGCGAAGCTTCATTCGGAGCTAAAAAAGATTACTTAATTGGTCTTAAAGAAAATGTAATTGTAGGTAAAAAGATTCCTGCCGGTACAGGAATGCGGCAATATGATAATCTGTATATAACAGTAAAAGAAGAAGTAGAAAATGTTGAAGAAGAAAATTCAGTAGTAGAAGAAGTAGTAGAATAGTTTATATTACAAAAGACTATAATAGCTTAGAATATAATGCTTAGAGGTTGTCTTGTCATAAGGTAACCTCTTTTTTATGATTCGGTACAAGAGATCGGGAGACCTTTGCCTTGGAGAAGTAAACCAACAGCCACGAGCTAAAAACCCAAATCAATTCAACCCCGGCAGAATGCCGGGGATAATGACAATAAATATACATCAA
>Ga0256833_1002640_pt1 | contig 12508 bp, 13 predicted proteins | sample 356284metaG_FD_190535 | JGI IMG/M metagenome (GOLD analysis project Ga0256833, IMG submission 190535) | Hydrothermal vent microbial communities from Mid Atlantic Ridge, Atlantic Ocean - 356-284 | ecosystem: Environmental > Aquatic > Marine > Hydrothermal vents | place: Atlantic Ocean: Mid...
ATTTTTTCTCAATTAAATTCAGCAAAAAATCACTTTTCATTCAATTAAGCAACCAATTTTCCAAAAAATGATTTTCATTTCCTCTACAATATTTATTCAAGTAAATTCAATTTCGGCGATTAGTTTCGCTACAAAAAACTTAACTTTCGGATTATCAATTTTATTCGGTTTGAGTGAGCAATTCAAATCTAATTTCAATTAAACGGAAATGTTCATTCTTTGACTTTACGAAGTTGCACCCAACGGTTTGTGTATGAACAGTAAGGGATTAAAATGCACTTACTTTTCGGTTTATCACTAAGCCAAATTTACAATTTTTTCTTTAAACAACAAAATGCAAAATTGTAAATTTTGCGGACTTTGTAAAATGAACCAAACTTTGAGTTAAGCGCTAAAACCCTTATTGTTTATACATTTTGTTACACAGCGTTTTTGATGATTGTTTCTATTTCTTTTTCAAGATTTTCATTATACCCTTTCCATATTTTAACAATTATTCCATCTCTATTTATTAAAAAATAAGTTGGTGTTCCAAAAATATTATATTTGGTATAAGCATTACTAAATTTACCTTTTTTATCCCATAATGTTTCCCAATTAATATTGTTTAATTTATAATATTCTTTCCAATCTTTCTCGCTACAATTTACCCACGTTGTTACAACAGAAACATTTTCTAATTCAGAAATTTTTTTTATTGAAGGAAAAGCCTTTTTGCACCAACTACAATGTGGTGATGAAAAATCTAAAAGAATGAAGTCATTATTTAATAAACTTGAAAAACTAATGATTTCCCCATTTTTATTTTCCCCTTTAAAATCAGCAAATTTACTTCCTTCTTTCAAAATAGCACTGTTGACATACAAACTTAACACTTCATTATATTTACTGTTTTTATACTTTTCATTTAATTTACTTAGAACTTCTCTAACTTCACTTTTTGAATAAATAGATTTATTAATGATTAATTGAGTAAGAGAAAAATCAGTATTTACGTTATTCAAAATAAAATTCTTAGTAATACTATCTATTTGTTTATCAACATTACTTATCAAACCATTTTCTCCCCAATATTGCTTTTGAAGTTTATCATTCCATTTGTTTTCATTTCGTAATTGAAACATTTTTTTCAAAAGTTCCATTCGTCTATTATTAAGAGAAAGTAATTTATTGTCAAGTAGCATTTTCATTTTTTGATTTTCTGAACCTGTTATTTTTAATTTGTCAGGGAAATCACTTTTCGTACCATTTATTTTGATATTTTCATTTCCGACAAAAAGTTCAATCGTTTGTTTTCCTATAACTAAAAATAATGTTTTGGGTTCATTCTCTATTTTTTTTGAAAGAATAAAATGATTATTTTCTAATATTGTACTATCAATTGTTTTATTTGAATTTGCGTCAATCAGTTTAACACTAGTGTTGTCATCAAACCCATTTAAAGTTGCTGATATAATTAACTTTTCAGATATTTTTTTTGTTTGACAAGAAAATAATAATATTATCAATATAAATGTGATGATATGTTTTGATATTTTCATTTTATTTTGCTTTTGAGTTTATCTAATGCTGTGTAACGTTCAGCATATGCCCAGTGGCGACTTTCAAGCACAAAGTTAATAAAAAATCACTTAACTTTGATTTTATGCAATAATTTTATTTTCAAACACTTACTCGCCATTGGATATATGCATTGTTATGTGCTTCTTAATTTATTGTCCTGTAATTATGGTAAATACATTTTGGCAATGTATAATATAATTCACTTTTATTGATATCTAAATCAGTATTTTCTCTATAATTAAAATATATATTATCCTTTGAATCTTTTACTATTATTAGAGAATATTTTCTTAACAGATTTAATACACCTTCCGCATCAATATCAAATTCAATAGAGATAATCTTATCTAGAAGTTCTTTAGTTTTTAAATGTGTATTTTGAATAATAAAAGGAAACAAAATATTAAAAATTTTGTTTATTTCAGAGTTTGAAAAGAATAAATTAAGTTCACTTTTTATTTCTGTTATATTTGTAGTTATATAACTTTTTAATAATGTTTTTACTGTATTTTTTGAAATAGGATATTTATAATTACTATTAGTCATTGAATTTAAGAAAGTAATTATATCCCGAGGTCTATAAAAAGTAAAATCAAGAATGTATTTGAAAGATGTCTTTCCATTATAAAAATCTTTTTTGAATAAATAATCCCAAGCATTGTCATTAAACGATATATTTTGTTTCTTAAAATTAATTTCAATTCTTTTATCTGCTAATTGTTTTAATGGTATTTCGTTTTCATTGTAAGTGGTATTGAACCAATTAATAAATACTTCATAAGCATTAAATATTTTCGCAGAATCAGCATATTTTGTTTTTAAATTATCTCTCATATCATCCCTAATGAATATAAGGATCTTAGCATTATTATCTTTAAAAATTTCATTATTATACTCTTTGGACACTCTAATTAGTTCCATTACTTTTTTATTATCCTGTTCACTCTTTACATTGAAATTTATATCCAAATCATCAAAAAGGAGCCAAAATTCAAGTTCTTTATTTACTGGATAATCCAAGATTATTTTTAATATATCTTTTAATGGTGGTATTAATTTGTAAAATGGTGCTTTGTTTACATTTGTTGTAAAATAGTTTTTAAAGACACCTCCAAATATATGTTTTAAACCTCCAAAACTCACTTCACCTCCTTTGTTTTTCTCTCCGGCAACAACTTCATATCTATCAATATTTACAATGCCTGCATTTGTATCAAGAAATTTTTTTAGTTTCGTATATTCATTTGTATATTCTCCACATTCATTAGAAACTATTAATTTTACAATATTTACTAAAATAAGCCATTCGAAAACTAATTTTTCTTTATTAGATTGTTGTTCAGTTCCTTGAATAGTTTTTTCTAATTCAAAATCAGAAATCCTTAAGATTTTAGCAAATGAATCATCAGTTTTATCGGCAGTGTCTTTTATAAACTTTGCAATAGCAGATTTTCCAACACCTTTTCTTCCTGTGAAAATATATTTCCCAACTTCAAGTTGTCCTAAGATGTTAAGGTAGTCATCAAAATAGTCTAGAAGACTAGATCCTTTTACATTTTCACCTTCTGCCTCTGTTGCTCCAAAATAAAATCCTTTCGTTGAATTTTTAGGTTGATTTTCAGTTTTATTAATTCTATCAAATATTCCCATTTATTATTAGTTTTTTATTCCAACTAACGTCAAAATTAGTTGTAGATTATCAATTAGTTATATTTTTACTTTTTCTAATTTTCTTACTATTTCTCCATACATAAGCAAAAAAATCAACGTATTATTTAAGTAGGGGAATTGCACATAACGATTTGAATATGCGTAGTGCGGGGATTTGAAAAACGATTCTTTCTATTTACAACGAAGTTTATTCAAGTCTAAATTGTTGAATTTATGAACAAAACCCGCATTACGTATATTTATTGTTATGGGCTTTTTTCAACTTTTTACTCTACCTGTTCCGTTACAGGTTTTACAAGTTTTTCCATTAGTATCTTTGCCACTTCCTTGACAAGATGGACAAGTTTTTTCAATTTTCCCAGGTGCTTTTTCAAATGGATTTCCCATGATATTTAAGATTAATTATATGTGCTTACTCTTTAATGGATTTTCAGCTTACTCCATAAGTTATAGTGATTCTATTCTTGAAATCCAATCGTAGATGTCATTCATCATCATTCTTTTATCTCTATCGTTGCCAAACTTCAAGAATAATAAATAATGATTTGGTTTGTCAAAATCTCTTGTTGAAATTCTTAGTTGAATTGTGTTGATTTTCTTTACATATTTTTCTTTTGAAATCTCAACTGCTGTTTCAGCTATCGAATTATCACCTATTGAACGTAATAAAAAATATTTACCCCATGTTTTAAAAAAGTCTTTTTGTAAATAGGTCTCATCATCTATCATTATTTCAGATTTTAAAATGTCATTTCTTGTGAAGTAGTATGGTTTTAAAGAAGAATTAACAATACAAATCATTTTTTTATTAACATCTAATCCAATTGCTCCGGATTTTTTTGCCATAATTTGATAATAGTCCGGATTGAAACCAAACATACTTCTAAAAGCACAAACAACATTATCAACAAACTTTTCAGTTTGCTCCTTTTTGTATTTTGAGTAGAATACAAATCCTGATATTGCAATTATTACAAAAAGTAAAGCTATCATACAAACTATGTTTTTGATTTTACATCACTTAGTTCATTATACAAATGTGATAAATGAAATAATTCTTCTTTTGACATTGAATTTGGGCTTTTTGATATGAGTTCATCAATATACCATTCTGCTAAATTAGCATAGTAATTAACGTTTTCGTTTACAATACCAACAACTTTATCGCCTATAAATAATTTTGCTATTTCATACAGAGGGAATATGATTAGATATTTGAATATTACTCCAATAAAAAATGGAATTATTGAAATTGTCCAACCGTCATCAAAACCAATAGAATAAATAATTTTTGAAATAAAATCTTTAATTGATTTTGGTAACCAAAATCTTGAAAGAGGTAATATCATTATAAAACACATTAAAGTAAAAATAAACCATACTACTCCAATAACCATATTAACAGTGTTCAAGCCTTCCCATATTAAGCTCAATAAAGTTAATACAATACTTGCAATGAATGTATAAAGTGAACCATAGAAAAATGAAAAGATTGTATCATATGAAATATCATATTCAAAATCTTCTTTTAATAAATCCTTTAATTTAAACCCATCACTTAAATTTACAGTTTTTTGCTCCCATTTATATCTTTTTTCTTTTACTAAATTCCATATTTCAAATAATGTAGATTGCATGTTTGGTGCATTTTCTCTTATTATTTCCTCAGGTTCAGTTGTATGATACTTTTCTTTATTACTATAAGCATCACCAGCATGATATGTTCTTTCTAAATATGAACGAATTATTTCAATAGCAGGTTCAATCTGTTGGAACTTTCTATTATATTCCTCAGTTAGTTTTGGATTATTTTTTGATTCGACTTTATCTGGATGCCATCTTTTACTGGCTTTCCTCTTTATTTTAGGTAAAGATTCTATTGTAACCTTTGAAATGTCTGTTATTTCAAGTATTTCTATTGCTTTATCAAATGTAATATCCATATTTGCTATTTGATTAGTTTTACCAGTCTGTGATTTTTTTAATTCCTTGTCCCGAATAGGATTTAATAATGCTCAAAGCATCATCTAAACTCCTTGCCTCTCCGATAACACTAATATCATTTGTAAATATTTTTACATTAACATGTGATACAGTATATTTATTTCCATAGATTGAAATTCGGTAGAGGTTGTCACCTCCACCATGTACTACGATTCTTTTAGTTGGCATAACTATTTGATTTTAAAAGACTTTACCATATCTTGAATATCAGATTTACTTGTATTGTAACCTGCTTCATCAAATGTGAATGTTAGAACAATTGCAGTATCTAAAGCAACACCAATATATTGAATATATCTTAAATCCATTTTTCCTTGCAGACCAGTATACTCAAGTTTATAAAAGTTAATTATTCTATTTTGTTCTAACTCAATATTTATTAAACTAAAATTTGTTATTTGATTACTAACTTGAGAGATTGAAATGTCTTTATACTCTTCAAGAGAAATGTTTTCTTTTGGATCTAAGTATTCAATGACTAGATTTGCACTTCCGTAAAAATCATATTCTGGTGCCCTTATTACGAATTTCAAATTAGGTACTTGAATATCAACTTCATTCCAATGATTTGGATACTTAATATAGTACTCATTTCCGAAAATTTCATTATAATTATCTGGTAAAAATGACATAAATTATATTTTAAATTTTACCTACTCCAAAATTCAGTTGGCTTTTCGGCTTATTCCCAACATTATATTCAAGTCAAACTCAGTTGTTTGATTTGACAGTCAATAATCGTATTTTATTTGTTAACGAGCAATTTTGAATGAAATTCCATCCAATTCACAGGAAAATTTCCGTTTTTTGGTTCAGTCAAATTGCCCATAACGGTTTAAATATGGTGCGTTTGGCATTTTAAAGCACCAATTTTTCGGTTTTGCACTATATTTTTTGTTGCTATCATCTTTAATTTTAGCACTTTATGCCAAATGCACTATATTTTTTGTTGTAGCCAGTACTTTTATGACCCCCAAATTTCTATTTGAGCCATACTTCCTAAAATTCGTTCATACATTGGTATCGCTAACTCGTAGATATTATTATTTACCCTATCTCGATTTGAAACCTGAACAATATCAAAACCTGGTTGTGCTAAAATGATATTGTAGCTCCAATTATTAATTTTGAAATTATCAGCTAAAGTATCCCATGTAGCATGATTTGTTAATATTAATTTTGAATTACCTTGAATTCGTTCTTTAAGTCTGTCTATCAGTGATACAGAAGATACCCAATGAATGCTTCTCATTGCTTGAGTAAAAAGAATATCGCAATCAGCTTTCCTACGACCTGGGGTTTCGCCATGTGAGGCTTTACAATGAATAAAATGTACTTGTTTTGTATCTTGTTGAAACCAAATTAAGTCTGCAATTTCATGAGAACCATCATCAAGTATTAAAACATCTCTGTTGATTTTAAAATCAGGTTTAATTAATTCTATTGTTTTGTTTATTACTGGAATATTGCCCGCTACAGGAACATCTTCATATCTCTCAGCTCGTATATTACAACCTGTCCAATCTTTTACTTTCCAAATATTTGAGGGTAGATTTTCAATAGTTCTATTTGGAGTTATTTTGTTTCTTCCTTCGATTACTGAGCCACTAGGCATAATTAAAGAAGGGTAATATTCATTTAGTATTTCTTCTAATGATTTTTCAATAATATCATTTTCACTTTTATCTGCTCTAACTTTTATTTCACTATCCGTAATTAGCGTCCAAATTTTATCCTCTGTTAGACTCATTATTATATCATATTCAAATTCATTTATTTTAATTTGACATTCTAATCGATTATTATCTAAATCTAAGTTTAATGGGATTATTTCAGGAATACAGTTCCTTATTGGTTCATTATCATTAATGTGGATAATTGTTGAATAAGCGCGAAAAAATAGATCGTTAGGAACTATTGCTATTGGTAATACTTCAATATTATTTATTGGTTCTGAACTAGCTAAAAACGAAAGTCCAGGTAAATTAGTTATTACTGGTCCATCTTCAATTAGATTTACTAATGAATCACACCAATTTTTAAATTCTTCAGAAGTTCCTCTTTTCATAGCCCAAACTCGGCCTTTTTTAGTAGCGAGACCCCAAGTCTTTTTTAAATCTAATTTTAATAATGCATGACCTGTACTGAAAACTCGTCCTTCACTTGCTCTGACAGAAGCTTGAACACCGCTTCCAATTACAGTTTTATATGATGGTTGGGATGCTCCTTGAGAGACCGCATTTTTCATACCAACCATAATATAATCACTTTGTCGAAATTGAGATAGTGTTTTATAAAGTCTACTATGAGGTAATCTTCTTAAGCCAGATTTAATAAGCTCTTTTTTAAATGAACCAAGTGCTTTTTCACTAGTGGTTAGTTCAAATAAAAGGTTACTATCAGAATGATAATATAATAAATGTACATCTAGCAGATCTTCAATATGGATTTCACGATTAGCCCATTCCAAAGGTTTGTCATAAGCTGTAATAATAATTAGCGGGGAATCATCATTTTGTTGTTCTATTCTAAGAATCTCAAAAGGATCTTTCGCATTAATTTCTTCGACATTTTCAAATTCAAAATCATTTGATGTTTCATAAACCAAAGCACTAAAAAAAACATTTAGTTCAGGCATTTGAAAATCTACTTCTTTTGCTTGACTGGACTTATAATGTCTTGCCCTTTGCATTTGTTCGTCAATTAACTGAGGGATGAGTTTTCCCCAAGCTTCATCTGATTTATATAGTTTATAGACTTCACCTTTTACTTCATCTTTATTTGCAATAAGTGTAGCATTACCTTCTTGATTTTCAGGTTGTCTAGAAATGCGACCAAGAAATTGAATTGTATATGGGATTGAACGAGGTGTTGTATGCAGAACAGCAACCTTTAAATAAGGAATATCTAAACCTTCACTAGCAATTCCAACACAAACTAAACCGTCTAACTCATTATTTTTAACTTTAGTTACTAGCTGAGAGTTAACATTAGCAGATCGTTTTGAGTGAATATAGTCTACATTAAAACCATTTTCATTGTAAAGTTGAGTTAGTAGAATAGAATCTTCTATTCTATCTGTTCTTATCAAGATCGAAGCATTTGGATTTAACTCTTTTTCTCTTTGAAAAACATCAAATGCTGAATTCATTAATGCTTCATTAGTATTTTGTATACCAGCTCTTTCACCAACAAAACTTACTTCTCTCATTATGTTGTCTTCTAAAGCTTTATCAATCGAATAATGATAAATCAATTTGGCTTTCATTCTTTTTCTGTCTCGTCTAAAAGGTGTTGCGGTAAAAAAAACTCTTTTTAATTCTGAATAAAAATCATTTAGTTTCCGCCAAGTTTCGGCAGGCTCATGATGAGCCTCATCAACTAATACAGCATCTATCAAATCTATTGGGATTGGCTCTATATCCTTATAATATGGAGATATACTGTTTGGATGAGCTACAATAACATCATGCTCATTTAAAATAACCTCCCAATCTTCTCTTGTTTTCTGTCGTTTTGTGACTTCAAAAACATTTATTTCATCAATATCATTAGGAAGGCAGTTTGCGTTTTTCAAAACTTGTAAAGTTTTGAATTGTTCAGCTATTTGTCTACGTAGAATTTTAGAAGGAACGACTATTAGAATCTTTTTAAGATTTAATTCAAAACAAGTAGCCATCATCAAGGCAGTTTTACCAGAACCTGTTGGCATACTAATTAATGATGCTATATCATTTGATGAAGTAGTGAAATGACTTTTTAAAGCCCAAATTGCACCTAATTGACATTTTCTTAATCCACTTCCTTCATCAGGTTGTAGCTTAAATAATTCTTTGTTTTCAATAAAAAAAGCCATAAAGAGAAATTTTAGGTTGGTTTTGTGTATTGGCTACAACGGTTTGTATAAGCGTAGTTGCGGATTTCAAAGCACTTACTTTTCAGTTTAGCACTAAACTTTGTTCAAAGATACAAACTTTAAATATAATACAAAACCAGCAATTACGTTTATATTTTGTTGGCAGTAGTTGTTATTTCGTTTTACATTCATATTTATCATTCAAGATAATTTCAATTCCATGTTCGGTATCCCAACTACAAGCAAATCGTAATTTTAATTCGCTCGTGCTTCTAATAGTTTCTATTTCTGTCAAGCATAAATTTCTCTTTAAAAATTCTTGATTGCTATACTTTGTATTATGCAGTCTTTCTACTTCTATTTTTGCATATTTATAATGAATTGCTTCTGCATAGGCTCCACCATTTCCGAAAGTGTATAATTCAAAAAAGTTGAGTAAATTTTGTTCTACAATTTCTTTATTTTCTATCAATTTTTCTAAAATACTTATGTCAAAATCATCTTCATAACAAGTAATTGTAACTTTTGAATTGTCTGTAAATGGTTTTTCATAATAATCAAAAACATCTGAGTTATCTTCCCATTCTATAGTGCTATCTGGGTCTGAAAAGTTTTCAGGATTGTATAAGTTATAATACATATTCCAATCTGTACAGATGAAATTTTCTATTTTTACTTCTTCTTTTTCTTTTAACTCTTTTTTAAGTATTGTTAGAAATTGAGTGTTTGTTATTTTTAATATTTCCATATTCTTTTTTTTATTCTTTTGAAAACTCAATTTCAAACACGTTCTCTATATCTGATATATTTGAATAATCATAGTTTTTATCTATTACTGTTTTATAAAAATCACTACTAAAATAAGCAGTATGATATATTAAATATTCTGGTTTAGTAACTACCATCAAAAGTTGTAGCACATACTCTTCCGAAATTGCAATCCAACGAATTATAAAATGATGCCAGTTTAATACATAGGTTTCACAATCTGCTACTTTAAGATGAAGGTGTGCACTCTTGAAATTGTTTGTAATTATTCCTCTGTCTTTATCAGAAATACATTGTAACTTGCATTGGTAGTTTTTATTTTTTTCAATACTTGCTAAAAACATTGCCTTGGTATTGTCTTCTTTTGACTGCGGTTCTGTTTTAGAAAGTTTTATACAATTACCAACAATATTTTTTTGATTATAATAATCTGGGATATGTAACGTTATTGGTTTTTTCATTTTAGTTTAGTTTTCCAAATAGCAATCGAATCTTCTATTTCTTTATAATATTCATTTCGTTTCTTTTTTGATTTTACTCCAAACTCTTTATAATACTCTTCTTTTTCTTGAATTTGATAATTCAAATAACTAATAACGCATTGCACTTGTTTATTATTTAGTGCAGAAAATAGTTTTATGGAATAATCATCTTCAAGTTGATGTGTTAAGTGAAAATACACATCAGGACACATAGTATGCTCTAATTTCCCTTTTTTATATAATTCGTCTTCTTCTTTTTCAAAAACATCTAAATCAAAAAGTAAAAATTGTGGTAAATGAAATCGCATTCCTTTGGCATCAAAAAAGGATAAAGAAGAACTGCATTTATATAAGTCTAAAACTGAAATTTTACTCCAATCATCTTTTTCATCACGCTCTCTTAATTTTTTACACTCTTCAGGCGAAAGGTAATCATCAAGTCCTTGTCCTTCCCATAATCCTACACCATTTTCGAGTTTTACATCTTTGAAGGATTTGTAAATAGTTGTAATTAACTTGGTTTTATTCATTTGTTCTTTCTGATAAGTGATTTGCATTTTCAAAATCATCTTGCTCTTCTTTAATTGTCTTTTTCATATCGCAAACATAATACAAAGCAAAGGAAATAAATAAAACAACACCAGTAAGTAATAAAATCCATTTCATAATTATTTATTGTTTTTGAATTAAGGTATCTTGTGAGTAATTACTGCCAACGGTGAGCATATGCCCAGTGGCGATGTTTACAACACAAAGTTAATAAAAAATCACTTCATTTTGATTTTATGCAATAATTTTATTTACAAGCACTTACTCGCCATTGGGTATATGCATTGTTGTGCATAGTTATTCTATAAATATCATCTCTTTTCTACGATAACTTATTAATGTCTTTTGTTTGGATAATAATTCATATCCCATTAACCCATCAAGTTTCAATTTATATCCATTATTCAGATGTGATATATCGCTAAATACAGATCTCATATTCTTAAATTTTTTACCGCAAATAATTACTTTATTAAGTAATCCCTTTTCTACTTCCACTCGGTTTTTGTCTGCTCCTGACAAAGTATCTTTTTCAATATGTTTTACATACCTTGATAATTGTTGGAAATGTCTTTTATCCAATAAATTCGTTTCAGCTCCACAATCAATGCCGAAAGAATAGTCTTTACTTCCAATTCTTGCTTTAATAACAGGAATATGATTTGATAAACTAAAAGGAACAATTGTCAATTTGTAGTTTGACAACTCATTGTTTTTATATTGAGTAAAAAAATCAGGATTTATTAAAGTCAGTTCTCTTTTGTCATAATCAAACAATATATCATAATCTTTTATTAATTCATACCCAATTAAACCATAAATTTCAATATCAGTTTCGAGTGATTTTTCTAAATTTGAAATATCCAAAGTTAGCACATCTTGATTTTCTATTTTAATACCGGCGAAATCAAGTTTTTCTACCTTTTCAATATTCATACCTGAAATACTACCGTTTACTCCTTTTGAAGATGATGATGAAATAGTTTTTTTACGGTTAGTGCCATTTTGTTGAATATATTTAGAATTGAGGATTATTCTTGGAGAACCGCTATCAAAAAGAAAAACTCTTTTTTTATTGTTTAGCATAACGTCAACAGCAATTAAATTCCCAATCATTGTAAAAGGAATAGTTATTACTTCTTTTTCAGGTTTATCAATTTTCCCTTTTGACTTATCCATTGTTTTAACTTCCATTTTAAACAATTCTAATTTTTTCAGTTTATTATTTTCGTCAAAAACAAATGTTGCATTTTTTTCTCCCATTTTTTTGTATTTAATGGAATACGTAAGAGTTATTGATTTTTCAATTATTTCAGTATTTATTTCGCTATAAGATTGAACTTTATCTCCTAATTGCGTAAATAGTTGTTTCAATACTATTTTTGCTATTTCTCCCTTTTGGTTTGCTATTTCAAAATCAGCTGCTAAATGATTTTCTAATTCAACTGCTGATTTTGTATTTATAGCGTCTATTGTAATTTTGACTATTTCTCTACATTTTTCAATGTCTTGCGAAAATACTGATTGAACCATTAAGGTAACAAATACAATTGTTGTGATTAATTTCATACTTACTTATTTTAAAATTATAAGTGCAAAACAAGTATAAAATACC
>Ga0256833_1002642_pt1 | contig 12498 bp, 13 predicted proteins | sample 356284metaG_FD_190535 | JGI IMG/M metagenome (GOLD analysis project Ga0256833, IMG submission 190535) | Hydrothermal vent microbial communities from Mid Atlantic Ridge, Atlantic Ocean - 356-284 | ecosystem: Environmental > Aquatic > Marine > Hydrothermal vents | place: Atlantic Ocean: Mid...
CTAAAGAGTTAGCAGATGCCCTAAAAAATAGCAATAAAATACAAGGCAATTGGGGAGAGCTAATCTTAGAAAGAGCATTAGAAGCTAGTGGATTAAGAAAGGATATAGAGTATAAAAGAGAGGTTGAATTAAAAGATAATAATAAAAGTTTTAGAGCAGATGTTGTAATCTATCTTCCAGAAGGTAAGCATTTAATAATAGATTCAAAAGTATCTCTTAGTAATTATATAGGTGTAATAAAAGCAAAAGATGAACAGAGTAAAAAGTTGGCAAAAACTAAACTTCTACTAAGTATAAAGCGACATATTGATACTCTAGCTCAAAAGAGATATCATCTAATGGAAAATATGCTAACTCCTGAGTTTACTCTAATGTTTATTCCAATAGAAGCAGCATTTAGTATAGCACTTGAACAAGATAATACACTACTAGAGTATGCTATGCAAAGAGGAGTTAGTATAGTAACTCCAACTACACTTTTTGCCACACTAAAAAGTATAGCTACAATATGGAGATTATCAAACCACGATAAAAATATGGAACAACTTGCCAAAGAGGCTGGAAGTTTGCATTATAAATTTGCACTATTTTTAGAAGATTTCAATAAAATTGAGGCTAGATTAAAACAAGCTTATGATTCTTGGGAGGGGGCTAAACTAAAATTAAGCACAGGGCAAGGAAGCTTATATAGTAAAATACAAAGGGTTGGAGAACTTAGCGGTAGAGCTAAAAAAGAGCTTCCTATCATCAAAGAGAGTAATTAAACCTCAACGCTTTTTACCCTTTGATTCCACTCTTTTTAGATATTGCCAAAAAATTGTTGCTATTATTATCAAAAGAAGTGGTGCTAAATATGGTCTTTGTTTAATATGATTAAATAGCGATATAATAACATCACTAAAATAGTATGCACTAAGCCCTATAACACAAACAAAAATTATAGAAGCAAAAGCATTATATATAATAAATTTTTTAAAATCATATTTTCCAAGCCCCATAACAATTGGAATTAATGTCTTAACCCCATATATAAATTTTTGTATAAATATTGCTATTGTTCCATATTTACGCATAAGAACTATTGTAATAGCAAGTTTTCTCCTATATTTTTTAAGATATTTTTGAACATCTTTTTTTTGATATCTTCCAAGATAAAATAAAAAGTTATCACCCAAAAAGTTGAAAAAAGCTGCTATTGCTAAGGCATAAACTAAATCAATTTTGCCTAAATATGCAAAAACACCAGCAGCAGCTACAATTACAAAAGAGCCTCCAAAACTAAAAAAAGCAATAGCCAAATAACCCCAAGTTTCTAATGAAGAGAAATCCATAGCTACTCTTCTATCTTTTCGCCATCTCTTAGAGGTATAAACTTGCCACAACCTTTTGTTGGTGTGCCACCAAAACTTTTAACCTCCCTAGCACTTTTATTCTTATAAATTAGAGTTCTTCGACACTCCATAGCCTTTATACACTTATCATTATTGCAACCAATATCTTCTGGAACACTCATACTATTTATATCCTTTTTTTAGCAATTTTATCAAAATTTTGTTAATGAGAGCTTTTAGGATATAATTATATCTAGCTCATAAAAAGGATTATTGATGCAAAAAAGGAGTCCAAAGGTTCAATTCCTATTTTGGATGGCATTTTTTAGCACAATTTTATATTTATGGATTATTATAGTTGGGCTTACAAACTTTATATTTATTGAGCAAAAACCTATAAATCCTCCACAAAATATTATTATGTTACTATTTACTTTGTATGCTTTTTTGATATTTACTGCACTTGCTGGAGAGATAGTATCAACTATGATAAACAATAGATACTATCAAAAGTTTTTTGGGGTAATGATATTTTTAATCTTTGCAACTTTAATTGTTATTAAAAGTATATCTGATTAAGATTTTTTTCTTTTTTTGAGTAATTTTAAAAACTCACTTGCTTCAATCTCTTTTCCATCAACTACAACATGAGTTGCTATTCCTCTTTTACACATCTGTTTTGCATCCATCCAATAATCTTGACCTATTAACATCTTCTCAAACTCTGACTTTGTCAAAAAGCCTTGCTCTACTACAATATCATAAAAAAATTTTCTAAGAAGTTTATCCCTATGTTTTACCCTACTCTTAATCTCTCCACCCTTACCAATTGCTCCACCAGAGTAATTATGAAACATAATATCAGAATAAGGGTAGATAACTCTTTTATTTGCCATACAAAAAAGTAGTGCTCCCATACTGTATCCATGATTATCTAAATAAGCAGTTGTTCTATTTGGAAATTTTTCTATAATTATGTTAAAAAATTGCATTCCTTCATTTACAAAACCACCATTTGAGTCTATAATCAACTCTAATCTATCATGCTCTTTTGCATTTTTAAGCTCATTAAATACAGAGTGAAGCCCTCTTTTTAACTCAAAAAATCTACCAATAAATATACGATATTTAGTATGTTTTGGAGTTATCTCATATAGATTTTTTGATTTGTCTATCAGTTTCTTTTTCTCTTCTACTACTTCTGAGTATAAGGTATGTTGTTCACTACTTAACTCTTTTTTTGACATTTTACCCCTTTTTTTATAGAAATTATAACATATTTAGAGATTAAATCAAAATGCAATCTATGTTGCAAAAAATATTAAAAAAGTTCTATAAAATTTCACAAAAATTAACAAAGGATGAAGATATGGTAATTAAAAAAGAAGGTGCAGATATACTTTTGGCTCTACATAGAAGCGATGATAAGACAATAAATATTGATAAATTAAATAATAATACAATTGAAGAGTTAAATCTTGGTGGATTAGTTAGATTTCCAATTCCAGCTAAGATAGAATTAACTTATGGTGGTGCAATAGTTGCTGAGATATTAGATAGGGTTAAAGATAGTATAGAATGGGAAGATGATTTTAAATGGATTAGCTCTGAGATAATAGCAATGATTGCAGCAGCTAAATTAAATAAAGATAAAGTTACAGATATTTCATATGAAGCTCTTAAAAAAAGAGCTTTTGCAAATGATAAGAAAGAGCTAACAAATGAGGCAAAAGATATTTATGAAGCTTATAAAATAGTTAAACCTGAAATTGTTATTGATGCAAAATTGGCTGAATATATTAGAAAATCGCCTATGGGTCCAACTGATGCTCACTATTTACCAATTGAAGGCAATAACAAAGATTTACTAGAGGCTATGAGAATAATAGCATACTCTATTCCAAATGGAGATTTTTATACTTTTAGCGGAATTGGTCAAGCTATCAAAGAGACACTTAAATATGCTGGTTATTTAAATGAAGGATCAGTGTTAGATATATCTATTTTAGAAAATATTGCAGCTGTAGCTGATGGAGAAGAGTTAGAACTAGATAGATTAATTGAGCTTGAGACTTTAGGATATATAGAAGATACAGATAAATTAACTAAAGGTGGAGAGTTGGCACTTGAGGTTTATAGACTCTTAAATTGTGATATTGATGAGAGATTAAAATCTTTTGCAATATCAAAAGAAGAAGTTGAAACTCTAAAAACAATTCAAAAAATTTGGGATGAGAAAACATCTAGCAATCCAGAAGAGGTTCCAACGCTAGAAGAGATAAAAAGAGAGCTAGTGGATAGAAAAGTAGCTGAATATAAAAAATTAATTGAAAAATATGGTAGAAGATTAGATGAGATGCCAAAGAAAAAGCAAGAAATTGCTAAAAAATTTGCAGATGCAAAAGATATGCAAAAGTGGTTTGATGACAACTTTGATATAAAAGAGTATCTATATGCACTTGAGGCATTTGATTTAATAAAAGAGGGAATCAGTGATAATGGTAAAGCTGTATATTTTGTAACTGATAGTGGGAAAAAAGTAATAGAAGATCAAAGTGATGAGAGAGCTATACACTCTTGGAGTGTTAAAACATTAAGCGGTGCAAATAGAGAATATAGTGTTCCAAATAGAGAGTGGATTATAAGTGCAAGAGAAGAGAGAGTTTTAGGAAATTTTGAAGCATCAAAATCTGGACTTTTATATGAAGAGTTAGCAAATGGTAAGAAACTTCCATATATGACAAAGTGGGAGATGGAGATATTCAAAATGATTCCAGATAGAGGAATTAGTTGCAAAGATGTATTAAGCCAAAAAGATGAAGAAGAGAAAGTTAGAATCTATGAAGCTTTAGATAAATTAGAAGCTAGAGGATTTATAGAGATTTTAGCAGATGGTCATATAATTGAAACAGAGTATGGTAAAGAGATGGATGATGCAATGAGTGGTGTTCCAAGTGGTTTTGGTGCTCCAATAAATCCAACAATATATAGAGTTGTAAAAGCAATTGCTGATGTTGGAAGTATGTATGTAAAAGAGAAAAAGATTAGAATATTACCAAAAAATATAAAAGAGGCTATAAAAAGGAGTGGATTAGAGCCTTCAGTATTTAATAAGGCATATATTGCAGCAAGAGAAGCAAAATATCTAGGCAAAAATAGTGTAAATGAGTCTGGAATTAAGATGCTTGATGCTGTTGAAAAAATGAACAATTAAATATGTGGGTTAAAACCCACTATTTTTATACTTTTTCTACCCTACTTTAAAAACTACACAAATTTTTTATCATTATATTGTATAATTTTCTTAAAAAGGATAAATTTATGAAAAGTTTTTTAAAGATTTTATTGCTATCTTCTATATCTGTAATTGTTATAAATGCAAAAGCTATTAGTGTCAATCAATTTAACAAAGTTGTCAATCAAAAAGGATTAGTTGTAGTTGAGGTATGGGCTCCTTGGTGTGGGAACTGCACAGTTTTTAAGCCAATATATAATAGTGTCAAGCATAAGTTGTCAAGTTTTGTCAAGTTTTATGAAGTTAATGGAGATAAAGTAGATGACCCATTTACAACATTTGGAATACAATATGGATATCCATCACTACTGCTATATAAAGATGGTGTAAGAGTTGATACAAAAGAGGGTGGTATGAGCCAGGATGAGATGATATCTTGGATAAATCAATATAGATAAGTAAAATTATGATTGATAATAAAATATCAAAAGTATTAAATAACATCAAAGAGCAATCACCAGGACAAAAGGAGTTTTATCAAGCAGTCTATGAGGTTTTAAATGCAATTAAACCTCTCTTAGCATCTGATAGTAAATATTTTGATTATAATATATTAAACCGTATTGTAATACCTGAGAGAACAATAATCTTTAAAGTTAGCTGGGTTGATGACAATGGTGAATTTCAGACAAATTTAGGTTATAGAGTTCAGTTTAACTCTGCAATTGGTCCCTATAAAGGCGGTCTTAGATTTCATGAAAGTGTAAACTTAGGTGTTGTCAAGTTTTTAGGCTTTGAGCAAACTTTTAAAAATGCTTTAACAGGCTTACAAATAGGCGGAGCAAAGGGTGGAAGCAACTTCAATCCAAAAGGTAAAAGCGATAATGAAGTTATGAGATTTTGTCAATCATTTATGAGTGAACTTTACAAATATATTGGTCAAAATAGAGATGTTCCAGCAGGAGATATTGGAGTTGGTCAAAGAGAGATTGGATATCTTTTTGGGCAATATAAGAGATTGACTGGAGAATTTGATGGTGTAATTACAGGCAAAGGTGTAAATTGGGGAGGCTCTTTTGCTAGGAAACAAGCTACTGGTTATGGCTCTGTATATTTTGCACAAGAGCATCTTAAGGTATATAATGACTCATTAGAAGGCAAAACCTGCGTTGTATCAGGTTCTGGAAATGTTGCAATTTATACTATTGAAAAACTTCTTAACTTAGGAGCAAAAGTTATTGCTTGTAGTGATTCTCAAGGGACAATCTATCATAAAAATGGTATAGATATTGCATCTCTAAAAGCAATAAAAGAGATTAATAGAGAATCATTAAGTGCATATGCAAAATTACACCCAGATAGTCAATATATTGATAAGGCACACTATCCAAATGGTGGTCATGCAATTTGGCATATACCTTGTGATATAGCATTTCCTAGTGCTACTCAAAATGAGTTAAACCTACTTGATGCAAAAGCCCTTGTAAAAAATGGATGCATAATGGTAAATGAAGGAGCAAATATGCCAACAACTCCAGATGCAATAGATTATCTTATGCAAAATAATATTTTATTTTCTCCAGCAAAAGCAGCAAATGCAGGTGGTGTTGCTACCTCTCAACTTGAGATGAGCCAAAATGCATCTATGATGCAATGGAGTTTTGAAGATGTAGATATAAAACTTAGACAAATTATGAAAAATATCTTCAAAAAAGCATATAATACTGCTAAAGAGTATAATAGCGATAAAAATCTAATTGTAGGTGCAAATATAGCTGGATTTAAAAAGGTTGCAGACTCTATGATTGACCAAGGTTCAATTTAAACTCAAAAGCTTATATTAGATATAATTATAAAAAAATATGGGACTAGGAATGAAAAAATTATCAGTTGTAATTCCACTTATGAATGAAGAAGATAATATTAAGCCTTTGCTAGAAGCAATTAAAAACTCTCTAAAAGATATTGATTATGAGTTAATTTTGGTAGATGATGGCTCTACAGATGAAACAGTCAAAAGAGTAAAAGAGTTAGCAGACAATAGAACAAAGCTTTTAATTTTCAATAGAAATTTTGGGCAAACTACGGCTATGGCAGCTGGAATTGATGAAGCCGAGGGTGAACTTATAGTTACTCTTGATGGAGATTTACAAAATGATCCAAGCGATATTCCTATGATGATTGAAAAGCTTGAAAAAGAGGGTTGGGATGTTGTAGCTGGACGCAGAGCTAATCGACAAGATGATTCATTGCGTAAAATTCCAAGTAAAATTGCAAATTGGATTATTAGAAAATCTACTGGTGTTTATATAAGAGATTATGGATGCACCCTTAAACTATTCAAAAAAGATGTAGCTAAAAATTTAGGGTTGTATGGTGAATTACATCGATATATTCCAGTTTTGGCAAAATTATATGGAGCCAAAATGACCGAAGTTGATGTAAAACATCATCCAAGAGTGCATGGTGTTAGCAAATATGGAATAGGAAGAACATTTAAAGTAATTAGCGATTTAATGCTTATGTTATTTTTCCAAAAGTATGCAACAAGACCTATGCATCTATTTGGTGGTGTTGGCTTTGGAATGTTTTTTGTAGGAATGATTATAAATATTTATCTATTTATCTTAAAAATATTTGGAGAATCTATTGGAAATCGTCCTTTGCTTATTCTTGGAGTTATGCTAACACTTGGTGGAATTATGCTAATCTCTACAGGATTTTTAGCTGAACTTCTAATGAGAACATATTATGAGTCTCAAAACAAAAAACCATATATAATAAAAGAAAAATTCATAGGTTCTAGTGAAAACAGTAATTAAATTAGCTATAAGTATAACTCTTGTAGCTTTCGTATTAAATGCTATCGATATTAATAAACTAAAAGAGATTTTATTTAGGGTAAATATATTTTGGCTATTTCTTGCATTTATTTTTTATAATTTATCTAAAATTGTTAGTGCCATTAGGCTTAATTTTTACTTTAGAGAAATTGGTGTAAATTTAGCTTATAAAGCCAATTTAATTTTATACTATGTTGGTATGTTTTATAATCTTTTTTTACCTGGAGGAATTGGAGGAGATGGTTATAAAGCCTATCTTATAAATAAACATCAAAAGATTAAATTATCTCTTATTATTCAAGCTCTATTTTTTGATAGAGTTAGCGGTCTTATTGCTTTGATATTCCTTGGTGCCCTACTCTTTCCATTTAGTTCATTTAATATAAAGATACTTTTTTATATATCAATTATTTTAGTTTTTATAAGCTATCCTCTTTTTTTTATACTATCTAAAAAACTAGATAAATTTATGCTATATTTTAAAAGCACTACAGCTTTGGGCTTACTTGTGCAAATTTTGCAACTAATAAGTGCTCTTTTTATTATTTATTCACTCGACTCAAATATTCCTATAGTTGATTTTTTGGTGCTTTTTTTAATATCATCAGTAGTGAGTGTATTGCCTATAAGTGTTGGGGGCGTTGGCGTTAGAGAGTTTACATTTCTTTATGGTTTAAAGCTAATTGGATATCCTCCTGATGCTGGAGTTGCCTTTAGTTTTTTATTCTTTTTGATTACAATGCTTAGTTCTCTATTAGGAATTTTCTTTTTGCATAATCCATACCAAGAGTAATAAAAGAGCTTATTTTTTAAAAGCTCCTCCTAGCATCCCCTTAATTGCTTGTTGTAAATCTGCTGGATATATTACAAATTTAGAGTTTTGGCTCTGAGAAATTTTTTCTAAAGAGTTAATATATCTATCTCCAAGTAAAAACATAGCAGGCAATTCTTTATCTTGAATATTTTGTGAAATCACTTTAATTGCTTCTGCAGATGCATTAGCAAGTGTAATTTGAGCTTTTGCTTCTCTTTGAGCAGCTGCTAATTTTCCATCTGCTTCTAAAATTGCTGCATTCTTTTTACCCTCAGCTGCAGTTTCAATTGCTCTTCTTTCTCTCTCTGCTGCTGCTTGACGCTCCATAGACTCTTGCATAGATGGACTTGGATTTATATCTTGAATCTCTACTGATTTTACCGTTACACCCCAATCAGTAATATCATCAATTATATTTTCTTTAACTTTACTCTTAATATGTTCTCTGCTTGATAGTGCTTCATCAAGAGTCATTTCACCTAGTATTGACCTTAGTGTTGTCATAACCAATTGAACTATTGCTACTCTAAAATCTTCTACTCCATATAAAGCACTCTCAGGGTTAGTAACACGCACAAATGCAACTGCATTAGTTATAATTACAGCATTATCTTTAGTAATTACCTCTTGTTGAGGCACATCTAATATTAAATCTCTAGTTGATACCCTAGCCCTTACACTATCTACAAATGGAATAATAATATTTAAACCTGGATATAATATTTTATGAAATTTACCAAGTCTTTCAATTACCCACTCTTCTCCTTGTGGAACGATTTTTACACCTTTATATAAAACAAATATAACTAAAGCTATTAATGCTATACCTATTTGACTTAATATCATAATTTACTCCTTTTCATCTATTGATTCTACTTCTAGCATTTGACCCCTAAAGGCAACAATTTTAACTTTTCTTCCAACTGGTATTTTATTATTTGAAGTGGCATTCCAAATTTTAGAACCATGAATTGGCATATAAAACTCTACCTTTCCATTTAATGAGTTATCAATTGGCTCAATAACTACTCCAATAGCTCCAATCTCTTGTGAAGATTGCCCTACACTACTAACTTTAACACCACCTTTAGTAATTTTTTTTGCAATATAAACTAAAATAATTGATAATATTGACCAAATTATAACTTGCCATATAAATTTAATATTTATAAAATATGTTATAGCTCCAAGTATTAGTGAAGAGATTGATATAGCACCTATAAATATAGTTCCAAAAGATAATTCAACAATCATCAATACTATACTCAAAAGAATCCAATACCACCATAAAATCTCTATCATAAAATATCCTTTTAAGCTATATAGTGCCATTATACCATATAAAATTGATATTTGAATATTTTATGTTATATTGAAATTTAATTAAACAAAGAGAGTTTAATATTTTAATTTTTCTCTTTAATTTCCCATTTTTTTGTTGTAGGATTAAAAGTAGCTATAAATATATATCTTTGCTTTTTATTTGTCTCTGCTATCAAAGAGTAACTAAATTTTATAGCTTCAATTTGCAAACTATTCTTAGCAATGATTTTAACTTTTCTAATATGTAGTTTTGGATTTGGAAGAGTAAATAGTAAATGTGGCTTTGGGTTTAATTTCCCATTTTTAAATTCAAAGGCATATAAAGAGTTATCTATTGCACTTCCTGCTAGTAGATATTTTTTATTTTTTGTTTTTAGAATATTTATAGTTAATGCATCAAAATTTTTAACAACAATTGTATAATTTTTATCTTTTGGGTTTATATGATAAATCCTACCTTTTATACCTTTATACCCACTCTTATCAATTGCACTAGCATATAGAGTATCATCATCACAATCATAAACTATAGAGATAAAACCATAAGGGTTAGTAGCACTTGGAGAAATTGAATCAATAACTAACCATCTAGTTAGTTTTCCTGTTGTAGAGTCCATTTTATAGATAGCTTTTTGAAGATTAAAAGTAGATGGTTTTATACTAATAAATGGATTTGGAGTAAGGTATAAATTACCAAATTTATCTATAGTATAAGTTCCAAGAGCATCAAACCTCTCCCAACTTTTTTTATGCAATACATTTTGATAATTTCTAGTATAAAAGGCTATACCTTTATACTTTTGTTGACTTAAATCAATTATTGATGTTCTTAAGCCAGACTCAAGTAAAAATTTAGGCAAAGATGCACAACTTCTATTTTTATTAAACTCCTCAAAGCTAAATGTAGTCTTCTTTTTTGGCTCTATAGTATCTTTAAACAATAAAAAATATGAAGCTATTGCTAGTAAAAATAAAACAACTATTATTGGAGCATATTTTTTCATTTATCAACCTTGCTTATTGGCACAAATTTTGGTCCAGCGATACATGGATATAGTTTAACTATTGGGTTGCCATTTTCATCTATGCCACTATCAGCCCAACAATACTCATGCCCTGCTCTATCATCATTTTGCATTTTTGGAACATACCAAATTACAATATTTTGAGCTTCAATTACCTCATCATTTAAATATTGCTCTACTCCATCTTTATCAAGTTTGCAACACGAACCTAGAGTTAGCAAATCTTCATCACCCTCATTTTTATGAAATCTAGTTACAAATACTCTCTCATGATCTCCTCTGCTATTATCTCCAAATTGCCCACGATTTGGCTCTATATAAAAGCCCTCTTTAGAATTTGTAGCACTATATATTTTATATAAATAGCTATCTTTATATAATGGCTCAGTGCTAGTGCTTTGATATTTGCCCTCTATTTGCCAATCCTTCCAAACTCCATTATCATAGTTTGCAAACTGCTCTTTGTTACCATCTAAATCGATATCAAGTCTCATTACAGGACGATATATAGCTTTGTTTGAACACCCTCTTCCTAGATTAATAGCTACTACCCTAAATGAACCATCCTTATAAAACTCAAATTTATTTTGATATCTATAGTTACAAGCCATTGGCCATTTTGGATTTCTAAAATCTTGTAATATATAAAAACCTATCTCTTTTCCACCCTCTATGATAGGTTTAATTTGAGGTCCATTAAATGCTAAAACAACTGAAGTAGAAAACATAGGACATCCCATTGCATCATTATACCCAAAGGTATATTCATTATTTTCACCCTTTACAAACTCTACTCTTCTACCATCTATCATAGTGCTATTTGTATCTCCTAGCTTATCAGCTCCAAGACCTTTATATGCTACATGCCAATCAACTATTTTTAAAGATTTAGCTACTATATTGCCATTATATTTTAAATCTCTTATCTCTAATCCATCTGAACCTGTTAAATGATAGGTTAACTCCCATCCATCTCTACTTAAGTTATTATCTTTTTGACAAAAATTCTCCATAATATATTTATTTTGCAAACTTCTCTCATCAATACAAGCTGGAGTATAAGTTTTCCCAAGCCCTGCCCATTTAGCAGCAGCCAACCTTAAATCAGTTAAATCTACAATAGCCCATAATGCTCTTGCTTTTTGATGGTCAGCAAATGTTGGAGCTACACATAAATGGTGTTTATCTTCGCATGGAGATTCTTTAAGGTTGGTTCTAACATTTGCCATAGATAATTCATTTGGAGATGGAGCATACCCTAACTCTTTAATGATTTGAGGTGATTTTAGAGCTATTGCTTTTGCTATACGGGTTAATCTATTACTTATATCTGGTTGCATATTAGCATATCTACTAACTTGCAAAACTCTTTTTGTATCCACATTTACAATTGCTCTTGTTGTTGCATTTGTAGCAAAATTATATTTCTCAACAACATAACAGTCATGACCTGCACACTCTTTTTTAGATTTTTTTGTTAACATAGATTCTATAGCTGGAACAACCCTCATAATATCATTATGTAGTAACTTTCCATCTGGAGTTTTTGTATCACTTAAAAATTGTTTATTTTTTAAAGCAACATCTTGAGCAATCTTACCCTTACTATCAAGCTCACTATCATCCAAAGGTAAAACAGATTTGCCTTTTTTATATGTAGCAGAGAGAACCTTCATATACTCTTTTACTTCATCAATATCTGCTGGTTCATCTGATAACTCAGGCAAAATAATCTTTTTATCATCTCTATCTTCAAGAGAAACTTTTATCTCATCTACCTTTTTTAAACTCTTTTTATAAAGATATCCTCCCCCTATAGCACCAAGCCCTATAATTAAAAGAGCTATTGAAATCTTAATCTCTTTTGTCATCCTTTAACACCTCATCTAAAGTAACTCTTCTAATTATATAACCTTTGTGCTTTAAA
>Ga0256833_1002643_pt1 | contig 12496 bp, 11 predicted proteins | sample 356284metaG_FD_190535 | JGI IMG/M metagenome (GOLD analysis project Ga0256833, IMG submission 190535) | Hydrothermal vent microbial communities from Mid Atlantic Ridge, Atlantic Ocean - 356-284 | ecosystem: Environmental > Aquatic > Marine > Hydrothermal vents | place: Atlantic Ocean: Mid...
TTTATTTGACCCTATCGTCTAACGGCTAGGACATTGGGCTTTCAATCCAAAAATCGGGGTTCGATTCCCCGTAGGGTCGTTTGTTTTTGTGGGTAATTAGCTCAGTTGGCGAGAGCACCTGCCTTACAAGCAGGGGGTCATAGGTTCGAGTCCTATATTACCCACCATTTTTATTTGGGCTAGTAGCTCAGTTGGTTAGAGCAAACGGCTCATAACCGTTGGGTCGTAGGTTCGAGTCCTACCTGGCCCATTTTGTTTAATTAAGATTGATAGGTTGAAGATCTTAGGTGAAGTAAGTAAATCCTAAGGGAGACATATTACATATGTTTTTATGTTGTTCTCCCTAGTAAGGGAATTTTTTATTTTTAAAGCTTTCTAATGGCTCTTACTAAAAAAGAAAAAATACAGTTAGTTAATGAGTATGAGCAACTTATTGATGAAGCAGAAAATATAGTAGTGTTAAATTATGATGCTATTACTGTTTCAGATTCTGTTGCTATGAGAAAGCAGTTTAGAAATGAGTGAGCTTTGTATAAAGTAGTAAAAAAAAGAGTGTTTGCTATTGCAGCTGAGAAGGCTTGATTAGAAGTAGATCTTTCTAAGTTGTCTTCTTCTATCTCTGTTTTGTTTTTGAAGTGAGATGGTATATCAACTTTGAAAATTGTAGAAAATTATAAAAAAGAGTGGAAAAAAGCAAAATCTCAATCTAAATTAGCTTATCTTGGTTGATGGTTTAATAAAGAATGGAAAGATGCTGATTATGTATCTACACTTGCTTTATTGCCATCAAAGGAAGAATTGGTTTGAAAATTCCTTTATATGGTGAAATATCCTATACAAGGTTTTGTTACAGTAAATTCAAATCTAATATCTTGATTTGTAAGGGTATTAGATCAAATTAAAGACAAGAAATAAAATCTCTTTACTTTATATTTATAATTAATAAAATTAAAATGACATTATCAGAAAAAAGTCAACAAATTATGGATTTGGTAAAAGAATTAACAGTTGTTGAATTAGCTGAATTAGTTAAAGCTTTAGAAGAAGAATTTGGTGTATCTGCTGCTGCAGCTGCTGTTGTTGCTGGTCCTGCTGCTGGTGCTGCAACAGAAGAAGGTGGTGATGATAAAGTAACTGTAGAAATTACAGAAGTAGGTGATAAAAAAATTGCAGTAATTAAAGCAATTAAAGAAATATTAGGTGTAGGTTTGAAAGAAGCAAAAGCTAAATTAGAAACTATACCAGCAGTAATAGCTGAAAAAATTGAAGCTGATAAAGCTGATGAAATTAAAGCTAAATTAGAAGAAGCTGGTGCAGTTGTTAATTTGAAATAATAGTATATTTAAAAATTTAATATAAATATATGTCTAATGTAGATAAAAGTACATTATTAGAGGAATTGGTAGCTAATAAAGTATATGTTTGAACTACAAGAGAAGAATACTTTCCAAAAGTTACTGATTCTATGATATTATGAACAAAAGATAAGCAAATAGTAATTGATCCAAATAAAATAGCAGATGTTCTTATTAAATTAAAAGAAAAAATTGATACTTTTAAGTCTGAATGAAAAAGTATAGTTGTTATTTTGGATAAGGAGGCTTTTCAAGATGAAGTTAAAGAAGTTTGTTCACATTCTAATATATCTTTCTTGAATAGAAAAGTTCCAAGTGGTATATTTACCAATTTTGAAACTTTTTCTAAAAGGATTCATTCAATGAATAAGTTGTCAAAATTTATAGAGTCTCCTTCTTTTGAAAAAATGACAAAGAAAGAACAATTGATGAAAAAAAGAGAATTAGCTAAATTAAAACTAGTATATGAAGGTGTTAAAAATCTTAATAAATTACCAGATTTAGCAATAGTAGTTGATGCAGAATATAATTCTTGAGTAATTGATGAGTTAGAAAAGGTTAAAATACCTTATATAGCTATTGCTAATACTAATTTGTCTAGATATATTGAAAAAGGAGATTTGTTAGTTATGAATACTAATTCTTATGAATCTGTTACATATGTATTAAATTATTTATTAAAATAATATGGTAGAAAAAAAAGACAGTATTGATTTGGATGTAACAGAAATGTTACATGAAAATTATGTTCCATCTGAGTCTGAAAGAAAGAAAGTAGTATTGTACTATTTTTTGTTGTGAGTAATAATAACATTATCTAAAACTTATGTGACAAGGTATGAGTTTTTTCATTTAAGACAGGCAATATGATGGTGGACTGTCTTTTTTCTTGTTCTTATTATTTCTATGATGTTTATTTTTATTCCTTTTATAAGATTGCTTCCTATATTGTTTTTTATAGCTATGTTTGTTATTTGGATAATTTTTGTGAAGCAATCATGGGAATGAAAATATGTTATAGAAATAAATTGAAAAGAGAAAATATTGTTGCCTTTTTTTGTATGAATTGGTAATTGGATTTTGGATGTATTTGATATAAAGTTTGAATTTGATGATAATAAAAGGAAGCTTTAATTATTAAACTAAGTTAACTATGTCAAAAGTAGATATTGCTTTATTAAAAAAATTAAGAGCTATTACAAATGCTCCTTTAAAAGATTGTAAAGCTGCTTTGTTAGAAGCAGGTGATGATCTAGATAAAGCACAAGAGGTTTTAAGAAAAAAAGGTGCTTTAAAAGCTGCTAAAAAAGCTGATAGAGAAACAAAGGAAGGTATTGTTAAAGTTAAAAAAGATGGAAATACAATAGTTGCACTTAAATTAGCTTGTGAAACAGATTTTGTAGCAAAAAATGAACAGTTTATTCAGTTTGCTGAAAAAATACTTGATACATTACTAACATTTGATAAAGAAGTTTCTTCTTTAAATGATTTATCTGATAATGAAAAAGAACAATTAAATAATATTATTGCTGATACTGTTGCAGTTGTTGGTGAAAATGTTAAAATTGTTGATGTTTTGAAAAAAAATGTAGATCAATCTTATATATATGAGCATCCAGGTTCAAAAATAGTTGGTATTGTAGAATATAAGTCTACAAATCCAAAAGCAGAAGAAATAGCAAAAGAAATAGCTTTGCAAGCTGTTGCAATGAATCCTACTTATGTAAAAATGGAAAATATTCCAGAAGAGGAATATAATAAGATGAAAGAAGAATTTAAACAAGAAGTTATTAGTTCTGGTAAACCAGCTGATATAGCTGAAAAAATTGTTCAATGAAAATTAAACAAATATTATTCAGAATTAGTGTTATTAGAACAAGCTTGGATAAGAGATGAGTCTAAAAAAGTAAAGTCTATTATTCCATCAGATTTTGAACTTATAAATGTTATAAGATATTCTATATAAAAAGCTAGAAGCTCTGGCTAGCTTTGTGTTCCAGAGTTAGTCTTATGACTAGTTTAGTTTATTAAATTATTAAATTATGGCTTTAAGTAAATATGAAGTAGTTGTATTATTTGATTCAGCTAATTCACAAGAAAAAATTGATTCTGCAAAAAAAGAAGTAGAAACATTGATAGATTCTTTTGGTTGAAAAGTTTTGGATAAAGATGATATTTGATATTTAGAAACTTTATATGAAATAGGTTCATCAAATAATCCATATTTTTATTCTCTTTATACAGAATTAGATTGAAGTACTATAAAAGAATTTAAGAGAAAACTTGGTATTATTTGACCAGTAGTAAGATATAAGGTTTTAAAAATGAAAGAAAATCATAAGTTTTTAAAATTTAAAGATGTGGAAAAAGAATTAGCAAATCTTGATTTCTCTGCCTTAACAAGATCAGGTGTATTTAATGAAATGAATTCTAATTCTAAGTAAATTATTTAATTTATATATTAAAGTTTTGAAAAATGAGAACAGTAAATGAAGTAACTTTGTTATGATGGGTAGCAAACAATCCTTTATTAAAAGAAACTCAAAATGGTCAAAAATTAGCAGTTTTTAATCTTGCTACAAAAAGAACTTGGGTAACAAAAAATTGAGAAAAAAAAGAAGAATCTCAATTCCATAAAATTGCTTGTTGGGGTAAAATAGGAGATAAAGCAGTAAATTTGTTATCTAAATGAGATTTAGTTTATATAAAAGGTTATCTTCATAATAGAAAAATAGAAATAGAATGAGAAGAAAAAAGTAGAATATTAACAGAAGTAGTTGTAAATGATTTATTGTTAGTTAATAAAAAAAATAGAGAGGAAAATTCTAATACTGAAAAAGTAAGTGAATAAGTTTATTTATATAATTGTATTATAAATGAAGAAATCAATTTTTAATAAAGAAAACGAATATTTGATTAATTGGAAATCAGTTTTATTATTAAGACATTTTGTAACTAGATTTGGTAATATTAAACAAAGAAAGTTTACAAAGTTGTCTGTTAAATATCAAAAAAAAGTAAGAAAAGCTATAATAAATGCAAGAGAATTAGGTTTAATCCCTTATATTAGATAGTATATTTTAATTAGTAAATTATTATTATGCCAGGAAAGTTAAATAGAATTAGAAAATATAAATGGAGTAAGAGAAAATCAACTCATGGTTTTTTAGTGAGAAAATCTACAAAGTCAGGAAGAAAAATTCTTAAAAGAAGGTTACTTAAATGAAGAAAAACACTTGCAGTAACTAAAAAATAATTCTAAAAGTTTTATTCTATTTTTGAACTTTTAGTATATATAATGACTAATTTTATGATAAATAAGTTATACAATTTATTTGCTCATTGAAATCACCTTACTTATTTATAGTGAGGTAGTTTTTTATTTTTATATTTTTTTAAAAGTATGTTAAAAAAGAAAGCAGATATATCAAGTATACTTTCATCTTATAAAAAAAATAAATATGGAAGAGTTTTTTTGGCAGAGCAAAGGAAAATAGCAGATTTTCCTGATTTATTGGAATGACAAAAAAAGTGATTTGATCAGTTTTTAAATTATTATGTACATCAGCTTTTTAGGGAAATTATGCCTATTGAGTATACAGCATGAGATCAAAAAATAGTTTTAAGTATATCTGATATTAAGTTAGAAGCTCCTACTATATCTATTGATGAAGCTAAAAGAGCAGAAAAAAATTATGCAGGTATTTTGAAATGAAAGCTTAAATTAGTTAATGAAACTGAATGAACAGTTCTTTTTAATAAAGAGGTAAATATAGCTATGTTACCCGTTCTAACTCCAAATTATTCTTATATAATAAATTGAGTAGAAAGGGTAATTATTTCTCAAATTGTTAAATCTTTTGGTATATTTTTTTCTAAAAATGAAAAAGAACTTACTACTTCTTTTAAAATTGTTCCTAAAAAGTGAGTTTGGTTGGAAGTAATTGTTGAAAAAAGAGGATATATTACTGTAAGAATTGATAGATCTAGAAAATTTCCTTTAACTGCTTTGTTAAGAGTACTTGGTTATGAGACAAATGAATCTATAAGAACTATTTTTCCAGAAACTTCGGAAAAAGATGTAGATTATATATGATTAACTTTAAAAAAAGATACTACTACAAATGCAGAAGAAGCTGCATTGTTTATATATAATAAAATTAGACCAGGTGAAAATATTGATCCTGAATCAGCAATTGATTACATAAAAAATATGTTTTTAAATCCTTCTAGAATGGAACTTGGTTCTATTGTTTTGAGGAAAATAAATTCAAAGTTAAATTTGAAAAAAGATGCTAGTAAAGAAGAAGATAATCTTTTAACAGATGATATTATTATAGAAGCTACAAAGTATTTATTAAATCTTGCAAATAATAAAAGAGGTTATTATGAAGATGATGTTGATTATCTTTCAAATAGAAGGGTAAGACTTTTTGGTGAAATTCTTTATAATCATTTACAGCCTATTTTTAGAAGATTTGCAAAATCTATTAGATGAAAATTGTCTGTTTTGGATTTAAATGAAATTAAAACATTAAAAATAACAGATTTGGTAAATTTTAAAATGATAGATAATAGTATAAAATCATTTTTTGCTACTTCTCAACTTTCTCAATTTTTGGATCAGGTAAATCCAATTGCAGAACTTGAACATAAAAGAAGGCTTACTGCTCTTTGACCTGGTGGTATAAAAAGAGAAACAGCTACATTTGAAGTAAGAGATGTGCATCCTTCTCATTATGGTAGAATATGTCCTATTGAAACACCAGAATGACATAATATTGGTCTTGTGATTTATCAAGCTTTGTATTCTAGAATAAATGAGGATGGCTTTTTGGAAGTACCAGCTGCAAAAGTTATAAATACTTTGCCTCCAAAATCTGAATTATTGATAAATAGAATAGCTGATGAAGATATTTTTGATAAAAAATGAAATGTTATTGTAAAAGATGGTGATTATATAGATGAAAAAGCAGCAAAAAAAATAGAAAAAGAGTATACTACTGATATAAAAGTAAGACCTTTTGTTTCTGATGAAATAGAATATATTTCTCCTGAAAATGATGAAAAATATATTATAGCTGATGCTACTATTCCTCTTGATGAACATAAAAATATTATGGCAAAAAGAGTTCCAGGTAGACATTATTATGATATGGAAATGTATCATGTAAATGATGTAACTCATATGGATGTAGATCCTTCTTGTATTTTTTCTGCAAATACTTCTTCAATTTCATTTGTGGATCATAATGATCCTGTGAGAGCTTTGATGGGTACAAACATGCAAAGACAAGCTGTTCCACTTATTAAACCAGAAGCACCATTATGTGGTACAGGTTTAGAATGAGATATTGCAGAAAAAACTTATGCAGTTAAAAAAGCAGAAGATGATTGAGAAGTAATTTATGTAGATGCAAATAGATTAAAAATAAAATATAAAAAACTTTGAGTTAAGGAATATAAAATTTCTACTTTCAAAAAGTCAAATCAAAAAAGTATGATTCATCAAGTACCAGTAGTTAGTCTTGGTCAAAAAGTTAAAAAATGAGATATACTTTTTGAATGACCTTCTGTTGTAAATGGTGAATTAGCTATATGAAAAAATCTTAGAGTAGCTTTTATGCCTTATGAAGGATATAATTTTGAAGATGCTATAGTAATAAATAAAAGGCTTGTTCAAGATGATAGTTTATCAGTAGTACATATAGTAGATTTTGAAATAGAAGTTAATGAAACAAAACTTTGACCTGAGGAAACAACAGCAGATATACCTTCTGTTTCATTAGCAAAATTAAAAAATCTTGATGAAAATGGTATAGTTAAAATATGAACATATGTTGAAGGTGGAGATATTCTTGTTTGAAAGGTTACTCCTAAATCAGAATGAGATCTTACACCAGAAGAAAAACTTATACATGCTATTTTTGGTGATAAATCTAAGTCTGTAAAAGATACTTCTTTATATTTACCTGCTGGTACTTTTGGTAAAGTAGTAGATATTGTTGTGCTTGATGTAGAAAAATGAGATGATTTACCTGCAAATGTATTGAAGAAAATAAAAGTATATGTTGCTCAAACAAGAAAAATAGAGGTTTGAGATAAAATGTCTTGAAGACACTGAAATAAAGGTATTGTTGCAAAAATAGTAAAAGAAGAGGATATGCCTTTTACAGAAGATGGACAGCCAGTAGATATATTATTGAATCCACTTTGAGTAGTTTCAAGAATGAACTTATGACAAGTTTTGGAAACTCATTTGTGACTTGTAGCAAAAGCTATTTGAGAAAATTTAGCTGTTCCTTTGTTTTCTGATTTTGGTAGAGAGGATATACAAAAATTATTTGTTAAGTTGTGACTACCAGAGGATGGTAAATTTACTTTAATTGATGGTAAAACAGGTGAAAAATATGATAAGAAAGTAACAGTATGATATATGTATATGCTTAGACTTGTGCATATGGTAGAAGATAAAATACATGCAAGAAGTGTAGGTCCTTATAGTTTGATTACTCAACAACCTCTTGGTGGTAAAGCTCATAATTGATGACAAAGACTTTGAGAAATGGAAGTTTGGGCACTTGAAGCTTATTCTGCGGTGGATACTTTACAAGAAATGCTTACTATTAAATCTGATGATGTAGCTTGAAGAAACAAAGCTTATGAATCTATAATTAAATGAGAGCCTATTCATGTTCAATGACTTCCTGAATCATTTAACTTACTTGTTTATGAATTAAAAGGTCTTGCTCAAAATGTTGTCTTTTTGAATAAAGAACAGATAGAAAATATACATAGAGAAAGAATGGAAAGAATAAAAGAATTAAATCTAAAAGGTATTACTTTAAATAAAGAAGATGAGTTGGAAACAAATTATGAAGATATAGAAGAGAAAGAGCATGTAATAAATGAAGTTATTAAAGAAATGGAAGAATATGGAGAAATTGATGATGCAGACTAATTAACTTTTAAATTGTTAAATATTTGATATGATAAATAATGAAAATTTTGATTGAATTATGATAAAGTTGGCATCTTCTAATGATATAAAGGAATGGTCAAAATGAGAAGTAACTATACCTGATACTGTAAATTATAGAACTTGAAAACCAAAAGAATGAGGTTTATTTTGTGAAAGAATTTATTGACCTACTAAAAATTATGAATGTTCTTGTTGAAAATATAAAGGAGTAAGATATAAGGGTATAGTTTGTGATAGATGTTGAGTAGAAGTAGTTTCTTCAAGAGTTAGAAGAGAAAGAATGGGTCATATAAAATTGAATGCACCAGTTGTTCATATTTGGTATTATAAAGCTAATCCTTCTATAATATGAGCTTTATTAGATCTTTCTTCTAAAGAAATTGAAAAAATAATAAATTATGTAAAATATGTAGTTTTGGATGTTAATGAAAAACAAAAGGAAAATATAGTGAAAACTTTGGATAGAGATTATCATAATTTACTTAAAGAAATAGATAATGCATTTGATCAGGAAGTTTTGGAATTAGATAAAAAAAATCTTTCTAAAGAAGAGTATAAAAAAGAGTATGAAAAACTTGTAGCTTTAAAAAATGAAAATATAGATTCTGTTAAAAAAGAATATTCTGATTTAAAATCTAGATTAAAAACTTTGGTAAAAGGTTCTACTATCCATGAAAAGGATTATAGAATGTCTTATCATAAATATGAGTGAGCATTTAAATTTGGTTCTGGTGTGTATGCTTTGCTTGAAATGTTAAAACAAATAGATCTTAAAAAAGAAATTAAAACAATTATCAAAAATTTAAAATCTTCTAAATGAAAAAAAAGAGAAGATTTATTTAAAAGATTAAAAATATTTGTAGCTTTTTATACATCTGGAGTAAAACCAGAATCTACTATACTTGAAAATTTGCCAGTTATTCCAGCAGATTTAAGACCTATTGTTCAACTTGATGGTGGTAAATTTGCTTCTTCTGATATAAATATTTTTTACAGAAGGGTGCTTATGAGAAATATTAGACTTAAAAAAATGATAGATTCTTGAATGCCAGAAGTTGTTAAAAGAAATGAGATAAGACTTTTGCAAGAAGCTGTAAATAATTTACTAATTTGAGAAAAAAATGCATCTTGAAAATGAGGTGCAGGTGTAAAGGTTTATAAATCACTTACTGATATACTTGTTGGTAAAGAAGGTAGATTTAGAAAAAATTTACTTGGTAAAAGAGTTGATTATTCTTGAAGATCTGTAATTACAGTAGGTCCTGAACTTAAACTTAATGAATGTTGAGTACCTATTTATATTGCATTAAGGATTTTTCAACCATTTATCATATCAAAATTATTTAAACTAAAATATGCTCATACACCAAAACAGGCAGAAAAGTATATAAAAGAAGAACATCCAATAGTTTTAAAAATACTTAAAAATGTTATTAAGGATAAATATGTTCTTTTAAACAGAGCTCCTACACTTCATAGACTTGGTATTCAAGGTTTTAAAATTAAACTTATGCCTTGAAAAACTATTAGGATTCATCCATTAGTTTGTCCTGCTTTTAATGCAGACTTTGATGGTGATCAAATGTGATTACATCTTCCTATTTCAGAAGAGGCACAAAAAGAAGTAGAAAAATATGTTGCTTCTGATAAAAATATTTTAAAACCTGGTTCTGGTGAGCCTATTATTACTCATACACAAGAGCTTATTCTTGGTATATATTATCTTACAGATGATAATAATAGTGGTAAATTTGTTGGTTATTATAGAAATATGGATGATGTTATAAAAGCTTATAATAATAGAGATATTGATATAAAAGATAAGGTAGTGTTTTTATATAATTGAGAAAGAATAGAAACAATAGTAGGTAGAGTAATTCTAAATAATGTTTTGCCAGAAGAAATTAGATTTTTAAATAAAACAATAAGAAAAAAAGATTTAAAACAATTATTGGATGATATATATGAAATAGCTTGAAGAGAAAAAACAGTAGAGGTAGCAGATATTTTGAAAGATTATGGTTTTGAATTTGCAACAAAATCTGCTGTAACTATGAATGCATATGATTTTATTGTTCCTGATGAAAAAAAAGATCTTATAAATGAATGAAATGAAAAAGTAAAATTTATACATGATGCTTGGTATAAATGACTTATTACTTCTGAAGAAAAACATAATCAAATAGTTTCTATATGGACTGATATAAAGGATAGAATACAAACTTCATTGAAAAAATATTATGGTGAAGGTAATGATTTGTTTTCTTTCTTGGATTCAGGTGCAAAATGAAATCGGTGACAAATTACACAGATGGCTTGAATGAAATGACTTGTTTCAAATCCAAAAGGTGAAGTAATTGAACTTCCTATTAAATCTTCTGCTATTGAATGATTTGATACTTTGGAATATTTTATTGCTGCCCATTCTGCTAGAAAAGGTAAAGCTGATACTGCTTTGAAAACTGCTGAATCTTGATATTTAACAAGAAGACTTGTAGATGCAAATCAAGATATAGTTGTTAAAGAAGAAGATTGTGGAACAGATAAGTATCTACTTATTACAAAAGATGAAGTAGAAGCTAATAGAACAACTTTGTTTGAAGAAAGTTTTGGTAGAGTTTTGGCTGATGACCTATGTGATGTAAATTGAAAAGTTTTAAAGAAAAAATGATATATGATAAGGAAAAAAGATAAGAAAATATTTGAAGAAAATGAAATAGAGAAAGTTAAAGTAAGATCTCCTATCACTTGTGCTACTTCTTCTGGTGTATGTCAAAAATGTTTTGGTATGGATCTTTGAAATAGAGAGGAAGTGAAAATTTGAACTCCTGTTTGAGTTATTGCTTCACAAAGTATATGAGAGCCAGGTACACAGTTAACAATGCGTACATTCCATAGTGGTTGAGTAGCTTCTGCTGGTTGAGATATGACACAAGGTATTAAAAGAATTGAACAACTTTTTGAAGTTAGAACTCCAAAAAATCCTGCTGCTATTGCACCATTTGATGGTCAAGCTAGTATATATCAAAGTTGAAATTTTCTAAAAATTAAAATAGTTTGAGATTTAGAAAAGGATGTTTATGTTGTAAAAGATTGATATTCAGTTGTAGTAAAAGAATGAGAATTTTTGAAAAAATGATCTGAATTTGCAGTTAAATGAAAATCAAAACTAAAAGTTAATGATGAATGTACTGTACTTGAAGTAAGCAAAGATAAAGTTATTGTTTGAGTACAAAAAGTAGTAGAATTGGATGTTCATTCAAATATGTGATTAAAAATAAAAGATTGAGATAAAGTAAGAAAATGAGATATACTTACTCATTGAGTTATTGATTTAAGAGAATATGTTAAAATAGTATGAGATCTTGAGACTCAAAAATATATTATCAATGAAATTAAAAAGGTTTATGTAGAACAATGACAAGATTTAAATAACAAGTATGTAGAAGTAATTGTTAAAAACTTATTTTCAAGAGTTTATATAGAAGAAGTTGGTGATAGTGAATTTATACCTGGTGATATAGTTAGATATGAAGATTATATTAAAGTATACAATAAACTAGAAAAAGAAGGAAAACAAGTTCCTAAATGAAAAAGACTTATCCTTGGTTTGACAAATTTAGCTAAATTAACTGACAGTTGGTTATCTGCTGCTTCATTCCAAGAAACTATGAGAATATTAGTTTGAGCTAGTATTAGATGAGATATAGATAAACTTGAAGATCTTAAATCAAATGTTATTCTTGGTAGAAAACTTCCAATAGGTGAAAATTTCCCTTGATTAAAAAAAGAATAATATTAACCTTTAACCCCTTTAAGGGGTTTTTTGTATTATTTTTGGAAAAAAGGACTTGGAACAGTATTTAGTTTGAGGTCAGAAGAGGATTCAGAAGAGGTCAGAAGAGTGGAACAGGATTGCAGGATTGGAACAGAATAGCAGGATTAAAGCAAGAGGTCAGATGAGAAAATAAGGAATAGGATAGCAGGAGGGAATAATTGATAATGAATAATGTATAATTACTTAATTTGTTATTTTGTTATTTTGTTATTTTGTTATTCTGTTATTTTGTTATTGTGTTATTTTGTTATTCTGTTATTTTGTTAAATTAGTTATTCAAAATTGTCAATATATTGTTTTTACTTTTGCTGTAAAATCATT
>Ga0256833_1002644_pt1 | contig 12496 bp, 15 predicted proteins | sample 356284metaG_FD_190535 | JGI IMG/M metagenome (GOLD analysis project Ga0256833, IMG submission 190535) | Hydrothermal vent microbial communities from Mid Atlantic Ridge, Atlantic Ocean - 356-284 | ecosystem: Environmental > Aquatic > Marine > Hydrothermal vents | place: Atlantic Ocean: Mid...
AAGACATCCGTCCAAACCCTTTCCAGCCTCGAAAATCATTCAATGAAGAGGCTTTGCATGAGCTTTCTGAATCAATTAAAAATGATGGACTATTGCAGCCCGTGGTCGTAACAGAAGATATTGACGGCTATGTATTGATTGCTGGTGAGAGAAGGTTTCGTGCATCAAAATTAGCAAAGTTGAAAACCATTCGTGCAGTTGTACTCAAAAGTGATGAACACAAAATGCGCCAATTTGCTCTTATTGAAAATATTCAGCGAGAAGAACTTAATTCAATTGAACTTGCACAAGCATACAATGAACTTCTTAAACTCCATGAGATGACGCATGATGAACTTGCAGGTATGATTCATAAAAGTAGAACACATATAACAAATACGCTGCGTTTACTCCAACTCTCAGATAAAGCAAAAAAAGCACTGGTTGAGCAAAAAATCACAGCGGGACATGCAAAAATACTTGTAGGTTTGACAGAAAAAGAGCAACAACTTCTTGTTGACTCTATAATAGGGCAAAAGTTAAGTGTTCGTGATGCAGAAAAAGTAGTAAAAAACTTAAAAGAGGATCTTTCTTCTTCCGTAGTACATCAAAGTAAAGTGGAAGAGATGTATGATTTTACAGACCTAAAATCAAAATTGGAGATTTTAGGTGTGAAAATATCAACTTCTAAACAATCAGTGACCTTACATTTTGACTCAGAAGATGATATTAATGAATTTATTGCGCATATTCAATAAATATTTTAAAAATTGTTGAAAACAGATCTCATTTAACTAACATTTCAATTTAATAATAGTATAATCTCGCAACTTTTAGGAGGTGCTATGTTAGATATAAATCCAATACTGCTCTTGGCTACATTTGTTGTATTTGTTTCCCTTATAGCCGTTCTAAATAGTTGGCTCTATAATCCTTTACTCAGTTTTATGAATAAACGTGATGATGACATCAAAAAAGACCTTGAAAAAGTAGGTAATAATGATGCAGAAATCAATGAACTTCATAAAAAAGCTGAAGATATTATTATGAATGCTAAACTAGAAGCTGCGGCCCTAAGAGAAAAAGTTATTGCGGATGCTAAGGAATTAGTTGATAGTAAGTTAGAAGCAAAACGTGCTGAACTTGCAAAAGAATATTTAGAATTTGAAAAATCACTTTCAGAGGCTAAAGAAGAGTTGACTAGTGACTTGATGAAACAAGTTCCAGTGTTTAAAGAAGCTGTTTCAGCTAAATTTAGTCAGATATAAGGGTGTGATGTGAGTAGAATACTAGTATTATTACTAATGATATCAACTTATGCATTAGCATCAGAAGTTCATGAAGCGGGGACTGATATAGTTCAAAGAACTGTAAACTTTCTCCTATTTGTTGGACTTATTTGGTATCTTGTAGGGGAACCGGTTAAGAACTATTTTAGTGCAAGAAGTCAGTCTATTGCTGATGAATTGAAAAAAGTTCAAGAGAAACTTGATGAATCAATTGCACTTAAAAAAGAGGCTCTGTTAAAAATTACTGAAGCTGAAAAATTTGCACAAGAATTGGCAGAATCAGCAAAAAAAGAGAATAAAATTGTGAATGATGCAATTATTGCGCAAGGTGAAGAAGAGTTGAAAAACCTTACGAAACAAGCGCTCTCTAAGCAAGAATTTGAAAAGAGAAAAATGGTTCGAAGTGTTGTTGAAGAAATAGTAGCTGAAACATTGTCTCAAAGTGCAGATAGTTTTGATAAGGAAGCTATGGCAAATGTAATTTTGAGAAAGGTTGCTTAATATGGAAGAATTAATCGCAAAAAGATATATAAAAGCTTTATTAGTTGATTCTGATATAAATTTCGTGAAAGATGTAGCAGTGCTATTTCAAAGTTTGGCTCAATCTTTTAATGATAAGAAGTTTATAAATGTTATGATGAATAGTGAAGTTAGTAAAGCAGATAAAGCATCTCTTTTACTTGATATAGTAAAACCTGCTGCTTCACAAAAAGTAAATAATTTTGTACAACTTTTAGTTGAAAACAAACGTATTGCTATTATACCGGCAATCGCAGAAGAGCTGAGAAAAAACTTGGCTAATATGGAAAAAACGTATAGCGGTGTTGTATTGAGTGATACAGAGATTAGTGCAAATGTTTTAGAAGATTTAAGCAATGGACTAAGTAAAAAATATGATTCTAAAATCCTTTTAGCATTCGAAAAAACAGACTTTAATGGTATTAAAGTAGAAGTGAATGATTTAGGTATTGAGATTGATTTTTCTAAAGATAGAATTAATCATCAATTGATAGAACATATAACAAAAGCAATTTAAGAGAGGAGAAGGATAGTGGTAGCAAAAATTCAGGCTGATGAAATCAGCTCAATTATTAAAGAACGTATTGACAATTTTGAATTAAATGTTGATATTAATGAAACTGGTAAAATTGTTTCTTATGCTGATGGTGTTGCACAGGTTTACGGACTAAGCAATGTTATGGCTGGAGAGATGGTAGAGTTTGAAGAGGGTACAAGAGGTTTAGTCCTTAACCTTGAAGAAAGCACTGTTGGTGTTGTAATTTTAGGTTCTGGTGAAGGCTTAAAAGAAGGTATGAGTGTAAAACGCCTTGGAAAACTTTTACGTGTTCCAGTTGGTGATGCTCTTTTAGGTCGTGTCGTAAATGCTCTTGGTGAGCCAATTGATGGTAAAGGTCCTATTGAAGCAACTGAAACTCGTTTTGTTGAAGAAAAGGCTCCTGGAATTATGGATAGAAAATCTGTTCATGAACCATTAGCAACTGGTATTAAAGCTATTGATGCTCTTGTTCCAATTGGACGTGGACAACGTGAATTGATTATTGGTGATAGACAAACTGGTAAGACTACAGTTGCTCTTGATGCAATTATTAATCAAAAAGGTAATGGTGTTGTTTGTATTTATGTTGCTATTGGGCAAAAAGAATCAACAGTAGCACAAATTATTCGTCGTCTTGAAGAACATGGTGCATTAGAATATACTATTATTGTATCTGCAACTGCTGCTGAAGCTGCTGCTCTTCAATTCCTTGCACCATATACAGGTGTTACAATGGGTGAATATTTCCGTGACAATGCAAGACACGGTCTTATTGTTTATGATGATTTATCAAAACATGCTGTAGCATACCGTGAAATGTCACTTATCCTTCGTCGTCCTCCAGGTCGTGAAGCATATCCAGGGGATGTTTTCTATATCCACTCTCGTCTTTTAGAGAGAGCTGCGAAACTTTCAGATGAAAAAGGTGCAGGTTCACTAACTGCTTTACCAATTATTGAAACACAAGCAGGTGATGTTGCGGCATATGTACCTACTAATGTTATTTCTATTACTGATGGTCAAATTTTCTTAGAAACTGATCTTTTTAACTCTGGTGTTCGTCCAGCGATTAATGTTGGTTTATCAGTATCTCGTGTTGGTGGTGCTGCACAAATTAAAGCGACAAAACAAGTTGCTGGTACTTTAAGACTTGATCTTGCATCTTTCCGTGAATTACAAGCATTTGCTCAATTCGCTTCTGATCTTGATGAAGTTTCCCGTAATCAATTAGAACGTGGTCAAAGAATGGTAGAAGTTCTTAAACAACCGCCATATTCTCCACTTTCTGCTGAGAAGCAAGCAACAATTATTTTTGCTGGAAATGAAGGTTTCTTAGATGATTTAGATGTGTCAGATGTTGTTCGTTTTGAGACTGAAATGTATCCATTTATTGAAGCTTCATATCCTCAAATTTTTGAGAATATTAGTAGTAGTAAAAAAATTGATGATGATACAAAAGCATTATTGATGAAAGCACTAGAAGAGTTTAAATCAAGCTTTATAGCGTCATAAGGGATACTCCATGGCAAACTTGAAAGATATTCAAAGAAAAATTAAGAGTGTTTCAAACACTCAAAAGACGACACGAGCTATGAAGCTTGTTTCTACTGCAAAGCTACGCCGCGCAGAAGAACTTGCAAAGCGCTCTCGTCTTTATGCTCAAAAAATGAATCAGGTTATTGCCGAAATTGCGGGACGTATTGAATGTAGTAAAATTGGTGGATTAGAAAATCGTTGTTTTGAAAAGATTGAAAATCCTAAAATTGTAGATATTATTTTTGTTACTGCTGATAAAGGTTTATGTGGGGGTTTTAATATTCAAACAATTAAAGCTGTCAGTAAACTTTTGAGAGAGTATAAAGAAAAAAATGTCAAAGTACGTTTACGTGGTATCGGAAAAAAAGGTATAGAATATTATAAATACAATGAAGTGGAAATGTATGACACTGTAGTTGGATTAAGTTCTAAGCCAGATAAAACGAGATCTGATGAGTTTATTCAATCTTCTATTGAAGATTATTTAGATGAAAAAATTGATGGTCTTCATATTATTTATAATGGTTATAAAAATATGATTACACAAGAGTTACATGTAAATCAAATTTTACCTGTTGATACAGAAAAGTTTGATTGTAAAAAAACGCAAAATAGTTCTATGTTAGAAGTTGAAGCTGAAGATGAAGAAAAAATGCTTGATTCTTTAGTAAAAAAATATGTCTCTTACAATATGTACTATTCGTTGATCGATTCGGTTGCAGCAGAACACTCTGCACGTATGCAAGCAATGGATACTGCAACGAACAATGCAAAAGAGATGGTTAAGAATTTAAATGTAGAATTTAATAAAGCACGTCAAGCTGCTATTACTACCGAACTGATTGAAATTATCAGTGGTGTGGAGTCTATGAAATAATGGAGAAAAATATGATTGGAAAAATTAGCCAGGTAATGGGTCCTGTTGTTGATGTTGATTTTGATGGTTATCTTCCAGTAATTAACGAAGCAATTGAAGTTAAAGTTAATTTAGAAGGTAATGAACATCGTTTGGTGTTAGAAGTTGCTGCTCACTTAGGTGATGGTCGTGTAAGAACGATTGCAATGGATATGAGTGAAGGTTTAGTACGTGGTATGGATGCAACTGCTACTGGTTCACCAATTAAAGTTCCTGTTGGTGAAAAAGTACTTGGACGTATTTTTAACGTAATTGGAGAAACAATTGATGGAAAAGATCAAGTTGAAGATGCACCATCATGGTCTATTCACCGTGCTCCACCACCATTAGTTGATCAGTCAACTACAACAGAGATGTTTGAAACAGGTATTAAAGTTGTTGACCTTCTTGCTCCTTATGCTAAGGGTGGTAAAGTTGGACTCTTCGGTGGTGCTGGTGTTGGTAAAACAGTTATTATTATGGAACTTATTCACAATGTGGCTCATGGTCATGATGGTCTTTCTGTATTTGCTGGTGTTGGTGAAAGAACTCGTGAAGGGAATGACCTTTACAATGAAATGCTTGAATCGAATGTACTAGATAAAGTTGCACTGTGCTATGGTCAAATGAGTGAGCCTCCAGGAGCACGTAACCGTATCGCACTTACTGGTCTTACAATGGCTGAATATTTTAGAGATGAGAAAAAACTTGATGTATTGATGTTTATCGATAATATCTTCCGTTTTGCTCAATCTGGTTCAGAAATGTCTGCGCTTCTTGGTCGTATCCCTTCAGCAGTTGGTTATCAACCGACACTTGCTCGTGAAATGGGTGCATTACAAGATCGTATTACATCAACTAAAAATGGTTCAATTACTTCTGTTCAAGCAGTATACGTACCTGCAGATGACTTGACTGACCCGGCTCCGGCATCAGTTTTTGCTCACTTAGATGCAACAACAGTACTTAACCGTAAAATTGCGGAAAAAGGTATTTATCCTGCAGTTGATCCACTCGATTCAACTTCAAGACTCCTTGATCCACAAATTTTAGGAGAAGAGCACTATAATGTAGCGCGTGGTGTACAACAAACACTCCAAAAATACAAAGACCTTCAAGATATCATTGCGATTCTTGGTATGGATGAGCTTTCTGAAGACGACAAAAATGTTGTTGAACGTGCTCGTAAAATTGAGAAATTCCTTTCTCAACCATTCTTTGTTGCTGAAGTATTTACAGGTGCTCCTGGTAAATATGTTTCTCTTGAAGATACAATTGCTGGCTTCAAAGGAATTTTAAATGGTGATTATGACCATATGTCTGAAAATTCATTCTACATGGTTGGTTCTATGGACGAAGCTATCGCTAAACACGAGAAAAATAAATAAGCATATTGCTTAAGTCAAAGGATTGTAATGGGTACATTTAAACTTGAAATCCTAACTCCAAACGGTGTCATTTATGATGGTGATGCTCTTGGTGTTGTTCTTCCTGGAGAAGAGGGAGAATTCGGTGTATTAGCAGGTCATGCTTCTCTTACTACTTTATTAGAAGCTGGTGTTATTGATGTTGAAAAAGAAGACAAATCAGTTGAATCAATTGTAATTAACTGGGGTGTTGCTCAAGTGGACGAAGATAAAGTCGTTGTACTTGTTGAAGGTGCAGCACCTATACGTGGTGAAAATGAGTCAGAAATTGCTAAAGCACTTGATGAAGCGAAAAAACTTCTTAATGACATCACAGACTCTGGTGCTGCAATTGCAACTGTTTCTGCTAAAATTGAATCTGCTGCACAAAGATTACTTTAGTTCATGATTAATAATTTAGTAGATTTTTATCTCAAAAGCCATCCGGTGACAATTGGAGTTTTGGTACTCTTATCCATTTACTTCATTGTATTAAACTGGGTTTTTTTCTATAGATATTTTTCTATTAAAAGTTGGTTGTCTCGTGAAAGTGCTTCGTTAGAGGCACTTTTATTGGGTTCTTCTACTGTAAAAGAGAACTCTTTTTTAAATAATTTTCTTAAAACGAGTAATATTATTTCAAAAGAAGTTTTAGGCTTAGGTATGCTTGCTGCAACTAAAGAGGCAACAAAAGGTCTTGCTGTTCTTTCTGTTTTTGCTTCAACTTCTCCTTTTATTGGACTCTTTGGAACTGTTGTTTCAATTCTTGATACATTTACTCATATAGGTAGTAGCTCCGGTACTATGAATATAATTGCAAGTGGTGTTTCTGATGCTTTAGTCGCCACAGCATCAGGAATTTTTGTTGCCATTTTTGCATATACTTACCATCAGATTCTTAAACGAAAATCATATGAACTTATCAGTTACCTTCAAATGCAAAGTGATGCAATTTTAGCTAGAAAGGCATAAGTAATGTTATATGATTGGGAAGAGAAGCCTGAATTAAACATTACTCCTCTTGTAGATGTTATGTTGGTTTTACTTGCCATTTTAATGGTAATTGCTCCAAATATTATATATGAAGAAAACATAAAGTTACCACAGGGTTCAACTACAAAACAGTTGGCAAAAATTCCTCCTGTGCATATTTCAATCGATAGAAATAAAAATATTAAGATTAATAAAGATAGCTTTTTATACAACTCTTTTATAGATAACTTTTATAGTTATGCTCAAAAGTTAGATAAAAAAGCTACAGTCCTTATAAGTGCTGATAAAAGCTTAGATTATGGTGCTGTAATGTCGATTTTAGCGGCTGTAAAACAAGCAGGGTTTAGTGAGGTTTCTTTAGCGACCAATGGATAATCAACGTTATTTTTACATAAGTGGTATTATTTCTTTTTCTCTTTTTCTTTTTTTTGTTGCTATGTTTGTGCTTATGCTCTTTCAGGTGCAAGATATTAAGAAATATGGTTTTAAAAAAGAGAAATATGTCTCGGTATCTATTGATTTTACGCCGCTTCCTAGTACTAAGCCGGCTGTAAAATCTACTCATTCTCCTATAGTACAAAAACAAGTCGTTACAAAAACAAAAAATATAGATGTGCAAAATCTTTTTAGTGACGTTTGGACACAAAAAATTGACAATAGTGTAGTGCGTAAAAAAATCAACTCAAAAAGAATAAGTGAGATACAAAAACAGATTAAATTTAAAAGTGATAAGAAAGTAACTCCTATAGATAATAAACTTGATAAAAATGTTTTAACACCTAGTAAAAAAGAGACGAAGGCAACTTCTACTGCAAATGAAGTTAATGAATATTTAGCTAAAATTCAGTCTATAGTGTATCAACATTTTAATGTACCTCTAAATTCACAAGGCAATAGTGTGAAGACACTTATTGAATTGGACCCATTTGGGAAAATGCTTGACTTTCGAATTCTTAGATATTCATCAAATGATGAGTTAAATAGTGAAGCAGATAAAATTAAAGAGCGATTACAAAATGTTGTTTTTCCACAAAACCCAGAGCATAAGTCAAGTAAGACAGTTGTTATCTTAATATCAAAGGAATAAAGTTTGAAGATATTTTTACTCTTAGTGTTGTATTTTAATATAGTCTATGCCGCAGATGCGACAATAGAAGTTATAAAAAAAGTTGCATCGAAACCTTCCATGGCTGTCGAAGACTCTTCTATTAATTACGGGGATACCTTTAAATTGAAATTTTTTAAGTCAATTGTGGCTGATTTAAATGTATTATCACTCTTTAATGTTGATAGACATCACCGTATTGTTCCTTATGACGATGCATCTGTAATCGTCCAAGACAAAGATAAAGAGTATGTTTTACGCTATAAGCTATTTGAAGATGATAATGGTGCAATGAATGTTGCTATGAAATTATTTCATAATAATGAAGAAGTGTTTGCTAAAAATTATAGGGTAAGCAACAAAAGCATTTATATTTTTGTTTCACATGCCATTGCATTTGATATTAATGAATACCTTGGTGCAGATCCTGTTTCTTGGATGAAGAAAAAAGTAATTTTTGCAAAAATTATAGCGCCTAAAAAGAGTGAAATTGTAATTTCAGATTATACACTTTCTTATCAGCATACTATTATTAGCGGTGGGTTTAATCTCTTTCCTAAGTGGGCAAATCAATCACAAACTGCGTTTTATTATACTTCACTTGATTCTAGTATTCCAACTTTAAAATATGTAGATATTAAAACTGCTTCAGTAAAAAGTATTCTATCATCTGATGGAATGATAGTTTGTTCGGATGTAAGCCCAGACGGGAAGACATTACTTTTGACAATGGCAAAAGATGGACAACCTGATATATACAGTTACAATACACAAACGAAAAAGTATAGAAGGGAAACTTATTACAAAGGCATAGATGTAAATGGACAGTTTATGAATAAAGATACTATTGCGTTTGTCTCTTCTCGACTTGGTTATCCAAATATATTTATGAAAAAACTTTCATCACGGGCTGTCGAGCAGGTTGTTTATTATGGAAATAGTAATGTTGCTTGTAGTGCACATGGACATTATATAGTTTATGAAGCGCGTGAAACATCAAATGCTTTTAGCTCAAATACTTTTAATTTACATTTAGTTTCAACCCAAACAGACATGATACGTAGATTGACGGCAACGGGTGTAAATGAATTTCCAAGGTTTTCAAAAGATGGAGATGCGATTCTTTTTATAAAAAATTATAAGGGACAGAGTTCGATTGGGGTCATACGCTTGAATTATAATAAAAATTATTTGTTTCCTTTGCATTCAGGTAGAATACAATCTATGGATTGGTAGGGCATTTTGTTGAAAATTTATTACCTTTTTTAGGTATAATAAATTAATTTTAAATTTTGAGGATATGTAGAATGAAAAATATTGTACTTTCTGGTGTTGTAGCGGCACTATTAGTTTTTAGTGGATGTAGTTCAAAAGAGCCGGCTGTTGATAGTAAGGCTATGGAAAATAATGCACAAGAAGTTGTAGCACCCGAAACAACATCTCAAGAGGTTGCACCTGTAGCTACTGAGAACGTTTCAAGTGAAGAGAGCGTAGTTAATACAGCAACAAGTGAAGATACTATGAATAGCATTGAGAGTAAATTGCCAACAATTTATTTTGCTTTTGATAAATACAATATCACGCCTGCAATGCAAGAAAAAATTGATGCTGCAGCTGAATTAGGAAAGAAAGTTGCTTCTAATTATAAAGTTAAATTAGAAGGTAACTGTGATGAATGGGGAAGTGATGAGTACAATTTCGCGCTTGGTTTGAAACGTGCTGATGCTGTGAAAAAAGCACTTGTAGCAGATGGTATTGATGCTTCTCGTATTTCTATGGTAAGTTATGGTAAAAGCAATCCTGTATGTACAGAACATACAAAAGCATGTTGGGCGAAAAATCGTAGAGTAAATTTTAAACTATTACCATAAGTTTAAAATATATGAAATTAAGTAAATTATATATTTTAATTTTACTTTTTTCACCTGCTTTACTACTAAGTGCTGAACCCTCGGCATTTGGTGCAGGTGATCTCTCCGCAAGTAATCCGTATGGCTTGACACAAAGCGAAAAAGTAATCCTTGAAACAGAAAAAAAACTGAAAACTGTAGCAAAGAAGAGCAATTCTCAAGCGAGCCAACTTGACTCTTTACGTGAAAGAATTGATGGATTACAAAGTATTATAGAGAGTTTGAGTAGAAAATCTCATGAGAATCATCTACAATTACGCAAGTTAGAAGCAAGTACTGCAACTGGGTTTGATAATATCAATGAGTATCAGAAAAGATTGGCAGCATCAATAGAAGCAAATCAAGGTGCAATTGCTGATTTAAACGCAACTACTCTAAAGATACAAAGTAATATTGAAAAATTAGCAACTGATTCTGTAAGTAAAAGTGACTTTAATGCCTTAGTAAAAGATATTAATGCTTTTAAATTGCTAGTTGCTAGTGAAATGAAAAAAAGCGTAAGAAGTAGTAATAGCAAGAAAAGTACAATTAAAAGTGCTGCTTTGTATAACAGAGCCAAAGCTAATTACAATAAAAAACATTATACAGCGGCTATTGCTGATTATAAAGAACTTATACAAAGAAAGTATAAACCTGCTTATGCACATTATATGATTGGTGAAATGTACTATAAAAGAAAGAACTATGCTAAAGCTATTTCTTATTTTAAAAAGAGTGCTTCACTCTATTCTAAGGCATCATATATGCCAAATCTTATGTTGCACACTGCTATATCAATGCGTAAAACAGGCGATATAAAACATGCAAATGCTTTTTTACAGGCTGTTGTAAGTAAGTATCCAAATTCAAAAGCATCCAAAGAAGCTAAAAAATATTTGTCATTATAAATGTAATGGTAAATATTTCAGCATGAATATATCTATTTATGCTAAAATCCGAGAAATAAATATAAGGTGAAAGAATGGCAATTCAAGAAAATCAAGTAGTATCAATTGAATACGAAGTACGTGATGGAGACAAAGTAGTTGATAGTAATATGGGTGGAGCTCCACTTGTTTTTATGTATGGTAAAGGTCAAATAATTCCTGGTTTAGAGAATGGAATTAAAGAGATGAACATTGGCGATAAAGCTGATATTTTAGTAAAACCTGAAGATGCTTATGGTGAGTATAATGCTGAAGCAACACAAGAAGTACCAAAAGAGCAATTTGCAGGGATTGATTTAACTGAAGGTATGACTCTTTATGGTCAAGGTGAAGATGGTGGTACTGTTCAAGTAGTTGTAAAAGAGATCAAAGATGACAGCGTTGTAATTGATTTCAATCATCCTTTAGCTGGAAAAGAGTTAATGTTCACTGTTGCAATTAACAATGTAAGAGATGCATCTGCTGAAGAAGTTATGTCTGGCGTTCCTGCTGAGAATAAGCAAGACGATGAAGGATGTTGTGGTACTGGTGGCGGCAGCGGCTGTGGATGCCACTAATTTTTTAACCTCTTCTGAAGCCTCTTTGCAGGCGAAGAAGACAGCGAGTCTTTTAAAAACACTCAATGTCAATGCTCTTATTACAGGGCCACAGGGCATTGGGAAAAAGACTTTAGCTTCTTATATTCTTCCAAACGCAGCTGTTTATGATGCATTAAACTTTGAAGAGTTACTTATAGCTTTAGAATCTTCCAATGAAATTATTATCAGAAATATTCATTTATCTCCTAACATACAACGATTAGTCAAGGCGATAAAAACAAATAACGTTCGGGTTATGGCAACAAGTTCTTCGAATCAACTTAGTGATGAGATTGAAGAATTATGTAGTATAAAAATTGAATTGCCACCGTTAAGAGAAAGAATGGAAGATGTAACGATTTTAATAGAAGCTTTTTTGGCAGAGGCACATCAGCTTTTTGGTGGAGAAAAGAATAATAATATTTTTGAAAGTATAACGCCGGATTTATCTCAAAATGGACATTCATTAAGACGTCAAGTGATGATAACGTATTTGTTACAAGAGATTACGGATAATGATCTTATTGAATTACTTGAAAATTATTTTTTTGATAAGCTTGGATCAAAAGATGATTATAAAAAGTTTTTATATCTTTACGAAGTACCATTGATTAAATCAGGACTGAAAAAATTCAAATCGCAATTGCAATTAGCAGATAAATTGGGTTTAAATCGAAATACACTTAGAAAAAAAATAGCAGAAAATAAAAAATATTTATAACTTAAAGGAGAAAAAAGATGAGTAAATTAGCAATGATATTTGCAGGGCAAGGAAGTCAAGCCGTAGGTATGGGGAAAGATTTTTACGAAAATTCTAAACTT
>Ga0256833_1002645_pt1 | contig 12495 bp, 6 predicted proteins | sample 356284metaG_FD_190535 | JGI IMG/M metagenome (GOLD analysis project Ga0256833, IMG submission 190535) | Hydrothermal vent microbial communities from Mid Atlantic Ridge, Atlantic Ocean - 356-284 | ecosystem: Environmental > Aquatic > Marine > Hydrothermal vents | place: Atlantic Ocean: Mid...
CGAACCCATCGAGAATATCTTGAAAAGACTTTAGCTTGTATTTCTCGAAACTCTCCTGATCGACATATACAAAGTCGTAATTTACTTCCTGTTGCAACGCGTTCATATCCTCACACCACTGGCGCAACCGTTCCATTTTAAGTGGCACATCCAGGTCTTCCTGCCCCTTTGTTTCCACAATCACGACACGATTGTCAGAAAGTTTCACAAAAAAATCAGGATAATAATTAGAGATATCGCCATCAGCGTTCACATAATCCAGCTTGAAATGCACGGCCAGATAATTCTTGGCGTAAGATACCACATCGCTGCATTCATCCAGGAATGCGGCAAATTGTAATTCAAAATGGCTATCACCGATGATGCGATTAAACACGCACTTTTTCGGCATTAAATAACCCTGGTCTTTTACGACAAAAGGTCGCGTATTCCGCAGCTTGATTGTATCCCTTATTTCCGCATCACCTTTATCCCGCACGGTCAATTCATTGATTGCTTTTTTAAAGATTTCAAGCACGGTTTTGGTTGCTGCCAACTCAGACAGATTCCTCAATGTGTTTGGAGACTCCAGATCAACGGCCTGCCCAAACAGAACTTTTTGAACAAAGCCTTTTACCTTGCCGTAGAGTACATCATAGCCGCTGACCAGTCGCAATTCTTTCATTATGGTCTGTGTAAAATAACCAATGACGGAACGATAATCCGCCACGCCGGCCGTATCCAGAATCGTGGTATGGGTCACCTCTCCGGTGGTAATATCCTTAAATACAATTTCTCGCTGTTCCTCTTCGCTGAATGTTTGATATGTCACCGGCTGAAATGCCATAGACTCTATATCCAAATCAGCCAGGTTTTTGTATTCCCGATATGCGCGAGGCGTTAAAATCGGGATTTGAATATCTATTGATTCAATGTCTTTTTGAGGATTTTCTTTGTCGACCTCAACAACCAATGGTGTTTTCGGCTTTGTGCCTTCGCCCATGGCCTTACGTTCAAGTTCCACACCCTCGGCCTGGATTGACTCCACAAAGTCCATGAACGCATCCGTCCCCACCACACTTACATACTCTTCAAGCCCCCCCGGATACATTTTCCTTAAACCACGCCCCAGCGTCTGCTCCGGTAGGATGTTACTACTGGCGGAATAAGCCCGTAGTCCGACAATTGTTGTCACATTACGAACATCCCACCCTTCCTTCAGCATCAATACTGATACAATGGCCTTGTAAGGACTGTTTATGGAATCTATTTCATTTGATAACTTGCGCAATCGTTCCAGTTCTTCTTTCGCCTTACCACTGGATGCCTCTGAAATCTCACCATTTTTCTTGGTATGAATGACAAGCACAGCATCTTTCAATTCCGGATAACGACCTTCCAGATATTCGGCAACATCATCACAGTTTTTGGTGTCGTCGGTCATAACAAAGAGAATGGCCTTCTTGTTCAACTTTTGATGTTCCTCATACGCCTTGCGCCATTCGATTACGCCCAGATCAATATAATCGGCATATTTTTCCGTATATTTCGCACTCTGCCTTTCTGAGAGCTTTGCCCGACTGGCCGCATCGGGTAAGACAGGATGCTTGACCACATTTTGGCAAATAGCCTCCACCAGGGGGTAGTCGGAAACGGTTTGCACGAAAATTGCGCCGTTATTGTGCTTTGGCGTTGCCGTTACATCCAGTTGCAAGGATAGTGCAGTGCCTTTTTGCAGCAGCCGGTTGTGGATATCCTGTATGGACTGAAACCAGGCAAGCCTGGCATCATGGATATGATGCGCCTCGTCATTAATGACCATCAATTCATCAATATCACGCACGATCATTCCCAAATCGACCTTGGAATCCGTAGTTGCGCCTGTCGGTCTTTTGCCCAGGAAATAGTCCATGGTGTTGTCATCATCAGGAGACGGTGGAATATCCTCGCCGGCATAGACACGATGGATATTTGTCAAAAAAATGTTGCCTGTGGGGCGGGTGATGTTGACCTCGTCCTGCCTGTGCAGGGTCAACTGAAAATCATCCCGCCAGTTACGCCCGTCAAATCCGTTGTCCGGCAGAACCGGATCTTCAAAGAAAATTTTTAACCCCTTGAAATCGTGATAAATACGGTCAAGCACGATGATATTGGGAGCAATCACCAGAAAATTTCGCGAAAGCTCCGATTCCGGTTCATACAGCTTGTGAAAATAGCTCCAGGCCAAGGCCAGGCTCATTACCTTTGTTTTACCGCTTCCGGTCGCCATCTTGATCACATAACGCCGCCAGGTCTCGTCAAACATGCTCGCGGAAACCGCACCGCTTGAATCAAAGCGCATCAAATCAAACTTGTCTTTTGCGCCGGCCACATCATAAAGATAAATAATCGTTTCCAGGGCTTCGCGCTGGGCAAAATAATAGCGGAACTCAGCCATGCTGCCGTCGGCCCCCGGCAGCAGGTGCGATTCCCTGAACCACCAATTGAGCAGGCTTTTGCTCGTATCGCCGGCACCAACATAGCCACTGTCGCGAAACTCCTTCACTTTTTTGCGCAAGCTGGCCACCAGCGGCGGCATCAGCTTATCCATGCTGGTGTCGCGCAAAACTTCGTCCGCCGGGAACCAGCGAATATCAGGGTTCAGGATGGCGTGGGGGGAATCGGGGAAATCGGGATGAAGGGCCATTATTTCTCCTCACCCAATTTTATAACTTCGTGATTTTCAGTCAAAATCAACATTTGTTCGCGGGCAATACGGTTCAACCGGCGCAACCGCTCCTGCTGTGATATCTCTTCACGAATAAACAGAGCGTTAAGATTTTCCAGGTTCACCAGACAAACCAGTTGAGCGGCGTTGGCAAAGTCCCGGATATTTCCCTTTTTATCTGGATTCTTTTCCCGCCATTGCCTGGCGGTCATACCAAACAAAGCCACATTCAGAACATCCGCTTCGGATGCATAAACCAGATTTATCTGATGCGCAGTCAATTCCGGTGGAATCAAATTTTCTTTTATCGCGTCTGTATGAATACGATAATTAATTTTCGCGAGATTGCGCTTGATATCCCAGCCAAGCTGTCTTTGCTCATCCTCTTTAAGTCTTTGGAACTCCTTGATCAAATAAATTTTGAATGCGGGGCTGATCCACATACCAAACTCAAATGCGAGGTCCTTGTGCGCATAGGTCCCTCCATACCGACCTGCCTTAGCCATCAGTCCAATGGCGTTGGTTTTGGCCACCCACTCTTTGACGCTGATCTTGTAGCTGTTAAGACCCGCCTGACTTTTAATTATGGCGAATTCGCCATAATTAAAATCCGGGTTGTGGACAGATTCCCAAATTCCAAGAAATTCAACGGTATTGCGATTGCGCAGCCAATCTGAGATAAAAAAATCGCCATCCTTGGCCTTGAGCATATCCGTCAACGAAATATAATCCTCGTCGTTTACCGGCACGATCCGAATGTCAGTATCAAGAACGGTTAAAGTTCGAACGTGCTTCTTGCTCATCTTACTTTTTCCTTCTTTAGATTGCATTTACAATGTTGCAGAATTCCGTAACATTAAAATCGGTTCCAAATCGGTCGAATTCAACGGGGTTGGCTTTCCTAATTCACGTTCATTGGCGTTCATTCGCAGTTTTTTCTTCATACCGATACTTCGATAATAGTCATGGTATCGTTGCCGAAAATATCCACCACTTTTACCGCGATCTTGCGCCTGCCCGGTGAACATTTATGGGCCACGCTCTTAGGCTCCAGCGAGCGGTCTTTTTTGGTGCGGAAGCTCTGCCACTCGTTTTCAAAGATATAATCGCCGGTCCACTGCTCTTCGATCTCTCCGGTTTCGGGGTTCTGTACCCGGATGATCTCCCGCTTGCTCTCAAAGTCGAAATCCACGCTCCAGTAGTCGATCCAGTCAGTCCAGTGCCGGGTGAGTGTTTCACGGGTGATGATGCCGTTCTTGTCGCGGCTGACCTTCACGATCCGGCCCTTCTCCACTACGATTTTGCTACGTTTCTTTTTCAGTGTTTCCTCGACATGGGCGATGGAGTCCTGCGAGTAGAACACCGAAAAATCGGTCAGTTCAATTGCCACGGTGTTTTTCTTGATATGGGGCTTGACCTCGATGAAAGCAACATCGTGGAACACCACCTGGTTCTTTTCCACCGCCCGCTTGTCGAATACCTCGGCGGGGATGTACTTGGGCGCGATGTCGATACCCTTGGCGCGCGCCTCATCCAGCACATTGGGGAACAGCCCCATCTCAAACTCGAATCCGAGGATATCCACGCGGGTGATATGCTTTTTGCGGCACTCCAGAATGATCTCTTCGACAAACAGCCGGGTCACCGGCAGGTTCACCGGGCCAACCGCCACCAGCCGCCCGGCCCGCTTGCCGTGGAATGCAGTGAAATTCTCAACCCTTTCCGCCCGGTAGGCGCGCAGGATAAGGTCGATAAAGGCGGCTTCCCTTACCTCCAACTGTTTACGCTTCTCTTCCTCGCGCAGGTTGGGATTGACGCCGATAAAGTGCTGGCGTTCGTACTTGCCTAAATTGAGTATCTCAAAGGCGCGATAATTCCTGCCATCCTTTTTCAGTTGCCGCTGCACGCCGATCATGCGCTTGCGGGTGGTGTGAATGGCGAACTTGCCCAGATCGGTGCAGATCCATTTGCGGCCCAGCTTTTCCGCCACAGCGGCAAGGGTGCCGGAGCCGCAGAAGAAATCAGCCACCAGGTCGCCTTCGTTGGAGGATGCGGCAATAATCCTTTCTGCTAATCGCTCAGGTTTTTGAGTTGGATAATCCAACCTTTCTTTTGCAACCTGATTAATTATATCAATTCTCCAATAATCAGGCGGCGCAAAGCCCTTCCCCAGATAATCTCTTACGACAAGTTCTGGATGTGTTTTTTCCCACTTAGGGTCAACGTCTTTAGCTGATCTAATAGGGCTACCACTGATACCTCTCCCACATAACCTGTAGTATCCTTGTTCGTCTTTTAACTTATACTTTTTTATTGTGTTTTCAGAATATGGTTCAATAACTAAATCATCATCCCAATTAAAAATATTACCATTGGGTGTTTTTGAATAAACTATGATGTCATCATGCTTTCTGTTCCAATATCTTTTTGAAAACTGCCTTGTCTGATAGCACCAAACAATGTTATTCATGAAACAACTTGAGCCAAACACTTCATCCATCACTAATCTTATATGAGAGTTCACCCGCCAATCACAATGCACATAAATACTCCCGTCCTCGGCCAGCAGATCCCGCATCAGGATGAGCCGCTCGTAGATCATGGCGATAAAGGAGTCCGCGCCCTTGCCCCAGGTGTCACGGTAGGCGATCTCTTCGAGGATGTTAGGTTTCTTGATAAAGGTGTCGCCGCCGATGGCGATGTCCATGGAGAAGTCTGCGCCCACGTCAAAGGGCGGGTCGATGTAGATCAGCTTGATGCCGCCCTGCGCTTCGATTTCCTCGCGGAGCGGGCCGTTTTTCAAGCTGGAAAGAATCAGTTTGTTGTCGCCCCATATCAGTTTGTTGGTCCACCCCGCAAGCTGCCGCCCGCGCTCATCGAACAGGCTCAACTGCGGACTGGTATCCTCCGGCTTTTCCGCCCTGGGTTCGTCCACCTGCTCGATGACCTGAAAGGGCAGAACAATATTGCAGACCTCGTTGGTTTTACCGTTCCAGACCAGCTCCACCTCGCGCTTGTCCTCAAACAGGAGAAACCGGTATTTATCCGGCAATTCCCGATCCGCCTCCAGATAGCGGATGATTTCCTGTTTTTCCTGATCTGTTAATCTCACTCGCAATTATCCTTACAGATTTGCCTCTGCTTTTGCGCGATTAGAAACATAACACAGTGTCGGGCTGAATAATTTACTTCTTTTATAAGAAAAACAAGAAAACCGGTTGACCGGAATCAGGGTACACGACCGAGTCAACGGTATTTTTTCTCCCTTAGCCGATTCTCTGTCCATCTTTTTTCCAGCTTTTGAACTTCCCGGCAATCCCAGATCAATTGACCACCGGACTTTACAAAAAGTTTATACAGAGATAATTTATCCATATTAAACCGTAATTATATCGCTTTCAAGGGTTCTTTTTTTATGCCTGATATTGCTGCATTTCGTGATTGGCTTTGTGTGGAACGTGGATATTCACCAAGAACGGTCACATCATATCTCTCCGATGTCAATGAGTTGTACACATTTTGCCGCCGCAACGGGGAACTGGACCCGTGGAAGCTGGATTCCCTGCGCAGGTTTGTCGGCTCTCTGCATGGAAAAAATTCCGCAACATCCGTTGCCCGTAAGCTATCGGCGCTTCGAACTTTTTTCAAATATCTTCAGCGAGTGGGTAAAATTAATAAAAATCCCATGCCGGCTATTGCCAACCCTCGCCTGGTTCGCTATATTCCATCGTTTCTCACTGTGGATGAAGTTTTCTGTCTTCTCGATGCCCCGCAAAAAGAAAATCTTGCCCTGCGGGACAAGGCCATTATGGAACTGCTGTACGCATCAGGAATGCGGGTTTCGGAGTTGGTTGCCGTGAATCTGGACGACCTTGATTTTGACAGCGGGATGGTTAAGGTGACGGGCAAGGGGAATAAAGAGAGGATCGTGCCGTTCGGCAGAGCCGCCGCAGAGTCTCTCAAAAGTTATTTCCCCCAGCGGCAGGCATTAATTACCGCCCGGGCGGCCCGTGGTCATGATCCTGAGCGCGCAGCCCTTTTTTTAAACAGTCGCGGCACCCGTCTGACTGCGCGCAGTGTGGAACGGCTGATTCATAAATATGGTGTGCAGGCGGGAATCCAGGTGACGGTTACGCCCCATGCCCTGCGTCATTCCTTTGCCACCCACCTGCTTGAGATGGGGGCCGATCTGCGGACCGTTCAGGAATTATTAGGCCATGTCAGCCTGTCGACAACCCAACGCTATACGCACGTCAATATGGAACATCTGACCAGGGTGTATGATGCCGCCCATCCTCTGGCCGGGAACGAAAGCAGACATACATCATCATCATAATTTTTTTTACTTTTTTTACTCTTTTTTACTCTTTCCCCGGCTCCGGCTTTTTGGGAATATTAGTGAGGAACCATGCAGAAAATACGTTCAACCACCATCCTTGCCCTGCGCCATAATAATCAAGTGGTCGTTGCCGGTGACGGCCAGGTCAGTCTTGGACCGACAATCATCAAACATCAGGCCCGTAAGGTCAGACGGCTCTATCATGACAAGGTTATTACCGGTTTTGCCGGCTCAACCGCCGATGCCCTGACCCTGTATGACAAGCTGGAACAGAAACTGGAACAGTTTAACGGTAACCTGCTGCGTGCCGCTGTTGAACTTGCCAAAGACTGGCGAACCGATAAATACCTGCGCCGACTGGAAGCCATGCTTATTGCCGTCAACCGGGAGAGTTCATTACTGCTTTCCGGCACCGGTGACGTCATAGAGGCCGATGACGGCATCCTTGCCATCGGGTCCGGCGGTCCCTATGCCCAGGCCGCCGCCACCGCCCTTGTTCGGCACAGTGATCTCGACGCAGTGGCCATTGCCCGTGCGGCCATGGAAATCGCCGGTTCCATCTGTGTTTATACCAACCAGCGGATTCTTATTGAGAAAATTTGAATCGCCGTCTTGTATCCAGCCACTTTTTATTTTTATCCTATTACCTGCGAATAATTCATGAAAAATAAAGAACGTTCACTTACCCCCAGGGAGATTGTTGCCGCCCTGGATAAATATATCATAGGTCAGGATGATGCCAAACGATCCGTAGGTATTGCCCTGCGTAACCGCTGGCGCCGGCAGCAGGTCGATCCGCGACTTAAGGATGAAATAGCGCCGAAAAATATTATTATGATCGGGCCTACCGGTGTCGGCAAAACTGAAATTGCCAGAAGACTTGCCCATCTTGCCCGGTCACCTTTTCTTAAGGTGGAGGCATCTAAATTTACCGAAGTCGGTTATGTGGGACGTGATGTTGAATCCATGGTGCGCGATTTGTTGCAGTTGGCAATAAATATGGTCACCCGGGAAGAGGAAGAAAATGTTGCCGACAAGGCGAATCAGATGGCGGAAGAGAGGTTGCTGGATCTTTTGCTGCCGACCGCCGGTGTCCGGAGGCCTGAATCTGCCGGGGACAATGTTTTGGCTTTGGAATATCAGGGCATGCCTCCCGGCGCTGAACGGCACGCACAGGACCAGGGATTGACCCGGGAGAAATTACGCAGGATGCTCCATTCCGGAGAGCTGGATAAACGAATGGTGGAATTAGATATTGCCGCTCCTGCTGCCGCCCCCATGGTTGAGGTGTTTTCCGCCTCCGGCATGGAGGATATGCAGTCTTCTCTGCAGGATGCCTTTTCCAAATTTTTCCCCAAGAAAAAACATAAACGCAAAATGCCCGTGCCCGAGGCCCTGGAGTTTCTTAAAAAGGAAGAAGCTGAACGGTTGGTGGATACGGAAAGTGTCACGGAAAAGGCCATTGCTAAAACCGAACAGTCCGGCATAATTTTTTTGGATGAAATTGATAAAATTGCCTCACGGGGCGGAGGCGGTTCCAGCTCGCCCGAGGTGTCGCGCGAAGGGGTGCAGCGCGACCTGCTGCCAATCGTTGAAGGAACGACGGTGCATACCAAGTACGGAATGGTGCGCACCGATCATATTTTATTTATTGCCAGCGGTGCCTTTCACCTGAGTAAACCCTCGGACCTGGTACCCGAATTGCAGGGACGTTTTCCCATCCGGGTTGAACTGAGTGCCCTGGGCGAAGAAGAATTTTTCAGGATTCTGACCGAGCCTCGGAATGCACTGCTCAAACAGTATACGGCCTTAATGGCCACCGAAGGAATTGAGCTGGTTTTTGAAGAAGATGCCGTTCATGCCATGGCCGCCATTGCTGTGCAGGTCAATCAAAAGACTGAAGATATCGGTGCCCGCAGGCTGCACACTATTATGGAGCGGGTGCTGGATGAACTCTCTTTTGATGCCCCGGACCGGGAAGAGGAATGTTTCACGGTTACTGCCGATTATGTGCGCAAGCAGCTGTCGGACATCTCTGAAAATGAGGATTTAAGTCGCTATATTTTATAATTTTTTTACTGTCGATCCGGACGACTCTGCACAACAGTCAACAGGAGAGGGAATAACCTGAATTTAGGAGGGGAACATGGATTTTATAATTGACGACGACTTAAAATATTGCCCAGGTTGCAATGATGAATACCGGCCTGAGATAGAAAACTGTGCTTCCTGTGGAATTCCCCTGCTGACGGGAACGGCCATGCGTGCCATGCTTGCAGAAAAAAACAGGGCGCGATCGGGTCGCAACATGGAAATCAAATCCGATGATGAGCTGGTTGCCGTTCGCAGGGGACCGGTGCTGGCAATGAAAGAGTTACAGAAGGTGCTGGCCGATCATTTTCTCCCGGCACTGGTGGTCAATGATAAGGAGAGCTGCGGGCAGGGATGCTGCGGCACCGAACTGCTGCTCCAGGTACGGATGGACGATATTCAGGAGGTCATGAAGGTGCTGGAGGAAGAGCATGTCCGTTCCACCGGTCTTGAGGACCATGATACCAGGCATGCGGATGCGGTCTTTAACACCCACGCCGAACAGGCAACCTGTCCGGCCTGCGGCTGTACCTTTCCAACAACTCAGCCGACCTGCCCTGATTGCGGGCTCTGTTTTGCATGAAAACAATTAGTACCTGAACTGAGCTCAATTCAGGTATCAATGGACAGTCTTGTTATCGTACCAGCCGTTGCCTTTTTTCTTTTTTCTCCTGACCTCCGCCGGTTTCATAAAGATCTGCAGACCATTTTCGCCACAGAGGCCGGTCATGGAATGAAGAAAATCAGGACTGGGTTGAATGCCCATATCTTTTAACACTTCAATATCTACTTCGCCACGACCGTCAAAGTGCAGGGTCAAATGCACCGGTACCTTGCCGTGAAAGGAATAGAGCATTTCTTTGATCTGCTCCAGGTGCCGGCGCGAAGTTTTTTCCGCCGGCAGGCGGATGACTGCTTTGTCCGCATACCGGGCAAAGGCATCGCTGAGACGGTCGATCGACTGGGCGATAATTTTTGCTCCCCGTTCACCCTGTTGTACGGTTCCCAGGACAATGAGCGGTTCTTCACTGCTTAACAGATGGGAGCATCTTGCAAAGGTTGAAGGGAAAATAATGACTTCCACCCGTGAAGTCATATCCTCCAGCACTGTGAAGGCCATGCGGTCGCCTTTGCGTGATTTGTGTTCTTTGACCTGCTGAATCAACCCGCCGATGCGCACGGCCCCTCCGTCACGCCATCCTGCCAGGTGTTCAATGTCCGTATCTGCAACACGTTTGATGTCGTCCATCACCGCTTCCAGGGGATGGCCGGTCAGAAAAAAACCCACGGTTTCCTTTTCATAGGTGAGTTTTTTCAGCTCAGGCCAGTCTTCCAGCTCCGGCAGTTCAATTTCCGGTTCTTTTTCACCGGCTTTCTCGGGCATGGTAAGGGAAAACAGATTCATCTGACCGCTCAAACGATCACGCTGCACGGCCTTGGCATGTTCAAGCGCCTGGTCCAGCACTTCCATGTACTGGGCGCGTTTACCGCCCAGGGAATCAAAAGCCCCGGCCTTGATCAGGCTTTCAATAACCTTGCGGTTGACCCTGGCAGAGTCGATACGGCCGCAGAAATCGGCAAGAGAACTGTAAGGGCCGTTTTCCTCACGTTCTTCAATAATGGAATCAAGGGCCGCGCCGCCCACGTTTTTCACGGCGGCCAGGCCAAAGCGGACCCGGTCGTTGATAACCGTGAAATCATCAAATGATTCGTTGATATCCGGCGGCAGTACCGGGATGTTCATGGACCGGCATTCATTGATATACTTAACTACCTTGTCGGTGTTATCAACATCGCAGGAGAGCAGGGCGGCTAAAAACTGGGCGGGATAATGGGCCTTGAGATAAGCGGTTTGATAGGCGATAAGAGCATAGGCGGCGGAATGGGATTTATTGAATCCGTAGCCGGCAAATTTTGCCATCAGATCAAAGATGTACTTGGCCTTGTCCTCGGGGATATTATTCGCGGCGGCTCCCTGCATGAATTTACCGCGTTCCTCCTCCATGACTTCGGGAATTTTTTTGCCCATGGCCCGCCGCAGGATATCGGCATCGCCCAGGCTGTAACCGGCCAGGATGTTGGCGATCTTCATCACCTGTTCCTGGTAGACAATAACGCCGTAGGTTTCCTCTAAAACCGGCTTAATCTGGGGCAGGGGATACTCGGGCGGGCGTCTGCCGTGCTTGGTGTCGACAAAGGTATCTACCATACCGGAATCAAGGGGACCGGGCCGGTACAGGGCAACAAGGGCAATCAGATCACTGAACTGTTCCGGTGCCATTTTGATGAGCAGTTCGCGCATGCCGTCGCTTTCCAGCTGAAAGACGCCCAGGCTGTCACCCTTGCACAGCAACGAATAAGTCCGGGGATCATCCATGGGAATCCTGGCCAGATCAACATCCAGGCCGATATCCTTTTTGATGAGTTTTAAGGCCCGGTCGATGACGGTCAGGGTTTTGAGGCCTAAAAAATCGAACTTTATCAGGCCGGTTTTCTCAGTGTACTTCATGTCGTACTGGGTGAGGACCTCTTTGTTCGGTCCCACACAGAGAGGAAGGTATTCCACCATTGGCTTTGGCGAGATCACCACCCCGGCGGCATGGATGGTTTTATGCCGGGAAAGTCCTTCCAGGGTTTGTGAAATACTGAGCAACTCGCGGATGGCATCGTCTTTCATGGCCTCCCTGAGCCGGGGTTCTTTAGCAATGGCCTTTTTTAAGGTGATTTTCAATTCATCCGGAACCAGTTTGGCTATCCGGTCAACCATGGGCAGCGGGATTTCGAGAACCCGGCCCACGTCACGCAGGACGGCACGTGCCTTCATGGAACCATAGGCAACGATCTGGGCGACATGCTTTGCCCCCCCGTAACGTTTGCGAACATAGGCGATCACCTCATCACGCCGTTCCTTGCAGAAATCAACGTCAAAGTCGGGCATGGACTGACGCTCAACGTTGAGGAAACGCTCAAAAATCAGGCCGTAAGGAATGGGATCAATATCAGTGATGAACATGCAGAAGGCAGCCAGACTGCCGGCACCGGAGCCGCGCCCCGGGCCGACAGGTATCTTTTCTTTTTTTGCCCAGGTGATAAAATCGGCAACAATAAGAAAATAACCGGCAAAGCCCATGGTGCGGATGACATCAATTTCCATGTTCAGCCGATCTTTGTATTGCTGCTCAAGCTCAGGGCTTACCTCCTGCAGTTCCCGCAGGTGATCCAGGCGGGCGGTCAGTCCCTCCCGGCATCCCCTTTCAAACAGGGTTTCCAGGCTTTCTCCTTCAGGCAATGGAAAAATCGGGAAATGGTGCTCACCAAAGGAAAGTTCAAGGTTGCAGCGCTCGGCAACCTCCAAGGTATTGCTGACGGCTTCCGGACA
>Ga0256833_1002646_pt1 | contig 12486 bp, 11 predicted proteins | sample 356284metaG_FD_190535 | JGI IMG/M metagenome (GOLD analysis project Ga0256833, IMG submission 190535) | Hydrothermal vent microbial communities from Mid Atlantic Ridge, Atlantic Ocean - 356-284 | ecosystem: Environmental > Aquatic > Marine > Hydrothermal vents | place: Atlantic Ocean: Mid...
ACCCCGGTCCATCGGGACGGGTGCCTTTCCTCCGAAAGGCGAAGATCTCGGGGGGGGTTAGCGATTCATTTCCAGGGCACAGAGGGCAAAATCCCTCGGTTTCTTCCTCGTGCCTGGTCGCGTAATCCGATGGCCGTTTCCCCCGCTCCGGGGAAATGATAACCCATCGTCCCACCACCGGATCCTTGCGAAGTTCGGACATTCAGGGATACCTTGAAAGAAAACGTCTACGTCCCGAGACGTTTTTCTTCCTTTTCCTGCTCGGTTTTGCACTTGATGCACAGGGTTGTCACGGGACGCGCCATGAGACGTTTCTCGGAAATCTCAGCGCCGCACGATTCGCAGATCCCGTAGGTACCGTTGTCGATACGTTCCAGCGCCTCCTGGACCTTCTTGATGAGCTTCCGCTCTCGGTCGCGTATCCTGAGGAGGAAATCCCGGTCGAATTCCGCCGTCGCGCCATCCGTGGGATCCGGGAAACGAACCTTTGCCTCGTTCAGGTCGTTCATCGCCTTGCCGGCTTCTTCCAGAAGGGTTTGCAGGCGTTGCAGGAGGATTTTTCTGTAATGTTCCAACTTTTCCTTTTCCATCTTACCGTCCTCTCAGACATTTAGACGGAGTGTATATAAAAGGGGAAACCTTGTCAATAAATCGGCGCACCGGCGACAAAAAGCCACCGGCGAAAAACAATTTGCAGGAAAGAAATCCCGGTAAGCGGACAGACCTGTCCTGTTAATCCAAGAGTTTTGAGATTTTCTTCTCCTCCCCCAAAAGCCCCTGCGGACGGTAGATGAGAATGACCTCCAGCAGGATGCCGATGATGAGGAAGCGAATGTAGGGGGCGCGGGACTGCAAAGTGTAGGGAAGAAAATCGGTTACGAATTTCGTGCCCACCCAGATTCCCCAGATGACGTAGGCTCCCAGGATGGCACCCTTGTTGTTCCCGCTTCCGCCCGCCATGAGCATGACCCATATGATGAACGTGCCATAAAGGGGGGTAAAGACGCTCGGTGAAATGGCCTTGGTATAGTGGGCATACAGGGCGCCACCGATTCCCATGACCATGGATCCGAAAATAAGGGACTGCATCTTGAAATTGAAAACATCCTTCCCGCTCATGGAGGCGGAGCCCTCGTCTTCGCGGATGGCCCTCAACACCCGGCCCCACGGGGAACGGATAGCCTTTTCGATGGCGAAATAGATAATCACCATCGCGATGACCGTGATAATGAGATAGATGTAATTGTAGTTCTGGGGACTTACGACGCTGTGGAACGGCTGAGGCATGTCCATGAGCCCGCGAGGTCCGTTGGCCAGCCACTGCTCGTTGTTGAAGATGAGACGAATAGTCTCGGCAATCCCCAGGGTGGCGATGGCAAGATAGTCCTCTCCCAGACGAAGCGTCGGAATGCCGATTAGCAGGGCCACAACCCCGCAGACGATGGCCGCGCCCATAAGTCCGAAGACAAAAGGCAGGTTCAGGCCGAAGATTTGATGGACATACTGCGCGTAGATGCCGGATGGCATGGGGGTGGTGATCATAGCCGAGGTATAAGCGCCGATACAGAAGAACCCGGCGATACCGATATTGAAAAGCCCCGTGTATCCCCACTGGATATTGAGACCGAGGCAAAAGACGGCGTAGATCCCCGCCATGATGGCCAGGGAAACAACGTAAGACGAAATGCCACTGAATTCCATGGGGTTTTCTACTCCTTCCCGAAGATTCCCTGGGGCCGGATAAGCAGGATGAGGATCATAATCATGAACGCAACGGCCAGCTTATAGGTGGGCGCCAGAAACGCCGTGGAAACCTGCTGCGCGATACCGATGACAAACCCCCCGATGAGGGCGCCGTAGATGTTCCCGATGCTTCCAAGAATCGTGGCGGCGAAAATGGGGATGAGGAAATTCCACCCCATGCCGGGGTGGAGCTGGACGTCAATGCCGTAGAGAACACCGCCCGCCGCGGCCAGGCCGCCACCGATGGCCCAGGTCCACGCAATGATCCTTTCCGTATCGATGCCGGTAACCAGGGCAAGGTCGGTATTGTCGGCCGTGGCCCGCATGGCCTTGCCCATCTTGGTCCGCTTCAGGAAGAGGTGGAGAAGAATGACGAGGAAGATAGCCGCGCAGAAGATGAAGATCTGGTCGGGCCGGATTTTGACGCTAAGCGGAAGATCCAAGGCGGGCCGCATCAAGCCGGGGCGATAGAATATGTAGTCGGAGCCCCAAATAATAAGGATGGTCATGCGGATGATGAAGGATGCGCCCAGGGAGGCCATGGCCAGGATAACGGGCCCGCTTTTCTTTGCGCGCAGTTTCTTGTAGAGGATCTTGTCGAGGGCGATGGCGAGGATCGCCACGACCGCCATGGCGATGGGGAAGGCAATGACCATGCGCCACCCAAAGGAAAGCGGAACAAACCGGCTGTCGGGAAACCCGATCCACGGCAACAAAATGGTAACGACGAAGAGGGCCACGTAAGCCCCGCCTGTCATAAATTCACCATGGGCGAAGTTGGCAAACCCCACGATGCGGTAAACCATGGTCAGGCCGATGGCGCCAAGGGCGATGATGCTCCCGAGAACAATTCCATAGACAATAAGTTCAATCATCCTTATCCACCCAGATACAGCCGCCCGACCTCTTCGTTGGCAAGGAGGGCGTCGCTTTTGTCGTCCAAGACGTTTTGTCCCATGGCGAGAACGTATCCCCGGTGGGACATCTTCAGGGCCTCCTTCGCGTTCTGCTCCACGATGATGATAGAAACGCCGGTGGCGTTGATTTCCTTTATCTTGTCGAAAATCGATGAGACGAAGATGGGGGCGAGACCGGCGGAAGGCTCATCGAGGAGAAGAACCTCGGGTTTAAGCATAAGGGCGCGTCCCATGGCGACCATTTGCCGTTGCCCCCCAGAAAGCTGTCCAGCCTTCTGGTTCTTTCGTTCCTTGAGTACGGGAAAGAGGGTATAAACCTCTTCCATCGTATCGCTGTAATCGTCGCTCCGAATAAAGGCGCCCATCTCCAGGTTTTCCTGGATGGTCAATGAGGGAAAGACATTATTGACCTGGGGAACGTAACTAACGCCCTTTTGGGCGATTCTGAAGGGCTTCAACCCGGAAATTACCTCGTTTTTTAACTGAATTTTCCCGGACTTAGGTTTGAGAAGTCCGAAGATGGTCTTCAAAAGGGTCGATTTCCCGGCGCCGTTGGGCCCGATGACCGACACGATTTCCCCTTCGTTGAGCTCCAGCGAAAGGTCGTGGAGGATATTCGATTCCGGGACATATCCCGCTGAAACACTGTCTACCTTGAGGATGGTCATCGGTATTGCCCGCCTAAGTAAGCTTCCAGGACCTGTGGGTTTCTCTTGATTTCATCCGGGAGCCCCTCTGCCAGTTTCTTTCCCTCGCTCATGACGATAACAGGATTACAAAGACTCATGACCAGATCCATGTCGTGTTCGATAAGAAGGAAGGTGATGTTCCGTTCCTCGCGGAGCATCTCTATCTTTGTTACCAGTTTTTTCATGAGGGTCTTGTTGATTCCGGCTCCTGGTTCGTCCAGGAGAACGAGCTTCGGATCGGCCATCAGACTCCTGGCCACCTCCAAGAGTTTCTTCTGACCCCCGGAAAGGGACCCCGCGTATTCGTCCTTCAGTTTTATCAGTTCGACGAACTCCAAGACCTCCAGCGCCTTTTCCTTGATTTCCTTCTCCTGCGCCATGACAGCCTTGGACCGAAACCACGTGTTCCAGATTCTCTCCCCGATCTGGCGGTAAGGCATGATCATGAGGTTTTCAAGGACCGTCATCTGTGCAAATTCCCGGGTAATCTGGAAAGTCCGGTAGATTTTTCGGGCGTAAATCTGATGGGGCAGCAACCCGTCGATCCGCTCTCCCAGGAAGGTAATCTCGCCGCCATCCGGCTTGATGAACCCCGTGATGATATTGAAAAGGGTGGTTTTGCCCGCGCCATTAGGCCCAATGAGGCCTGTAATGGTGCCCTCTTGGACGCCAAGGGTACAACCCGCGACGGCCTTCAACCCGCCGAAATTCTTCTCAACGTTTTTGACTTCAAGCATCATCATTCCATACTCTGTCCGCCGCTACCGTAAGATGTAAAATTGACCCCTCATATACCTATTCACCTGCTTTGTCAATAGCGCAAAAAGAGGCATTTTTTTGTTTGTTAAAGAAGCTACGCGTTTTACTCACTCGATGTTACAGTAAAATCTTTGACGTCCAGGTTTCCATTCGTTTTTCTATTTCTTGTCTTTTTTCATCAAATGTTTTCTCGAGTTTATTTAGTTTCTCCATGTAGCCGCGCTTGACCTCTTTATCCTTCAGGCTCTCCAAGTTGATAAGCACATTCATTTTCCCGCCCTCGAACGCGGTGCGTATAAGGTGATAGGCAACCCCGGCGTCGCTGAAGGCGTTAACATTTCCCTTTTCGAGAGTATAGGCACTCCATTGCGCGAGCGTCAAGGTTTCCTGAAGGAGCGCGAGGGGGGTGGCAATAGCCCCTTCAAAGGCCCTTTGGATCGCTTGGCTCCTCTTCGCTTTTTCTTCCGCGGTGTTTTTAGGGAGCTTAAACGCCTCCATGACCCTCATGTATCCCGCGGCGTCTTGTTCCGCGAGGCGAAAGAGACGCGGTTTCAGCTCCCGCGTGCCCGAGAGAATCTTCTCGAATTGCTCGTCCAGGGTTTCATCGCCACTGCGCCCGATGGAGAGTTGCGCGACCATCTCCAAAAGGGCGGCGGCCATGGCGGCGGCAACGCAAGAGGCGCTGCCCCCGCCTGGCACGGGTTTCCGTGATGCCAGATCTTCAAAAAATTTGTTGAGATCCATCGATTCTCTCCTTCTGTTCTGCGGTTTGAGCGCTTACACGCATGTTCTTGTCGATTTGGATTCCCGCCGTGTTCTTGTAGCAGGATACCGCATCGTATTCAATACCAGAGCGTGCCTTTGTGCACCCTTGACATAAGAAATATTTTTGTATACGTTTATATTCAAACGATGGTGGGTGTGGCTCAGCTGGTTAGAGCACTGGGTTGTGGCCCCAGAGGTCAAGGGTTCGAGTCCCTTCACTCACCCCAGGTTCTATTTTCACGAGGAGATGTGATTGATTGTTCAATGCCCCTCCTGTAAAAGTCGTTTCTCGGTTGATGCCTCTAAGATAACAAATCCTTCCATGAAGGGCCGTTGCTCTGTCTGTGGACATGTTTTCGTTTTGCTGGACAATGCGGCGGACGAAATGGAGGCGGCAACGATTCGGGATAGTCTTGAAGAAGCAAGAGCAAAACGAGTTAAAGACTTAGGTGGAATTTCCGGTATTTACGAAATTCCAGAGAGCGTGGATGATGGAAAACTGACGGAAGAAAATGATAGAATTGTTTCTGATGTTGGGGATTTATCAGAGGTGGAAGTGGTAAAGGAATCTAAGGAATTTGATCGGGTTGATGAGACAATTGAAATCGGCGACGAGGAAGGAAAACTCTCAGAACCTAACCCGGAAGATGATGCATTGGTAGAAGAGTCGTCCGCTGTGATTGAACCGGAATTGCCTGATCAACACGAAACATCAGGGCTCGAGGAAAAAGTTTCCGTTGAAACTCCAGAAGAGACTGTCGGGAGTGAGCCTTCATTGGATGAGAAAGAGGGGGAAGAAGAGCCCATCCCAGAAGAGATATTGTTGTCTCAAAAAGAAGCGGCGGGAACACAATCCGATAAGGACATAGATCTCGAAACAAATCACGAAGAAAATAAAAGATTTGATGAGCTTGATGAAACTGATAGCGAACAAACTGTAATGATGGATGAATCATTTAATTCCCTGAAAGAACCGAAGAAACATAGGTCCTTTCTTCCGCTTCTGATAGGAATATTGATTGTTGTAGTGGTTGGAGGGGGAGTTTGGTATGTTTACCGTTCGGGGCAATTGGGCGCACCGCAGGTTTTTTTACAAAGCCTTATCGAGAAAGTGAAAAATGTTCGCGGGGCATCTTCTTTAATTCTTTTTGACTTGAAAAACGAGCAGGAGCCGGCGACGGACGGCAGATTTTTCGTGGTCAGAGGATTTGTCCAGAACAAGGGTAAAAAATCTTTTCCGTATCTCGTTTTAAGGATTAATGTTTATGACGCAAAGAACAAGATAATCCTTTCGAAGCAAACCATCGCTGGAAGGGTTTTGAAGCCGGATGAAATCTCTAAAATGACAATCCAGGAGGCGTTGAAACAATTTTCCGTCATGAACGAAATGAACCGAAAGTCCTCCGGCAAACTGGACCCGGGCAAGAAACTTCCCTTTGTGTTTCTCTTTGATCTTAGCAAGTTTCCGAGGGACAGGGCAAAGACCTTTCAGGTGGAGATCCTCAAGGCTGGAAAATAAGGCCTCGTATTCTTTGTTCCAAACACATCACATCAATTTTTTATTAACAGGAATATAGGGAGAGGATCTGCCCGCCACCACAGTTCATCTTTCCGAATGCCGTAAAAACACTGTAACAAGAATTGGAAATTTTGTTATGGGTTGTCTGCATGCGTTGACACTGTGAAATCGAGATCCCGATCCTTTTGACATTCCCTCCGTTCGGTGCTACGAGTATCACACAAAAAATCCAGATAGCGAGAGAATATATCATGCATCTGAAACGGGTCATGTTGCTCCACGAAAAATTTCCAACGAAAGAGTTTTATCCTTTCAACCTCGAGATCCTGCAGAGAACAAAGCGGATTGAATTCAAGAGCCCCGTGACATTTTTCGTCGGAGAGAACGGATCGGGGAAATCGACGCTGCTTCGTGCCGTTTCCCACAAATGCGGGGTGCATATCTGGCATGGGGAAACCCGTAGGCGGTTCGAGAAGAACATGTACGAAGATAAGCTCTATCGCGCCATTGCCATCGAGTGGATAGGCGATGCGGTTCCTGGTTCTTTCTTTGCGTCGGAGCACTTCCAGGATTTCGCCCAGCTTCTTGACGAGTGGGCGGACGAGACCCCCGATATCCTGGACTATTTCGGCGGGAAGTCCCTGATGACCCAGTCGCACGGCCAGTCGATTCTCGCTTTTTTCAAGGCGCGCTACGAGCGGGAAGGGATCTATTTCATGGACGAGCCGGAGACAGCCCTTTCGCCCCGAAGCCAGCTGGAGCTTTTGAAACTCCTGGACACCATGGGAAAGGCGGGGCACGCCCAGTTCGTGATTGCCACCCACTCCCCCATCCTGCTTTCGTGTCCTGATGCCGTAATCTACGATTTCAACCGGGTCCCCATCCGGGAGATCTCCTACGAGGAAACGGAGCCCTACAGGATCTACCGTGATTTCTTCAGGGAGATGGAAAAACGCTTTTCTCGAGGTGAAGAGATGTTTGCGGAAAGGAGCACGAAATGATCGAACTGGATGGTTTGAACCTGACGCCTGAAGACGTCTATAAGGTCGCGGTGGACGGGGAAGAGGTGTCGCTTGCCAAGGCGGCGGTAAAACGTATCAATGCCTCGCGCGCCTGTATCGAGAAGGCGATTACCGAGGGAAAACATATTTACGGCGTGAACACCGGTTTTGGCGCCCTGTCGAATGTAGTCATTGATTCCAGCCAGATCGAGCAGCTCCAGGAAAACCTGATCCGGAGCCACTGCACCGGCGTGGGGGATCCCTTTTCCGAGCCAGAAGTGCGGGCCATGATGGTGCTGAGGGCCAACTTCTTCGCCCGGGGAAACTCCGGGGTGCGCCTCGCGCTGGTCCAGGTACTCATCGATCTGCTCAACAACCGGGTGCACCCCGTGGTGCCCCAGAAGGGTTCGGTGGGGGCGTCGGGGGACCTGGCGCCGCTGGCCCATCTCGCCTCCGTTTTGATCGGCGAGGGAGAGGCCTTTTGCGAGGGGGTCCGTCTACCGGGTCGGGAGGCCCTGAAATGGGCCGGGTTGGAGCCCATTCGCCTTAAGGCGAAAGAGGGGCTGGGGATGATCAACGGAACCCAGACCATGACGGCGGTGGGTGTTCTCGCGCTGCTTAAAGCGGAACGGCTGGTCAGGATCGCGGATATCGTGGGGGCGGCCACGCTGGATGCCCTGCGGGGAACCCTGACGGCCTTCGATCCGGACATCCAGGCGGTGCGTCCTCACCCGGGGCAAATGGAGGTCTCGAAGAATTTCCACAAGTTGATGAAAGACAGCGAGATTACCGTCTCCCACAAGGACTGCCCCCGCATTCAGGACGCCTATTCCCTCCGGTGCATCCCGCAGGTGCATGGCGCCGTGCGGGACGTCCTCCGCTACGTCCGGAACGTCCTGACCATCGAGATCAACGCGGCCACGGACAACCCCCTTGTCTTCCCGGAGAAGGACAAGGTGGAATCCGGCGGCAATTTCCACGGCGAGCCGGTGGCCTTCGCCTTGGACTTCATGGGGATCGCCATGAGCGAGCTTGGGGGAATCTCCGAGCGGCGCATCGAGAAATTGTTGAACCCCGTCTTCAGCGATCTGCCACCTTTCCTGACGGACAAGGGAGGGCTCCATTCCGGACTGATGATGATCCAGGTTTCGGCGGCCTCCCTTGCCTCCGAGAATAAGATCCTCGCCTCGCCCGCCAGTGTCGATTCCATTCCCACCTCCTCGGACAAGGAAGACCACGTAAGCATGGGCACCACGGCGGCGCGCAAGGTCCACGAGATCATTGAAAACGTGGAGCATATCCTGGCCATGGAGATCCTCGCCTCGACCCAGGGTCTCTACTTCTTGGAGCCGATGAAACCGGGAATCGGGATTCAGGCGGCCTATCGGCTGATCCGGGAGGTAGTTCCCCCCATCGAAGCGGATCGCCGCTACCATGAGGACATCCGCGCTATCCGCGGCCTTATCGAGAGCGGTCGGATTCTGAAGGCGGTAGAAAAGGTCTGCGGCCCTTTGAGTTGAAAAAAGTTCTTGAGAGTGCCACATGATAATCAACTGGACGGGACAAATCGAAAATGATTTTTATGCGCTCGGACATCCGAGCGTTCCCGTATACCTGATGGATGGTGAAAACCCCGCCCTTTTCGATGCCGGATTCACCGGGCTGGCGGAACTTTATCTGCGGGAAATAAAAAATGTGTTGGGAACCCGAACCCCTGTTTACCTTTTCCTGACACACGCGCATTGGGATCACGTTGGATCGGCGGGTGTTTTCAAGCGGGCATGGCCAAATTTGAAAATTATCGCTTCTCAAGAAACGAAAAATCTACTGTCAAAACCCAGCGTTATTCACAGAATCACCCAACTGAATCGGGAGGGACTAACGTCTCTCCGCGAATGGAAAGTCAATCCCCTTTATGAAAAACCTTTCCTTCCTTTTGAAATTGATGAGGTTCTATCTCAAGAAAGGCCCTTTAGAGTGGGACGAGATATCGTCGTAACGGGAATTTCATCTCCTGGCCATACGCGGGATTTCTCCGTTTACGTGATCCCGGAAAAAAAATTAATGATTGCGTCAGAGGCGGTCGGTTGCAACGAGGTGCCCGAATTTCTCGTGGATTACAATGCATATTTGAAGGGCATCAAATTATTCATGGCCATGAATCCAAAGATACTGTGTACTGGACATATGCTTGTCCTGACCGGGGAAGATGTTCAGCCGTATTTAAAGGAAGCTTTGAAAATCGCGCGAACTTTCCAGCATCTGGTAAAAAAATCCTTAATGGAGGGGAAAGCAGAAGACGAAATCGTTGTAGAGATTAAAAAACGCGAGTGGGATCCCAAACCATTCCCTAAACAACCTCTACGGACCTATCTGATGAACACGAAACAGCGGGTGAAGCTCCTGAAAAAAAGTCTGAGAAACAACAATAAACATCTAAAAAAACAATTAGATAGAAGAGATTAGAACCAAAAGAAACTGGTTGATTTTCTTCTTTGGTCGTACTAAATTTTTCATTCATCAAACGTGAATACATCGGCAAGGAATATCTTTTGATTAAGAAAGGTTACCGCTAATTGTGTTGACAATGTCTCCAACTCATGATAATATGGGAGACAAAAGGAAATATATTAATCCTATAAGAGGAGAGTGAGAATGGCATGGAACGTAAGTTTAGTCTCGGATAACGAAGCCATCCAGCACCTTTTCAGGAGAACTTTTGAAAATCGCGATGATATTTCCCTTAGCTTTTTTGCTTCTGCCGAAGAGGCCCGAGATGGGATAAGCGGAAACCCGCCCGATCTTTTGATCATATCCGTGAACCTACCGGATATGAACGGATACGATTTCTGCCGTGAAATGAAGATTGAGAAAAAGGTGGCTTTCCCCGTCCTTATGATTGAAGATATTTTCGAGGATATCGATCTGGATCAGTGTCTGGCAGTTGATACGGACGGATTCATCGCAAAACCTTTCGAAGAAGATCCCATCGCTGAAAAAGTGGAGGAGGTATTACGGTCTTTAAAACAATCAACATCTGTTGGTACCGAAGTGCCCTCGGAAATGGGAGAAGACTTAAAGGAGGTTCAAGCCGTTCAAAGCGAAGAAGATTCAACGCAAATGATTGTTACGTCAGAAGAGAGTGAAGATATTCTCGAATTGACAGAACTTGTTGGAGAAGAAGAAGCGGCCATTCTGGAAGAGGGAATTATGGAAGAAATGCCTCCTTCTATCTCAACGGCACTCGAAGAGAGCGTTAGCGAATTACAAAAAATGGAATCTCTCGAATTGGCAACTTCTTCAGAACACTTCAACAGAGAACTAGAAGGGCCAGCTACTCCCCGAACAAGTAAACCTGCGCAATCGGCTTTTAAAAGCAATGAATTATTTGATGATAAGGTAAAGGAATTCGTGGAAGAGATTATAGAACGAACTATTAAAAAATCCTTGGAAGAAAAACTACCCGCAATTTTACAAAACAGCCTCATAAAGATTTTTACCGACCTTGCCAAATCACTCAAAGAATAGTTATCCTGTAGCCGGCTTTTATGACTTTCAAAGTTTTGAGTTCGATTTGTATCCGGAATATTATAAAATTAAAGGAGATTTAAACCCCTTTCGGTGATCGCGATTTACCAATAACAATGTTAGGAATTTCAGGGACGAAGATTAATATATTCCTTAAAATCAAATAAACTGTTGACAACTTAATAGTATTTACACGATAAGGATACAAAAGAACCACAATGCAAAGAGATAAAAATATTTTGAAAAAAGCGCCAAAGATTTTCACCAAATTGCCAGGCCACAAGGCGAGGGAAGTCCTGGAAAAAGACGACCGTTACATCTCCAAGTCCTATACCCGGAGTTATCCCCTTGTCGTGGAACGGGCATGGGGCACCCACATCGAGGACGCGGACGGGAATCTGTTTCTCGATTTCACCTCGGGTATCGCCGTCTGCAACACGGGACACTGTCATCCCGAGGTGGTACAAGCCATTAAGGATCAGGCGGAACGCCTCATCCACATGTCGGGAACCGATTTCTACTACCGGCCCCAGGCCGACCTGGCGGAGAAGCTCGCTCACATCACGCCGGGGACATCTGACAAGCGGGTCTTTTTCTGCAACTCGGGGGCGGAGTCCATCGAGGCGGCCCTGAAGCTGGCGCGCTACCACACCAAGCGCCAGCGCATCATCGCCTTCATGGGGGCCTTCCACGGCCGGACCATGGGGGCCCTCTCCCTCACGGCGAGCAAGGCGGTCCAGGAGAAGGGATTCGCGCCCCTGGTTCCTGGGGTGACCCATGTCTCCTACGGATACTGTTACCGGTGCCCCTACAACCTCACCCCCGATTCCTGCGACACTTATTGCGTGAAGTGGATTGAGGAAGACCTGTTCAAACGCTTCATCCCGCCGGAGGAGGTGGCCGCCATCTTCGTGGAACCCATCCAGGGCGAGGGGGGGTATATCGTTCCCCCTGTTGATTTTCACCGAAAACTTCGGGCCCTCTGCGATAAATACGAGATCCTCTACGTGGCGGACGAGGTGCAGACCGGCATGGGCCGGACGGGCAAGATGTTCGCCCTGGAGCACTTCGGCGTGGAGCCGGACATCATGACCCTGGCCAAGGGAATCGCCTCGGGAATGCCGCTGGGCGCGATGATTTCGAAGAGCACCGTGATGAACTGGGTGCCCGGGTCCCACGCCTCCACCTTCGGGGGAAACCCCGTCTCCTGCGCGGCGGCCCTGACCACCATCGATCTGCTGGAGGGCGGCCTGGTGGAAAACGCCCGCACCGTGGGGGCGTATCTCAAAGATCAACTCAAGCGCCTGCAGGAACACCACGAGATGATCGGAGACGTGCGCGGCCTGGGCCTGATGGTGGGCGTGGAACTGGTAAAAGACCGTAAGAAGAAGACCAAGGCCATCGAGGAGCGGGACACCCTCATCCAGAGGTGCTTTCAACGGGGGCTGCTCCTGCTCGGCTGCGGGGAGAACACGGTCCGCATGATTCCCCCGCTCGTCATCACGCGCGAGGAGATCGACCGGGGACTCGAGATTTTCGAGAAATCCCTGGGAGAGATCGAGGCG
>Ga0256833_1002647_pt1 | contig 12482 bp, 7 predicted proteins | sample 356284metaG_FD_190535 | JGI IMG/M metagenome (GOLD analysis project Ga0256833, IMG submission 190535) | Hydrothermal vent microbial communities from Mid Atlantic Ridge, Atlantic Ocean - 356-284 | ecosystem: Environmental > Aquatic > Marine > Hydrothermal vents | place: Atlantic Ocean: Mid...
ATCGAGTACAACTTTTAAGGGGCGTTCAAAATCTATATCGCTTTTTATTTTCCCCTTATAGGCTTCTATCACTTCCTTTTCGGAATAAGCGCCGGCTCCTTTTTCAAAATCCTGTTCAAGAATTAAGGTTTTGATTTCCTGAATATCAGGGCCGTAAACGGGCGCATTATTTAAAGTTATTTTAAAACCGTTAAATTCCGGTGGATTGTGACTGCCGGTAATCATAACGCCGGCGTCCACATCAAGATAATGCATGCTAAAATACTGCACCGGCGTGGGCACGGGTCCGATATTGACCACATTAATACCCGTTGATCGTAACCCTTTCATCAAGGCTCTGCGCAGTTGTTCGGTGGAAAGCCGCACATCGCCGCCCACCGATAAACTTTTGGCGCCTTTACGTTTAATAAAGGTGCCGATCCCTTTGCCGAGCAGCTCAACGCTTTTATCGTTCAAATCTTTATCCACTATACCGCGAATATCATATTCTCTAAAAATATAGGGATTGATCATTTTTCTTTCCTCCGTCTTTTTCCATTTTCAGGGAGAATATACACAATCGCCGATTTAAAAACTACCCAAAAACGGAATAATATTAACATTAATTCTTAAATTGTGTGGAAAGAGAATAAAAAATTTGCTAACTTGACCCGTTTTGAATGGCTCGTATTTTAATAACGCTAATAGTAATTTTGCTAAACAAAAGCTCAAATATATATTAATAAGGGAAAAAATTATGGAAAAAATCGGATTTATCGGACTGGGAATTATGGGCAAACCCATGAGTTTAAATTTATTAAAAGCTGGGTTCCCCGTTGTCGTTTACAACCGCACAATCGAAAAAACGCATGAAGCGGTCAAAGCTGGTGCGCAACTTGCCAAATCTCCGGCGCAAGTCGCCGAAAATGCAGATATTATTATTACAATTGTTTCCGATACGCCCGATGTAGAAGAGGTGATACTCGGTAAAAACGGCGTTATTGAAAGCGTAAAATCCGGCAGCATAGTTATCGATATGAGCACTATTTCACCGGCCGTTACCAAACGAATTGCCGCAAAACTAAAAGAAAAAAATGTGGAAATGTTGGACGCACCGGTCAGCGGCGGCGATACGGGGGCTATTAACGCGACGCTGGCTATTATGATCGGCGGTAATAAAACCGCTTTCAACCGCTGTCAACCCGTATTTGAAGCCATGGGAAAAACCATTACTCATGTGGGTACAAACGGCATGGGACAAACAACCAAGTTATGCAATCAAATTTTGGTAACCGTAACCAATATGGCCGTAAGCGAAGCGGTGCTGTTTGCGCAAAAAGCGGGCCTAGACCCTAATATTATGATCGAAGCGACCAAAGGAGGCGCAGCCGGTTCCTGGCAATTGGCCAATCTGGGCCCTAAAATGGCCGTTGAAGATTTTGCGCCCGGGTTTATGATCGATTTACAACAGAAAGACTTACGCCTTGTGCTCGAATCGGCGCGTGAAATGAATCTGCCTCTACCCGCCGCAAGCTTTGTGAATCAACTTTTTGCCGGCAATCAGAATCGTGGCGAAGGGCGGCTGGGAACGCAGGCTTTAATAAAATCCATCAAACGAATCGGAGAATAAATGCGCCTATCTCAAAATATCCGACGAATTGTATTGAAATATCAAATGATAAAATAAAAAGATAATCGAGGAATTAATCTATGAAAATAGTTGTTTTGGACGGTTACACTTTAAATCCGGGCGATCTAAGCTGGGATGAAGTAGAGCGATTAGGCAATTTGACCGTTTACGAGCGTACCGCACCCGATCAGACCGTTGAAAGAGCGCAAGAAGCAGATATCGTTTTTACCAATAAAGTTATTCTGAATAGGGAAAATATAGAACAACTGCCCAACTTGAAATATATCGGCGTATTGGCCACCGGCTATAACGTTGTGGATTTGCAGGCGGCTTCTGCCCATAGGATTACTGTAACCAATATTCCCGCCTACAGCACCGACTCTGTGGCGCAGATGGTTTTTGCCCATTTACTGGAACTGACGATGAATATCGGCTATCATTCCGCGCGCGTTTACCGAGGCGCCTGGGTTAACGCCAAAGATTTTTGCTTTTGGGAAAAGCCCTTAACGGAACTAAAAGAAATGACGTTTGGCATCATCGGTTTCGGACGCATCGGCCGAGCCGTCGGGAATCTGGCGCAGGCGTTCGGAATGCGTGTCATTGCCCATAACCGTTCACAACCCGCTTCCATTCCTCATTGGGTTAAGATGGTAGGTATTGATGAAGTTTTTACTACAAGCGACGTAGTCTCTTTACATTGTCCGTTAACGGCGGAAAACGAAAAGATGGTCGATGCCCGCCGTTTAAAACAGATGAAAAAAAACGCCTTTTTAATTAATACGGCACGCGGGCCGCTTGTGGATGAGCAGGCTCTTGCCGCCGCCTTAAAGGACGGCGAAATTGCCGGAGCGGGACTTGATGTTTTGTCGAGCGAACCGCCGCATGCCGACAATCCGCTGTTAAAGGCAAAAAATTGTTTTATTACGCCACATATTGCATGGGCGACCAAAGCATCGAGAATACGTTTAATGAATATTGCGGTAGAAAATTTAAAACATTTTATCGAAGGCAATACGATTAACGCCGTCAATTAGGGTTTGACCGGAAAACGGTCAATTATGACAAAAGCAAAATTAAGGGAATTCTATTTTGGCAGTAAACGAGGGAATAATTTTTGACATCAAACGCTACGCCATTCACGATGGTCCCGGTATCCGCACTACCGTTTTCTTTAAAGGATGTCCGCTTTCCTGTTGGTGGTGTCATAACCCGGAAAGCCGATCTTTATCCGTTGAACGTTTCGAACTATCGAATAATAAAACGGAAACCGTCGGCCGTAAAATAACGTCAAGCGAATTGTTGGAAATCATTAAAAAAGATTTGATTTTCTTTGAAGAATCCGGTGGCGGTGTAACTTTCGGCGGCGGCGAGCCCTTGATGCAGCCTGAATTTCTATTGACCATATTAAAACGGTGTAAAGAAGAAGGTTTGCATACTACCATCGATACGACCGGATACGCCTCGCGCGATATTTTACAAAAAACAGCGCCTTTCATTGATCTTTATCTTTATGATATTAAACTATTGAACGATCGGGAACATCTTAAATATACCGGCGTGAGCAATAAACTGATTTTAGATAATTTGCGCTTTTTGCTGGATTTGAAAAAAAATGTAATCCTTAGAATGCCGATTATTCCGGGCGTTACCGATAGCGAGAACAATTTAAAGCTATTCAAGACGTTTTTAAATACGATTATGCCTCGTCCGCCGGTTGAATTCCTAAATTTCAACATCCTTGCTCCGGCAAAATATCAACGATTTAATCTGCCTTACCGACTCGCTCAAACGGAACCGCTTTCCGATGAAGCATTTAAGCGCTTGACAGAGGAGTTTAGACAAATATAACGAATTCCTCTATTGCTTTCCGCCGACAAAAAATTTATATTTTAAAGCTTTGCTTATGACAGATTACGGGAAATAAAATTCCCCGCCAATTGGTTTTACCTTAAAATAACCGCAAAAGGAAATAGCGCAATGAACGATCGCATAAAAAAGCTGCGAGCACAAAGTTTAAACGCCGTACCCACGCTTTCGGCCGAACGGGCGCAATTGCTAACCGCTTTCTATAAATCGGGAGAGGCCGAAAAAGTTTCCGTCCCCTTATCCCGGGCCAAAGCTTTTAAATATTTAATGGAAAATAAAACCGTTTGTATAAATGATGGCGAACTAATTGTCGGCGAACGCGGCGAGGGACCTAAATCTACGCCGACTTACCCCGAAATATGTATCCACAGCCAAAAGGATTTACAATTATTAAACGACCGCGAAAAAATCTCCTTTAAATCGGACGAAACGGTTAAACGCCTTTTCAGAGAAGAAATATCGCCCTATTGGAACGGCCGTTCCATCCGCGATCATATTTTTAAGGAGATGGATAGTGAATGGATTGACGCTTTTAACGCCGGCGTATTTACGGAATTTATGGAGCAGCGCGCTCCCGGCCATACCGTTTTGGGCGATAAAATTTACAAACAAGGACTATCCGAAATTAAAGAAGAGATAAAAGCCGTTATTACCGATCTTGATTTTTACAGCGACCCGGACGCTTACAATAAAAAACAGGAGTTGGAAGCGATGCTCGTCGCCGCCGACGGTTTGATCGCTTTCGCCCGTCGTTATGCGCAAAAATCCCTCGAACTCTCCGAAAAAGAAACGGATAAAATACGCAAAAATGAGCTGCAAACTATTGCCGAAGTATGTAATCATGTACCCGAATTTTCTCCGCGTAATTTCCAAGAGGCGCTGCAATATTACTGGTTTGTTCATCTCGGTGTTATAACGGAATTAAATACCTGGGATTCATTTAATCCCGGCCGCCTTGACCAGCATCTTTACCCGTTCTATAAACAAGGCATTGAAAACGGAACACTGACCAAAGAAGATGCTCGGGAATTGTTGCAGGCTTTTTGGATAAAATTTAACAATCAACCGGCGCCTCCGAAAATCGGTGTTACGGCTCAGGAAAGTAATACCTATACCGATTTTTGTCTGATCAATCTCGGCGGCGTTAAGGAAGACGGTTCCGACGCTGTAAACGAATTGACTTATCTTATTTTGGATGTTATCGAAGAGATGCGCATTTTGCAGCCCAGCTCAATGATTCAAGTCAGCAAAAAGAATCCCGATCGTTTTATTCAACGCGCTCTTAAAATAATCAAAACAGGATTCGGTCAACCTTCTGTTTTTAACACGGACGCCATTATTCAGGAAATGACCAATCAGGGAAAATCCATAATTGACGCCCGTCAGGGAGGCGCTCCCGGCTGCGTGGAAACCGGCGCTTTCGGCAAAGAATCGTATATATTGACCGGATATTTTAATCTGGCAAAAATTTTGGAAATTACTCTGCATAACGGATTTGATCCGCGCACCGGCAAACAGATCGGATTAAAAACGGGTGATCCGCTTAATTTTACAAACTACGAAGACCTTTTCGAGGCTTATGCAAAACAGATCAATCACTTTGTGGACATTAAAATAAAAGGCAACATTATTATTGAACGTCTTTATGCGCAGTATCTGCCGGCGCCGTTTATGTCAATTTTTATCGACGATTGTATTAAGAAAGGCAAAGATTATAACGACGGCGGAGCGCGTTATAATACGTCCTATATTCAGGGCGTCGGTTTGGGAACCATAACCGATTCGCTTTCGGCCGTTAAAACGCATGTTTATGAGAAAAAAGATATCCTTATGCCGCAGCTCTTGAAGGCTTTGCAAGCCGATTTTAAAGGTTATGAGGAACAGCGTAAAAAATTATTATATGAAACGCCGCGATGGGGAAACGACGACGATACAGCGGATAATATCGCCAAAGAGGTTTTTGAACTCTATTTTAAAGCCGTTGACGGACGTAAAAATTCAAAAGGCGGACATTTTCGCATCAACCTTTTACCGACCACATCGCATGTTTATTTCGGCAGCGTTATCGGCGCTACGCCGGATGGACGGCATGCCGGACAGCCGCTCTCCGAAGGGATATCTCCCGTTCAGGGCGCCGATCGTCAAGGGCCCACGGCCGTGCTTAAATCCGCCGCCAAAATTGATCATTTGCGCACAGGCGGGACATTATTGAACCAGAAATTCAGCCCACAGCTTTTAGAGGAAGACGACGGCATCCGCAAACTGACCCAGCTTATCCGTTCCTATTTCCGTATGGACGGCCATCATATTCAGTTTAATGTGGTTACTGCCGATACGCTGCGCAAGGCGCGTAAAACTCCGGAAAATTATCGCGATTTAATCGTCCGTGTTGCCGGATACAGCGATTATTTTGTGGATTTAACGCCTCAGCTTCAGGAAGAAATCATCCGGCGCACCGAACATGACGCTTTTTAAAATTCAGGCGCCGCATACAGCGTAAACAATTATGCTTAGACTTAATAATGAATTGGAGACGAAAATGAAAATTGCAGGATATGAAATATTTACTATAGAAGGCGGATATATAGGCCTGGACGGCGGCGCCATGTTCGGTGTTGTACCCAAAACGTTGTGGAACAGAACAAATCCCGCCGATGAAGCCAATCGCATAAAATTGGCTTTACGACTGTTGGTTCTGCAAAATCCCCAACGAATAATTCTAATTGATACGGGCGTGGGTCATAAATTAAACGATAAATTAAATAATATTTATGCCGTGGATTATTCGCAATATGAACCGGTAAAAGAACTGCGCAAACGCGGAATTGAACCCGAAGAGGTTACCGACGTTATTATCACGCATTTGCATTTTGACCATATCGGCGGGGCAACCTGGTACGACGGCGATACGTTGAAACTGACCTATCCCAACGCCAAACATTATGTACAGGGCGAACAATGGTATTGGGCCAATAACCCCAGCATAAAAGACCGCGCCAGTTATATGCCGGAAAATTTTGCCCCTATCGAAAAAGCTGGAAATCTGGTTCAGCTTGACGGACCGGGAGAACTTTTTTCCGGAATAGAGATGTTGGTTATGTACGGTCATACAGCTGGTATGCAGCTACCTAAGATTTTCGACAATCAAAAAACACTGCTTTATTGCGCCGATTTGTTGCCCACGGCGTCTCATGTACCCCTGCCTTATATCATGGGCTATGATAATAATCCTTTAACAACGCTTGAAGAAAAAAAACGCATTCTTCCGCAGGCCGCCGATGAAAAATGGATAATGGCTTATGAACATGATCCTTTTAGAGCCGCCGGCATGGTGGAAATGACCGATAAAGGTTATAAAAACGTTCGGGATATTGCACTGTAATGGCGGATTTTATCAAAGCGACCGAAAGCGCTAATCTAAAAAATAAAACAGGCCTCTCCGTTAAAATAAATCAAACCGATATAGCGCTTTTCAGATTTAAGGGCAAAGTTTACGCCTTTAAAGACCGTTGCCCGCATCAAGGCGCGCCGTTGAGCGATGGTTATGTGAAAGAAGACTGCGTTGTTTGCATATATCACGGCTGGCGTTTTAAAATTAGCGACGGTTCGTTTATTAATAATCCGACTCTAAAGCTGAAACAATACGCTGTAGAAGAAAAAAACGGAGAAATATTCGTTAAATGGGAAATTTAAAAGGCAAAACATTTCTGAACTCGTTTGTTTTTTTGAGGGAATATTATACATTCAAAATTTCTCCATTTCATCGCGAAAAATCGGGATTCAAGTGGAAACGACAATACTGTGGTTTGTATTTTGCTGTGAACGTTCATTCAAACGGCAAGTAAGCATGTTTCTCCCCGGCCCCTCGGAATCGAAAAAACCGTATTGGTTCAGGCGATTTGGTACTTTTTAAAGCGAAAAAACTTTGTTATTTGACTAGATTCCTCCAAAAAAATACATTTCTATACCCCGCTTCTCTTACCAGCGGCGGCTATCCGTTTCATTTTTGCCGTATTCTTCTGACACATTCTCCTGTAACCGCAATAACTTTTACAGGATAGGTCATCGGGAAACAAACTGTGTCGAAAATTGCCCATAGTAATATCATCGCCAAGTCTGATCGCTTTTTTTAGATTTAAAGCGAGCGCTTCATCAAGCGTATATTTCTCACCGTCTTCATTTACATAATTATTATTTGGCAGATAATTCCTTGTCGGTTTTCCTGGCGGGGCGCTGTTTTTATCGGCGATTAAGGCATGCCTTTTGCACTCATTTTTATCTTTTATTATATAATAACCGCCGTAATCCGCGCTGATGTGCTCCAGCAAATAGGGCAAAGCGCTCATATAGAGCGGCAACTGAAAAATTAATCCATTCGTTACATGAGACGGTTTGTAGCTTTTTGCCGACGTTCCCGTTTTATAATCAAAGATTAAAGCGCCGCCTTTCGGATTAATATCTATGCGATCGATGCGGCCTTGAATGCGCAGCTTTTTATCGCCGTCTTCCATGGTTAAGGGAACGCTTGAAGAAGCGGGATCACTGTTCCCGCCCGTTTTGCCGCCGAATGCAAGCTCAAAATGAGCGGGCGTATAGCCGCTCTCGCTAATCTGCTGCTGATCATAATTAAGAAAATAACTAAGGAATCCGTCGCCGATGCCGGAGCCGCAATATCGTATTTCTTCAAGATCGGCAAAAAAACCGTCGTATGGAAGACGACGCAGCTCTTCACGAGCTATATCAAGCAGTCTGGTTTCATAATCGGCCGGCCTGTTTTTATTTGTGATTTCGCTGTAAAAGCGGTATAAAATCGTGTGTAAAAGATTACCCCTCTCTAGCGGCGTAAATTCTTCCTCAACTTCCGGCCACTCTTCTACCCTTAAAATCTGCGAAAAGAAAAATTTCATAGGACAAAAAGCGTACTCCTCTAAACGACTGGCCGACCATACCGTATTATCATATTTTTTATGCAAAACCTCTTCAATATTACCACAGCCCGTTAAAACCCCTTCGTAAATCGAAGAAACGCCACCCCCGACTCGCTGCCGCTGCGCTTCCATGCACCGCAAAACATTATGCAGCTGTACTTTGACGGAATCTCCGCCCAAATCAATTAATATTTTTACCACATTAATCGCCCGGCTAATTGAGCCTCCCCCTTTAAAAACTTTTTTGCCAAGTTTGTAGCGATAAATTTTCTCGTTCAATAAATAATTTTCATCAAAATTTATATCCTCAAAAGTATGCGGATAGAGTTCGAGAAAATCGGCGACGAATGTCGAAGGCGCCAAAATCCGTTCGCCGTCATATTGGGGATAGGTGAGATAAACCTTTTGGGCGTTGGAATCGAGCAGAGAATAAAAAATAAAACGATCCTGATCAAATAGATTTTCCGTTGCTATAAGGCCCATTTTCTTACGCACACCATCATTGAAAAAAATATCTTTTACCGATTCGCGTGGAAATTCGCCGTCAACCAACCCGCCGACAATTAATACGTCATAAGCAAGCGCCTGTACCTCTAATCTGGGATTAATTTGCACGCCGTAGTCGCTTTTTTCGGCCAAGTTGTAAAGAGCATTGCTTACCTGCGATTGCAGCAAACGGATGAAATCTTTAAGCTCCACCGTCTGTGACGAACCTGTTTGCGTATAGCTCCAGATAAACTTATCGAACGTTTTCATAAAGCGATTATAGGCGCGGAATTCTCTCTCTCGTTCTCTTTCGGTAAGCTGCGCGGCTTCGTTTTTATACCAGTCGAGCAAACCGTTTTCTTTAAGAAGTATGATAAAAGTATTGCGCATTTGAGTAATAGTTCCTTTTTGCGTAAAAGACTTAAAGGGCGTCAAAAAATTTTTTAACAAGGGAATCAGGTTTATTTCATCGTCGTTTACCTTATCGAAACGCATACGCAGTTCAAGTTTTTCCATATTGCCGTCTGTTAAATATTCAATACGATAACGGGCAAGATATTTAAATAATCCGGCAAGTGCGAGCCGATTTTCTACGATAATAAAACGATTATTAATAAGCTCCAGGGCTTTTCTGCTTTCAAAACCGGAAGCGATAAATTTTAAGAGATTAATAAATGTTTGCACTAAGGGCGATTGATTGAGTTTAAAACCGGTAGATAAATTAAAAGGAAGATTATGTTCCGCAAAAACCGTGCGTATAAGCGGCACATATCGATCGAGATTGGCAAAGGTTACGGCGATACGATGCAAGGGGATATGATCGCCTCGGTTTAGCTGCCGCGCAAGAGCCGCAATAAATTCTATCTCTTCTTTGCGGTTTTTTACTTTGTGGATAAAATAGGAAGTTGCCGTTTCTTTTACCTTCTCGACGGCCGAAGTATGTGTAAACAAATATTGAGCAAGCGGCGTAAGTTTTTGCTCGGTAATAATCTCATCGGCCGAACTTGAAAATTTATCCCAAGCCTCTTTTACATGCCGGAAAGCCGCTTCGTTTGTTGCGTTATAAGTAAATTTTAGATGAATGTTCAGCCATTCCTTAGCGCTTTGTACAAAACGTATCATAGCCGGCGTAAATAATTCATATCCCGAAATATAAACATCTTTTACCAACGGAAATAGATTGAAGAAAGCGGTGTTATTTAAATTTGCAGCGGCTTTAAACAGAGCAAAGGGTTCGTCTATCAGCGAAGGATAAAGCATCTCTTCAAGATATTTTAACAAAAGATAAAAATCATTTTTTTTGGACGAAGCATCCAATTTAATTTTCTTAAATCGTTCGGCGGAGTAACCGAAGCGACGCAGCTCAGCTACAATATCAGCTATTTTAACGACGGAACTCTCGGGAATCGACGGTTTTACAGGGAAAAAATTAAATTCATCTTTATGTTTTTTTAATATGGTCGAGATGAAAAGACGCTGTGTTTCCGTTTGGATCACTCGTTTTGACACAGGCTGACGGTTATACAATTTTAGGAGCAGCTCATTAAAAGTAAAAATGTTGGCGTCAATGATGGTCTTCCCCGGTGCACCGTCGATTAATCGTCGTTTGAGCAGACGCACGGCGCGATTAACCGGTAAGAGCGCCATATAATCTGCGCTGCCGTTTTGTACTTTTTTTATAATTTCATCTTCAAAAAAATAATATTTTCTACCCGACGCGCCGTATAGTTTTAACATATTTATTAACCTCGATTGATTTAAGGATAAAAAAAAATTATTTTACGCTGAGCCAGTCCGCCGGAATAAACTGTTTACCCATTCCGGGCCCGCCGATTGACGCTTCCAAAAACAGGCCGCCGCCGGCTTGAAAATATTCCAACCGAAAACGATGCAACCCTTTGTGCAGTTGAAGCGCGCCCTGTTTTTCAACGGGACCGTGTTCTCCGTCGTTTAACACAACTATTTTTCCGTCGATTAACAAACGGCTGCCGTCGTTGGAATTCAGATAAAAAGTATAAAATCCTGTGACGGGAATATGAATATATCCCCTAAAAAGCAAAGCAAATCTATCGCTGCGCCCGTTGGCAACCTGTAAATCGATTTTATAAACCTTGCCCGATCTTTTTGCTTTCAGATTGTTAAAGTCGGGTAGTTTTTTCCAAGCGCCTTCATAATAATTATACAATAATCCGTTCTTTTGAGGATCGACAAAAATAAGTTTGCTGCTTTTAACGGGGCCCGGCATTAAGCCGTCCTTAAACAAGCGAGCTTTTACGGTTGTATTTTGTGTTATTTCGAAAGGGCGTTTATAAACATCTGATTGGGGTCCGGGATCGTCGCCGTTCAGGGTATAATGAATTTCTGCGCCCTCACTATAGGATAAAATTCGAACGCGGCCCCTATGCGGAAAAACGATCAGTGAGTCCGAAGGCCTAATGATCGGCGCCGTCAAAGGCGGATTTTTAATCAACGAAGAAATATCTTCCGAAATGAAAGAATAGCTGCCGGAAGCGATTGCAATTACAGCCCGATCATTTTCATTGCGAAGAAATTTAACGCCGTTGCTGTTTTGCAACGTTTTTCCCGATTCTGTTATTTTGTTGTCTTTTATTGCCGGCAGATATACGATTGCCGTACAGTTTACCGGAACGGATACATTCAATTTAAAACTGTCGTTGTCTATTTGCCAAGCGCTTTCTATTTTACCGTAAAGACTCCGATGCGCCGCTTTTACCCAATCTAATCCGACAACGGGATGCGGTTTAAAAATAATACGCTTAAACCCCGGAGAAGTGGGATCGGGACGGATGCCGGCCAAATCCTCGTAAAACCAACGACAGACGCTTCCGTACATGGGATGGCTGTGAGAAGCATCGCCTTGCCAGGTTTCCCATAAAGTTGTAGAACCTTTTTCGATTTCCAAACCGAAACTTGGGAAATCGCGCTGGGTCATCAGCGTATATGCAATATGTTCGTAGCCGTTATCGCTCAAAAGACGCAGCAATAAGGGGGTAGCCATCATACCCGTATCAAAATGATTTTTCGTATCTTCCTTCATGTGCCGCAATAGCGTTTTAAAGACGTCCTTTTGAAAGGCAACGGGAACCATATCAAAACCGAGCGGGAATACATTAGCGCCTTGCCTGCCGACGGAATAACTTTTATTTTGAACACTAAAGTATTTCTTATTAAAAGCGGCCTTGGTGCGCCCGGCCAACTTTTTAAAATAACTATTATCTTCCTTCTGTCCGAGAAGGTCGGCAATGTTTTGTAATAATCCAAGCGCATAATAATAATATGCCGTACTGACAAGATCGGACGGCGTAACGGTTGCTTGCGGCGCGGCCCATACGCCGAGCTGTCGTTCGCGCACAATGCCGTCCTTCCTCGTATGGCTCTCCGTATATTCGACCCATTTTTTCATATTGTTGTAATAACGATTCAGAACGTCTTTATCGCCGTAATAAAGATACATATACCAGGGAATAATTACGCCGGCCGCTTCCCAGGCCAAACCGCCTCCGCCGTCTTGGTAAGGGTTGGTATTGGCGATATAACCTGTTTTTGCATTCTGCGTATCAAAAATATCTTTA
>Ga0256833_1002648_pt1 | contig 12474 bp, 11 predicted proteins | sample 356284metaG_FD_190535 | JGI IMG/M metagenome (GOLD analysis project Ga0256833, IMG submission 190535) | Hydrothermal vent microbial communities from Mid Atlantic Ridge, Atlantic Ocean - 356-284 | ecosystem: Environmental > Aquatic > Marine > Hydrothermal vents | place: Atlantic Ocean: Mid...
GGGCCACCAGCGGTACCCCGCACATCCTGGCCACGCAGCCTGCCATCCAGGAATCTTCGGACGAATGGGTGTTGAGCACTGCCGGCCGGAGCCGCCGGATGACCCGGAAGAGCTCCTGCCAGGAGGGAAGATGGAACTTGGATGTGAACTCTACCGGGTAGACGGCAAACCCCTCATCCTTCCCCCGCCGGGCCAGTTCCGAGTCACGGGGCACCAGCAGGCCGGTCCTGCAGCCCAGACGACGCATCTCGCGCAGTTCAGTGAGGGTACGGATCTCCTGCCCGCCCCAGGCACGGGACCAGTCGGAATGAAGGATGAGTGGTGGCTGTTGCTGTTGCATGATGCTTTTGTGATCCAGGGATCCACTGCTGCCGGGCCGCAGATGTATCGCTATTGCAACACCGTTACCGATGGCGGAGAACTGTCGCGATACTCCCGGGGCAGTAGCTGAAGGAATGACGATCCGGCGGGAACGGGCCGGGCAGAGATCACGGAACGGTTATGTCTCGGGCTCGCCCGGATCCGGCAGAAGTTCGGGTGGCGGGGCCGGCAGGATGAAATAGAAGTTGTTGCCCTCCGCTGTCGGTTCGTATCCCACCGTGCCGCCGTGCATCTCGATGACATGCCGGATAAAGGACAACCCGTGACCCGTACCCGGCTTGCCCTGGCTGTCGTCTCCACGCCGGCCCTCGAGGAAGAGCTTGTTGCCCTCTTCGGGAGAATAGTTCGGTCCGGTGGTGAAGACATTGAACTTGATGCCGATCCGGCCCGGCTTGGGATAGTCCTCCACGAACCGGCAGCCATAGGCCATGGCCTTGCGCGGCCGACCCCGGTGATCGATGATCTGCCGGGTATACTTGGCGGCATTGGAAAACAGGTTGGCATAGACCTGGGCCAGCAGCCCCACGTCCACCAGGATCTGGAACTCGTCGCCCAGCATGTTTTCCGGATGCTCAATGGTGATGCCTGCCTTCTGCAGACGACTGGCGTAATGCTCGAGCTGGGGCAGGATCACCTCCTTTTCCACGTAGCAGCGCCGGGGATGCAACACCAGGTGCCCACGCTGAAAATGCTCGCGCCTGAACAGGCTCTCCAGGAACAGGCTCATGTTGGCATGGTGCTTGACCAGTTCCCGGTGGTAGCGCAGCAGGTCCTCTTTCAGGGTCTCGCACCGGTGCAGACAGTGGCTGCAGTCCCGTTCACTGCAGTCCCTGGCCGCCATCTCCCTGATCTCACGGTTCAGGTCCTCCAGTTTGAGAATCTTCTTCCGGAGCCGGTTGAAGAGGTGGCGGAAGTACATATTGGGCACAATGACATTGTGCTCAATATCCATGACCAGGGTGTTGATGAACTTGAGATGGTCGATGTTCTGCAGGGCAATGCGGCGGTTGTCCAGGTTGTAGCCTATCCTGTTGGTGTACTTGCCGTAAAAGAAGCGGTCGGCCTCGGAGAGGGAATCAAGGGGCATGATCTCAAACATCCCCAGGATCCTGTGGCGGCCGCATCCGCCCCTGAGGCCGCACCAGAAGCCGTCGGTCTCGTCTTCGCCGCTCTCCGGCTCTTCCCCGCTGCATTCCACTGCCGGCTGCTTGCTGTAGATGGGAATGACGTAGGAATTTTCGATCTCGTAGGGGGTGTACTCCATGAAGATATGACCCGGCGCCGGTTCCGGCACAGGGAGCACGCCACGTTCGGAATCGCAGACAAGCTGCAGGCAGTGGCGGCTGCCCTGGCAGAGATAGAGCCTGCTGGCCACACCCGTGATCTCCAGGGGTACGGCGACGCAGATGCGGTAGAAATCCTCCAGGGAGTCGTACTCCTGGGCGAGATCAAAGAAGGCCTTGAGGAAGTCGTTATACTTGCTGCTGAAGTTATAGCGGTCGTAGCTTTTGGATTTTTCGCGGACGCGACGGCAGATCGCCTCCAGATCCTGCGGCTTGCCCTGTGCCCGGGAGCGCTCATCCATCATGCCCGCATCAGCTCCCGCAGCAGAGACATTGACGGCATCCGGTTCCGCCCGCCGTGGTCCCGGCAGGCAAGCGCTCACAGGAGCCGCATCTTTGCACGGTCGTGCCTGCCCGCATAGGCAGGCTGTAGCGATCAGGCACGCCTGCACAAATCTGCGACCCCTGAGAGCGCTTACAGGATTGTGGTCGAGAAAACCGATGGTTGGTTATCCCGTGAGGGATTACCCCGGCAGAGTGAAGCCGCCCCGGGATCGCGGCCCTGGGACCGTTATGCGACCGACTCGCTGTCATAGAGAACAACCTCTTCCCGATCACCCTTTTCCCGCAGCAGGACATCGACCCGTTCACCGGGCGCGGTCCGCACCGTCATGCCGACATAGTCGGGCTGGATGGGCAGCTCGCGGCCGCCCCGGTCGACGAGAACGGCCAGTTGAATACACCTGGGCCGGCCATAGTCCATGATCGCGTCCATGGCGGCACGTACGGTCCGACCGGTGAAGATCACATCGTCCACCAGGACGATGCGCCGATCCTCGACCAGAAAGTCGATATCCGTCTTGCGGACAATGGGATTCTGCGAGATCAGGCTCCAGTCGTCACGGTAGAGGGTGATATCAAGATGGCCGGCTGGCAGGTCACACTGTTCCCGGAGCTCGATCTCCCGGTGGATGCGCTCGGCCAGGAACACGCCACCGGTATGAATCCCGATGATGGCCAGCTCCTCCACCCCGTGGTTACGCTCGAGGATCTCGAGGCTGATCCGGTCAAGGCTGCGGTCGATATCCGACCCGGTCATTATGATCTCTTGTGTCATGGCCGCTCACACCCTGTTCCAGAAAAAATCAATGCCCAGCTCGTCGACCCGGTTGATGGCCTCGGGAAAGGCCTCGCATTCCATGGCAAAGACCTTGTCGGCGATGTCGTCCGGTGTGTCGTCATACGCCAGGGCGACACATTTCTGGACCACGATGGGCCCCTCGTCATACACCTCGTTGGCGAAATGCACCGTGCAGCCGCTGACCATGCAGCCTCTTGCCTTAACCGCCTCGTGTACGTGATGGCCGTAAAATCCAGGACCGCAGAAGGAGGGGATCAGCGAAGGATGGATATTGAGAACCGAACGGGCCAGTGCCGGCGGCGGTGAATAGAGCTTCAGGTACCCGGCCAGGGCGATGAGATCGATCTCAAAGCCGGCAAGGATCCTGTTGGTTTCCCCGCTGCCGACCGCATGAAAAGCGGGATAACCGTACCGCCGGGCCTTTTCCAGGCCCAGGGCGTCGGCGACATTGGAGATCACCACCTGGATCGTGGCCTGCAGGGTGCCGGCCTGGATGCGCTCATGGAAGTTGTCCAGGGTCCTGCCGCTGCCGGAAAGCAGTACCGCCATCTTGCGCATGGTCGCTATTCTCCCGCAAAGTAGGGATTGGTATCCACATCCACCGTGGCGAGCCAGCGGGCGATCGTGGTATCATAGGCCGAGGTGAGCTCGAAGACCTTGGTGGCCAGCCGGAAACGGGTCTTGAGGGTTGTGTTGCCCGTTGCCCGGATCTCGGTCAGCACCTGCTCATAGTCAGCAGGGTCAACAATGACGGTCACATCACGAAAGTTCTTGGCCGAGGCGCGCAGCAGGGTCGGGCCGCCGATATCGATGTTCTCGATGGCATCGGCCAGGCTGCAGTCGGGATCGGCCACGGTCTTCTCGAAGGCGTACAGGTTGACCGCCACGATGTCGATATCCTTTATGCCATGCTCCTGGCACTGGCGGCGATGGTCAGGATTGTCCCGCTGGTTGAGGATACCGCCGTGAACCAGGGGATGCAGAGTCTTGACCCGGCCGTCCAGCATCTCGGGAAAACCGGTGAACTCGGAGACATCGGTGACATCGATACCGGCATCCCGCATCTTCTTGGCCGTACCGCCGGTGGACAGGATCTCCACCCCCAGGTCGGTAAGGGCCCTGGCAAAATCCTCGATGCCCGACTTGTCGGTCAGGCTGATCAACGCACGTTCCACTTTCTTCTTCATGATTCCTTCTCTCTCAAACCCGGAAATCCGATTGCTGTCTTCCGTCTTCTGTCTTCTGATTTCTGAATTCCTCGTAACAGTTCACCGCCAGCGGCAACACGTTTGCATACTGACGACTTTCCGTAACAGTTCAGCAGTGCGTCAGCTGTGCGTGCTCGTGACTGGCCGCTATAGTCCGCGCTATGCGGCCAGTCACGAGCGCATACAGATGGCGTGCTGCTGAACTGTTACAATTACTCCGACCAGTCCTTGCGGATGAACTGGCGAATCCTGCGCCGGTCCCGCTTGTCCGGACGCCGATCGGGCCGCAGCGCCGGACCGCCGGTCATTCGGCGCTGCTCGCGGGCGCGTTCACGGGCGGCAATGGACTCTTCGGTCTCCTCGTACAGGGTCCGGGCGCGAACCGCCGGCCCGCGCCGGCTGCTCAGCTCCAGGACGATGACAGTGAACTCCTGTTCCCCCCGCCGGATCTCGAGCCTGTCCCCCACCTGCAGAAGCCGGGCCGGCTTGACCCGGCCCTCATTGAGGTGGACATGGCCGCCGCTGACCGCCTTGGCGGCAAGCGACCTGGTCCTGAAAAACCTGGCCGCCCATAACCATTTATCGATCCGTACTTTTTCCCCGCCCATCAGCGCCTTCGCCTCTTCATGGTTGAGTGGCCAGCCTACCATACTTTGCCGCCCGGATCAAACAAAGTCCTGGACAGGTCCTGTGCCGGGCCCTGATCCAGACCACAATACCGCGTCCGACGGATCCCGCCGCTTGCCGGAAAAGAAAAAATACGGTAAGGACTCCCTGCCGAACCCTCCTTTCAACCAGAAAACCTCTTTCCGGGCCCGCAACCATGAAACTCGATTCTGTCGGCATCAGCGACTTCACCTGTCCCGTGCGTATCCGGGAACAGGCCGGCTCCCTCCAGCAGACCGTGGCCACCATCAGGCTGCAGGCCGAGATGCCGCGCCAGTCAAGAAAATCCTGTGTCTCGGTGTTCACCAGTATTCTGGGACGCTACCGGGACGACATGCACGCCACCATCTTCCCGCAGCTTCTGGCCGAGGTCAGGGAACAGTTGCAGGCCAGGCAGGCGGACTTGGAGATGAGCTTTCCCTACTTCATCACCAAAAAGGCGCCGGTCACCGGCACCGGCAGCCTGATGGAGTACCGCTGCACCTTTGCCGGCCGCACCGGGGGGGAGGGCAGACTGCTGCTCACCGTCGAGGTGCCGGTGACCACCCTCTGCCCCTGCTCCAAGGAGATCAGCGCCGCCGGCGCCCACAACCAGCGGGCCATGGTCACCCTCACCGTGCAGCCCAACCGCTTCATCTGGCTGGAAGAGCTGATCTCACTGGTGGAGGGCTGCGGTTCGTGCGAGCTCTATGCCCTGCTCAAACGGCCGGACGAGAAATTCGTCACCGAACAGGCCTATGCCCACCCCATGTTCGTCGAAGACGTGGTCCGCAAGGTGGCCCAGCAGGCGCGACGCCATACGGGTATCGACTGGTTCTCGGTGGAGGTGGAAAGTTACGAGTCCATCCACAAGCACAGCGCCTACGCCTTTGTCGACAGCAATGACCTGGAAAAGGCCTGACGCACTCCGCATTCAGCGTAAAAGCATTCCTGTTTTCAGATAGTTGTCGATAGCGAAGAGCTCTTGCCCACTGCAAGAGTTCACCGCTCTCGTCAACTACGTTGAACTACCGGGACTTTTACTGTTCGTTCAGCTCTCCAGCCCGCCAAGACAGAGGTATTTCAGCTCCAGGTATTCGTCCATTCCATACTTCGAGCCTTCCCGGCCGATTCCCGACTCCTTGATACCGCCGAAGGGTGCGGCCTCGGTGGACATGATGCCGGTGTTGATACCGACCATGCCATACTCCAGCGCCTCGGCCAGCCGCCAGACACGCCCCACGTCCCGGCTGTAGAAATAGGAGGCCAGGCCATAGGGGGTATCGTTGGCGAGGGCGACGGCCTCCTCTTCGCCGGCAAAGGAAAAGAGGGGCGCCACCGGCCCGAAGGTCTCTTCCCGGGCGATGCGCATCTCCGGGGTGACGTCGAGGAGAATGGTCGGCTCAAAGAAGAAACCGCTCTCCCCGATCCTCCTGCCGCCGCAGCCGATCCGGGCTCCCTTGGCCAGGGCGTCCTCGATCTGCTCCTCCACCTTGCGTACCGCGTTCAGGTCGATGAGCGGCCCCTGGTTGATTCCCTCCTCAAAGCCGTTGCCCACCCGCAGGTTGTCCCTGACCGCCCGGATCAGCCTGTCGGCAAAGGCATCATAGATGCCCTCCTGGACGATGAACCGGTTGGCGCAGACACAGGTCTGACCGGAATTACGGTATTTCGAAGCAATGGCCCCCTCCACGGCCGCATCCAGGTCGGCATCGTCAAAGACCAGAAACGGCGCATGGCCGCCCAGCTCCAGCGAGATTTTTTTAACCGTTGATGCGCAGGCCCGCATCAGCAGTTTGCCCACCTCGGTGGAACCGGTGAAGCTGAGCTTGCGGACCACGGAATTTTCGGTCAGCTCGGCACCGATCTCCCGGGCCGGGCCGGTGATGACGTTGAATACCCCGGCCGGGATACCGGCCTCGTGGGCGAGCCATGCCAGGGCCAGGGCGGAAAAGGGCGTCTGGGCCGCTGGCTTGACCACCACCGGGCAGCCTGCGGCCAGTGCCGGCGCGGCCTTGCGGGTGATCATGGCCGAAGGAAAATTCCAGGGGGTGATGGCGGCACAGACCCCCACCGGTTGTCTGATGACGATGATGCGCTTGCCGGGCTGGGCCATGGGAATGGTATCGCCATAGACCCGCTTGGCCTCTTCGGCAAACCATTCGACAAAATTGGCGCCATAGACGATCTCGCCACGTGCCTCGGCCAGGGGCTTGCCCTGCTCGGCGGTCATGATGGCGGCCAGGTCATCCTGATTTTCCAGGATCAGGTCATACCAGCGCCTGAGTATCCGGGAGCGCCCGCTTGCTGTCAGCTGCCTCCAGGCCGGCCAGGCGCGATCAGCGGCGGCAATGGCCCTGGCCGTCTCCGGGCGCCCCAGGGCAGGCACGTGCCCCAGCAGTTCACCGGTGGCCGGATTATGGACCGCCAGGCGGCTCCCGCCCTCTTCCGCGATCCATTTTCCATCAATATAACATTCCTGACGCCACAGTTGCGGTTTCTTCAGTTTCATGGTTGTTCCCAGGTTCCGCCGTCCGACCGGCGAGACGATACACCACAATGGATCGCATCACCGCCGGAATTCGTTCTTTTTCACTTGTGAAATCATACAGGTATGATAAACAGAAAAGAGAGGGCCTGTTTCTGGATGCTATGTATCAGGATATTGCCCGGAGGTAAAGCGGCAAATCGGAAAAGATCACACTCCGCCATCCCGTAATCAGTCCCGGTCGCAGATATCCCGGCCAGCCGCCCGACAGGCTGCTGAAGAACTCCGGCTACCGGCCTTCCGACGTCCCGGTTTCCCGATAACCTCTTGACCCGCGCAGGAGCCGCCCATGATCACAGAACTGCGAAGATCGAAACGGATAACCGATTACCTGCCCATCGTCGTCACCGCCCGCGACGGCGTGCGCGGAACCGATCTGGCCGGCCCGCTTTCCGGGAGGATCATCGACATCTCCCTCTACGGCGCCTGCCTCCTGATGACCCAGGTCATGAGCCGCAATTTTCACATCTTCCATTCCACCCGCGAGAACGACTCCTACCTGCTGCAACTGGTGATCAACATCCCGCCCGACATCATCAACTTCTCCATCCAGGCCCGGCCCATCTGGATGGACCTGTTCCGCAAGGACGAGATCCGTGCCTTCAAAATGGGAGTGGAATTCATCACCAGCCCGGAAGGTGAGCAGATGAAACTGCTGCAGAAGGCGATCAGGAAACAGCAGAAAAAACGCGGTGACTGGTGGTCGTCACACGCCATGGCATAGACGTATGACATCGAGGATGGTCAGCGCGCCTCCCCCCGGACGCTGAAAACGGGAATCTTCTTCTCCACGCCACGCAGGCTCATGGCCCCCAGGTCCTCGACCTCCACCTGCTGGCAGATGGCGGCACGGACCGGCTCGGTGACATAGATCTGACAGGAGGAGGACTCGGCCGCCAGCCGCTGGGCGATATTGACCTGGTTGCCGATCACGGTGTAATCGAGGCGCTGCGACGAGCCCACATTCCCGAGAAAGACCCGGCCGCTGGTGATGGCGATCCCCAGGTCGATGGTACGGAAATCCTCGCCATGATGGGCCCAGCGCAGGCGCAGTTCCCCGAACCGCTGCCGGATGGTCAGTGCCGCCCGGGTCGCGGTGAGGTTGGCATTGTCCAGGGTAATGGGGGCGCCGAAGACCGCCAGTACCGCATCCCCCATGAACTTGTCCACCGTGCCGCGGCAACTGAAGATGGTCTCGGTAAAGAGCTGAAAGAACTCGTTGAGAAAGGCACGCAGCTCCGCCAGTTGCAGGTGCTGCACCAGCCTGGTGAAGTTGCGGATATCGGCAAAGAGGACCGTCACCTCCTTGATCTCGCCCAGCCCCATCAGGTTGGCGTCGCTGGCGATGAGCAGTTCGGCCACCTCCGGGGAGACATACTGCTCGAACAGGGTCCGCATCCTGGTGGTCTCCTCGACGATCCTGATGGAACGGACATTTTCCAGGGCCATGGCCGCCTGGCTGCAGACAATGCCGAGCATCTCGATATCAGCATCGGAGAATCTGGTGTCTCCGTCGGTCTGACTGATATTGAGTACACCGAGGATCTTGCCGCGCATGGTGAGGGGAAAAGAGATGGCCGAGGTGATCTCCGGCCGCTTGAGCAGGGGGGCGAAGATTGACTGGTCCTGGGTATCGCGGTTCAGGAGTACCGGTTTTCCCTGCGCAAACACCCAGCCCGCGATCTGATCACCGGGCTGAAGGCGGATGGAATGGACCAGGTCCTGGTCCATTCCCCTGGCAGCGGCTATTCTCAGGCAGGCCTCGCCCTGGTCATAAAGCATCACCGAGACATGGGCCGCCCCGGTCTGCTCCACCACCGCGTCCAGCAGCCCCTCCAGCACCTCCTGCTCGGTGGAGGAGGCAAGAAACTGTTCCCCCAGGCTGTAGAGCGGCAGCAGGGTCCGGAGGCGGGTATTCTCCTCCTGCAGGGCGGCCATCCGCATCAGTCGTTCCACCCGTTCGTTCAGCCGGTCAGGATCGGGCGGCCACTCCATCACCCCTGAAAAGCCGGCATCAAGGGCCCGGGTCAGCAGTTCCCTGTCAACCCTGTCGGCCAGAAGCAGGCCGGCCAGCTCCGGCATTTCGGAGCGAAGACCGGTAAACAAATCGATACCGCTGCCCTCTGCCAGGCGATGGGTCACTATCAGGAGAGACACGGCATGCTCACGGCAGAGTGCCGCGGCTTCGGCGGCCCGACCGCAGGTCGCGACATTGTAGCGGTCCAGAAAGGAGACGATCCGATCACCTTGACCGGTGTCCGATGTCAGCAGGAGGACGGGAATCTTCATACAGTGTTCTTCGACAGAAAAGATGATATGATTAACTTTTACCATTGACCACCGGACAAGGCAAGGAAGAGACCGTTACCTGGCCGCGGGACCTTCCTTGACGCCGGATATTCCCCTGACCTAAGATATACAGGAATCATGGAGCCCGATACCAGAAAAACCATTCCTCTTGCCGAACGGATGCGGCCGAAAACGCTGGCCGAATTCGTGGGGCAGCATCACCTGGTCGGTGAAAACAGGATCCTGCAGCGCCTCATCGGCCGGGGAAAGATCCCCTCCCTCCTCCTGTGGGGACCGCCCGGGTCTGGAAAAACGACCCTGGCTTCCATCCTGGCTCACAGCATCGATGCCCGTTTCGTCTTCTTCTCTGCCGTTCTCTCCGGGGTCAGGGAACTCCGGCGCGAGGTGGAAGCGGCCACTGGCGAACGTGAGCGCTCGGGCAGGCCCACCCTGCTCTTTGTCGATGAGATCCACCGTTTCAACAAAAGCCAGCAGGATGCCCTGCTGCCGCACGTGGAAAGCGGCCTCTTCACCCTCATCGGCGCCACCACCGAAAACCCCTCTTTCCAGGTGATCGCGCCCCTGCTGTCCCGCTGCCAGGTCCTGGTCCTGAAGCCTCTGGCCGAAGAGGACCTCGGGATTATTGTCCGCCGCGCGCTCGAAGATACCGGGCGCGGCCTGGGCGAAGCAGGCCTCTCCCTGGACGACGAGGCCCTGGCCATGCTGACCCGGATCGCGGACGGTGACTGCCGGCGGGCCCTCAACTGCCTGGAGACCGCGGCTTCCCTGGCCGACACCAGCAAAGAGGGAGCCGCTCGCATCACCGTGGCCGTGATCGAAGAGGCGGCCCAGCAGCGTACCCTGCGCTACGACCGCAGCGGCGAGGAACACTACAACCTGATCTCGGCCCTGCACAAGAGCCTGCGCGACAGTGACCCGGACGGCGCCTCCTACTGGCTCGGCCGCATGCTGACCAGTGGCGAGGATCCCCTCTACATCGCCCGCCGGCTCATCCGTTTCGCCTCCGAGGACATCGGCAATGCCGATCCCCACGCCCTGCAGGTGGCCCTCAACTGCCGCGAGGCCTTCCATATCCTGGGCCCGCCCGAGGGGGAGCTGGCCCTTTTCCAGGCCGTCACCTACCTGGCCACGGCGCCCAAGAGCAATGCCGTCTACATGGCGGAAAAAAAGATCCGCCATGATATCGAGCGTACCGGTTCCCTGCCTGTCCCTCTGCACCTGCGCAATGCACCCACGGCCCTGATGAAGGAAATGGGATACGGCCATGGCTACCAGTATGCCCACGACGACGCCGATGGTCTGGTTGCCCAGGAACATATGCCGGACCGGCTCAGGGGCAGTCGCTACTATCACCCGACCAACCGCGGCTTCGAGGCGGTCATCCGTGACCGGCTGACCAAGTGGCGGCAGATCCTCAAACAACGGGCAGAGCATCATGCACACCGCTCCCACTCTTCATAACCGGCCACGGACACCTCTGCTCCTGCTTCTCCTGGCGATGCTGGTGGCCATCCCCGCCCGCACCGTCCACAGTACGGACCTGCGGATCATCTACAGCAATGATATCCGGGGCGAGCTGGAACCCTGCGGCTGACACGCCAACCAACTGGGCGGTCTGTCCAGAAAGGCCTACCAGGTCAGCAGACTGATCCGGGACAGCAGGGCACCGGTCCTGCTCCTGGACGCCGGGGCCATGCTCTTCCGGCAGCCGGTCCTGCCGAGCCGGACCCTTGCCGCAGCCCGGCTCAAGGCAGAGGGTATCATCCGGGCCCATCGGCAGATGGGCTGCACCGCGGCGGGCATCGCACCCCTGGACCTGGCCGGAGGCCTGGATCTCCTCCTGAGCAAGAAAGGCCTGCCCTGGATCTCGCTCAACCTGGTCGACGATAAGGGAAAACATCTGTTTCCTGCCAGGATACTGACTCAGGCCGGCGATCTGCGGGTCTCCATCCTGGGGCTGACCGGACCGGTCCGGAAAACCAATGTCCGCCAGAACGGCTACCGGGTCCTGGACTGGCAGGCGACCCTGCCTCCCGCTCTGGAAGAGGCCAGGCAGGAAGCGGACATGATCATCCTGCTGTCCAGCTATCCCTTCCGGGTCAACCAGGAGATCGCCCGCCGCGAAAAAGGCATCACCCTGATTCTGCAGGCCGGGATCCTGGCGGGCAACATGGCGCCGCGGGTGATCGACGGCACCCTGATCTGCCAGACCGGCAGCCGGGGCAAGTACCTGGGCGTACTCGATCTCGACCGGCAGGACCCCTCCTCCTGCCGGAACCGGTTCATCGCCCTCAAGACCACCCTGCCCCTGGACCGACAGGTAGAGGCCATTGTCCGGCAGACCATGCGCCAGGTCAATGAACTGCACCGCAGACAGCTTGCCGACCAGCGGCGGCAGCGCAAGGAACAGCAGCAGGCCAGACAGCGGCTGAAGATGCTCACCGGCTCGGCGATCTGCAGCGGTTGCCACCAGCGGCAGGCCGCCTTCTGGCGTCGCACCCGCCATGCCACGGCCTGGCAGACACTGGCTGTTCGCCAGCGCCAGTTTGACCGCGACTGCCAGTCCTGTCATGTCACCCTGCCGGCCGGAACCCTGACCAGGGCGGAGATCCGGACCCTGCCGCTGAACTTTCCCCTGGAACTGCGCGGCGTGGGGTGCGAGGCCTGCCACGGACCGGGCAGAAAGCATGCGGCCGACCCTGCCGGCAATCACCTCCGGCGGCCAGTGGCATCCACCTGCACCCGCTGCCACCGGGACGACCATGATACCGCCTTCTCCTTTGCCGACAAACTGCCCCTTGTCCGCTGCCCCCCATGAACGGGCTCAAGGTAGTTGCCGATAGCGGTAAACCGGTCCAGATCCCTCTCCCCTGGCCCCTGGCCCCAGACACCTGGCCCCCGGCCCCTGGCACCTGACCCCTGGCACCTGGCACCTGACCCCTGGCACCTGCCTTCTGA
>Ga0256833_1002649_pt1 | contig 12473 bp, 7 predicted proteins | sample 356284metaG_FD_190535 | JGI IMG/M metagenome (GOLD analysis project Ga0256833, IMG submission 190535) | Hydrothermal vent microbial communities from Mid Atlantic Ridge, Atlantic Ocean - 356-284 | ecosystem: Environmental > Aquatic > Marine > Hydrothermal vents | place: Atlantic Ocean: Mid...
GGAGGGATGCAGAAACCTGCCACGGGTATCAACGATGAGCCTCGCGTGGGCATGAATCATGCCGTAATCGAACCGGTCATGATCGGTCGCCAGAAGCACACAGTCAAAACTTTCCAGCGTCTCTGGCGTCAAGGCTGTGCTGACCAGATCGAAACTGTGCTTGCGCAATTTCGGAAAGACCGGGATATGCGGATCGCTATAGGCGATTTCCGCTCCCAGATCCTGGAGCTTTTCCATCAGCACGACAGATGGCGATTCGCGCATGTCATCGACATTTTTCTTGTAGGCTATGCCCAGCACGAGAATGCGGCTGCCATTGACTGCCTTGCCTTGCCCGTTCAGCCCCTCCATGACCCGCGCGACCACATAATCCGGCATGGTCGAATTGATTTCTCCGGCAAGCTCGATAAAGCGCGTATTGACGCCATATTCGCGTGCTTTCCATGTCAGATAGAACGGATCGATGGGAATGCAGTGCCCCCCCAGGCCAGGCCCAGGATAGTAGGGCACGAAACCGAATGGTTTCGTGGCCGCGGCACGAATGACTTCATGAATGTCGATCCCCATTTTCGCCGCCACGATTTTCATTTCATTGACCAGCCCGATATTGACCGCCCGGTGAATGTTCTCCAGCAGTTTGGTCAACTCGGCCGCGCGGGTGGAGCTTACGGGCACCACCTGATCCACCACCTGGCCATAGAGAGCCAGCCCTGCGGCCTTGCAAGCCTCGGTCACGCCGCCGCAAACCTTGGGTATGGTGCGGGTGGTGTAGTGCGGATTGCCGGGATCCTCACGCTCCGGAGAATAGACCAGAAAAATGTCCTCACCAACGGTGAAGCCGCGGCTTTCGATCATCGGCTTGAGCTTTTCCTCGGTGGTTCCCGGCCAGGTCGTGCTCTCCAGGGAGATCACCTGTCCTTCGCGCAAGTGCGGCAGCAGGCTCTCCATGGTGCCAAGGACGAAACTCAGATCCGGCTCGCGGTGTTCATCAAGCGGCGTAGGCACACAAATGATGAGGGCATCCGCCTCCCTGGCGCGGCAAAAGCCGGTAGCCGCCTCAGCGCCATTCTTCACCGCTCCGGCGATTTTCCTGGCATCAATATGTTCGATGTAACTTTCACCGCGCATGAGAGCGTCCACCTTGTCCTGGTCAATGTCCAGGCCCAGAACCTTGTAACCGGCTTCCGCATAGCGTATGAGCAGCGGCAATCCCACATAGCCCAGCCCCACAATGCCGATGACGGCGCTCTTGTCATTGAGTCTTTTCAGCAGTTTGACGCTCATTTTTTTCCCAGTATTTGCCTTGCGCGTCATTGCGCGTGAAATCCCCCGCCCACTCCAGGCCCAGATCTTCATGAGCTCGCCGGATGGCGTCCCGGTCCAGTTTTTCTCCCGCGGCCATGACCTTGAGAGTCATCCACAGGATTCGCAAATCCAGTCCCCATGACATATTGCACAGATACCACACATCCAGGACGACCTTGTCTTCCTTGGAGACGGCCTTTCCGCCATTGATCTGCGCCCAGCCCGTCAGTCCCGGTTGCGCCTTTGCTCGCAGGGCATTCCATTGCGGCATGTCCTTCGGCAGATCGATGGGCAGCAATGGGCGCGGCCCGATGAAGGACATGTCGCCGCGCACTACATTGAACAATTGCGGCAATTCATCAAGCCTCGTGCGCCGCAAAAATGCCCCCATGGCGGTCAGTCTGTCCTCATCCTTGAGGATTTGTCCATCTGCTCCCACACCGGGCTTCAAGGTGCGCAGCTTGTAGAGACGGAAAATACGCCCGTTGCGCCCCGGACGCTCCTGCCAGAAAATCACCGGAGACCCCATGGTCAGTCTCACCAGCGGCAGAATGAGCCCCAGAACCGGCAGTGCCAGCCCTCCGATGACCACAGCCACGGTGACGTCCAGGACGCGCTTGGCCATGTCATAACGCGCGCAGGCGGCCTGAACCTTTTCACGAACTCCCGCGGGCAAAGGCACGCGATCCTTAACCGGTTTCTTTTCCACATCCGTCTCTTCGCCAAAGATGGGAAGCATGAAATCCGCCAGATGCCGCTGAAAATCCCGCACATGAATCCGACCCTGCCCTTCCAGCTCCGTCAACACCTTGCGCGCCTCTTCGTCCAGGTCTTCAAGACTGACGGCCAGCACCACCGTCCTGATGCGCAACCCGTGAATGGACAGTTGCAGGAGAATTTCCGGCAGATCCCGCGGCTGTCCTATGACCTCACACTGTTGCATCGTATGGCCCTGCATGGCGGTATTATCGTCCAGGATGCCGATAGGATGCACATTGTGACCGCCATGAAGCCGCACGGCGCGCAAATACAACTCCGCCAGGGGCGTGAACCCGACGATGAGAACAGCCTCCCGGCGCTTTCCGGCCGCACCGGCCTGCGCGAATTTCTCCTTTCTGATCCCCAGCCAGCGCCCGGTCAGGCGCAAGGCGACGATTCCCCCCAAGGCGAAAACGCCATGGAGGAACGGCAAGGAGCGCGGAACTCCCTCCAGACGAAAGTGGGTGAACGCAACGAGCATGGTCACCAGCACCGCCATGGTCACCGCCGAAGCCGTGCGGATGAACTCCGGCATGGAAAAGAACCGGAAAAAATGCTTGTGCAGCCTGAAAAGGTAAAAGATCACAGCGCCTGCGGGCAGGCTGCTGACGGCATAAGGCAGAAAGTCCGTATATTGCCGTCCGGCATCTTCCAGGCCAATGCGCACCAGCCAGGCAAAAATGGCGGCGGCTGAAAAAATCGCGGCATCCGCGCCCAGGACAAGGAATTTCTTCATTCCGCATCCCTCCCCATATGCTGAGCGCCGCCATCCATCCGCAAACAGCCGGCTTTCAGCCCGACTAAAAACGGTTGCAAATCAGGACGCCACATGGTTGCGCACCATTTCCGTCAGGTCCGCCGCATGCTGGGCCATGAGTTCAAGATCACACCACATATCCCGCATGCCGGTTTCATGCGGCTTCATGCACGCCGGGTGATATGGAGTTCCTTTTCACATTATGCATGGCCGATGACATGCGGATATCAATCGGCCAAGTCTGTGTGCCAATGGAGTCCACCCATGCCCACGTCATGACGTGACCATGGGTAGTAACTCCCGGCATGATTGAATGTCAAGACGCTTGCCCGGAAGCAATATCGCGCAATAGTGCGAGCATGCGCAACGCCAGCCGTTTGCGGTCATAGTTCAAAGCCGCACGCCGCCCGGCCAGGCGCATGCCTTTCATGCGTTCAGGACTGGCCTTCATGTCCTCCAGGGCATCCACCAGGGCCCGGGGATTTTCCGGTTCGAAAAACACTCCGCACCCATGCCTTTCCACAATTTGCCGCGCCTCACCGTCCACGCCCATGAGAATGGGAATGCCAAGAGCCATCGCCTCGAACATTTTCGAAGGGATGACGGTAGTGAACAAGGGCTCTTTCTTCAGGTGGATGATGGCCACGTCCAGCAAGGACCAGTAGCGCGCGATCTCTTCCTTCGGAACCATGCCGGTAAAGATCACGTTGTCCAGACCCATTTGCCGCGCCTTGGCTTTCAAGATCTCCTGGCGCGCGCCTCCACCGATCATGAGGAGTTTGTGCCGTAAGTCGCGCTTTTGTAAAATGGCGGCAGCCTCAAGCAGCGTTTCCAGGGCATGGGCCATGCCATGGGTGCCGATATAGCCGGAAATGAACTTGCCCTGCAGCCCCAGTTTTTCCATCAGTTCGGCATCCTTTGCAATGGGAGACAGCCGCGCGGTATCGGCGCCGTTGGTGATAACGGCGATCTTGTCTTGCGCAATGCCCCTTGCGGCCAGATTGGTCCTGAAGGCTTCGGTTACCGAAACGATGCCGGCCGCCTTGCGGTACAAGAACAGCTCCAGGCGCTCCAACCAGTCCAGGATGCGGCTGTCCTTCATGGCGCCCACGGCCCGGATGGATTCCGGCCAGATGTCACGCAATTCGAAAACCCACGGCCGGCGCTTGAGCACCCCTGCCATGTATCCGGCCACGGCGGTAAAAAACTGCGGCGACGTGGCCACGATGATATCGGCCCGGCGCACGAACAGCGACGCCACGGTAGCCATGACCATGTAACTGAGAAAATCCAGGGTGCGGCGGGCAAATCCCTCGTTGGCGGTGATATAAGTCCAGACCCGGATGACCCGGATGCCGTCCATATCCTCGCATTGCCACAGTTTGTTGCGGTAACCCTCGAAAACCTTCCCTGCCGGGAAATTGGGCGCACAGGTAATCACCGTGACCCGGTGCCCGGCCGTGACCCATTCGCGGCAATGCTCGAAGGTGCGCGAGGCTGGAGCATTCACCTCGGGCGGAAAATTGTCGGTCAGGAAAAGGATGTGCATTTTTTGCCCTCCCCCCACATGCTCCAATCCAGACGCATCACACTTGCGCCTTGCATCAATCCGGCCTCCAGAACAGAACAAGGTTCCACCATCCCGAAACCCGGGTGCCACCCTTCTTGCCGCAAACGGGAGAAGCTGGCATCGAAGGTGATTTTCGCCCGGCATCGCCCGCCGGCCACAGCCAGCCATGCCGAATCCTCCCGCTGAAGATGAATGGCGGGATGAAACCGCCACCGCGCAAGGCATGTGTGTCCATGCGCCGGCACGATCCTGTCCTCCACCACGAGTTCCTGCGCTGCGAAGCGCCAGACACGCTCATGCACCGGTTTGCCACACAAGCGCCCATAGCCATCATGGCGGCAACGCACGATGTAATCTCCCCCATTCTCCGCTATGCGCAGGCCAAATGGCCGCGCGCGGCGGGCAAGACGAAAGGCGCTCCACACTTCCGAAGAATCTTCGCCATCCACCACCACTGTATTGTGCATGGCCGTGCCGCGCTGTTTCACACGCTCATGTCCAGCGGCATAGGTGGAGATGCCGCCATTGACCAGCAATCGCCGGCCATGCACCGACAATTCACAAGACAGCGTATCGGCATGGGCATGACCTGGGATATAATCAGCCCCCACCCTGGCCACGTCCAGAAAAAGACTGGCAGGCCCCGCATTGATGCGAATGTAGCCGCTGTCCCGAAGATGAGTGAGTCCCGGCGTCCCGCCGTTTTTGTCCGCCATCATACCGAGTCTTTGACCATAGGCATGAATATCCCCCGGCGCAGGCGCGATTCCGATGGCCGTATCGTTGAAAAAGGCGATCTCTCCATCCGGATGCGACATGACCGAAAGCCAGCCCAGCATGGACGGCAGGCGTTCCTCAATGGCCTTGCGCAAGGGGGCGGTCAGCCCCCCCTGATCTTCCGGGAGGCAGTGCAGGATGTTGAGCAGATCGAGCATGTCCATGCAGGCGATGGCATGATACATGGGGCTGAGTTCGAAATGTCCGCCATCGGGCAGGATCTGCTCCGGGATCTCCCTGCCGAGGATGGAAAGCCCTCTCCTCAGCCAGCGCTCTGCCTCGTCTCCGGCAAAAAACAGCCCGGCAAAAACCAGCGCCTTGGCATTGGCAAAAAGATGATTGCCCAGAAGGTGCCATTCCAACCGGCGCATCAGCCAGCGGGTTTGCACGGCCAGGCTGTGAATGGCCTCGGCAGGCAGTTCATTGCCCTCAAGCGCCCATCTGATCCAGTTGACGATGCGCAAGGAGGTGGGATAGGGATCCCACCCCGTTCCCTGGCCCGGTGGATTCTGCGCTATCCAGCGAAGAATCAAGGGAACATGCCAGGCTTTTCGCGCCCTTGCGCCTCTGGCTGCGAGATCGTCGAAATAATGCAGATTGTAGCGCCACAACAGAGGCGTTTGCGGATCGTCCCACCCGCTTTCATCTAGATCGCGGATCTCATTGAGAAACCGGAACCGGACAGGCCCGGTCATGGAAGGCGCCAGTCTGGCCGGTTCCCGCCAGGCTCCGCCATTCAGCCCACGCAAGCCGGGGGCGGGCGAAACGTCCGCTCGTGGCCGGATGATGCGCATCCCGATGCGCCCCGAAATCTGGCGCGGCTTCATGTGCCTGATGGTGTGGGCATAGAGCGCCAGCATGCGCAATATCGCCATGGGCTTTCAATCCAGCAAATTTTCTAGGGCCGCGGCAATGCGCGCCCCGGCTTTCCCATCCCATTTTTCCGGAATGGCCCCCGTTTTCCATTGTCCTGCCAGCAACCGCTCCAGAGCCGGTGGCACCGCCGACGGATCGGTGCCCAACAGTTCGTTGGTGCCAATTTCCACCGTCTCTGGCCGTTCGGTATTGTCGCGCAGGGTCATGCAGGGGATGCCCAGCACTGTGGCTTCTTCCGTGATGCCGCCCGAATCCGTGATGACGCCCAGCGAATGCTTCACCAGCCAGATGAACTCCAGGTAGGGCTGAGGCTCAACCATGTGGATATTGGATGGAAAATCATCGATCAATTCACAGCTTTTTCGGGTTCTTGGATGCACCGGAAAGATAACTCTTTTCCCATCAGCTCCCTCGCCCACGGCTCTCAGCATGCGGGAGAAATCTCCCGCGTCGTCCACATTGGCCGGGCGGTGCAGGGTCAACACAAGATAGTCGCCGGCAGGAAGATCCGAGGCGAATGCCGGCGGCTGCAGACGGTCCATATTGGCCAACAGGGTATCGATCATGGTGTTGCCGGTGAAGAATATGCGCGAATCTTCCACCCCCTCGGCGCGCAGATTGTCTCCGGCCGTTGAACTGGTGGTGAAGAACCAGTTGCTGATGGCATCGGTGGCCAGACGGTTGATTTCCTCCGGCATGCTCCAGTCGCGCGAGCGCAATCCCCCTTCCACATGGGCCACGGGGATATGAAGCTTCTGGGCGGTGATGGCGCAGGCCATGGTGGAGGTGACATCGCCAACCACCAGGCACATCCGGGAAGGTTTCGCCAGCAGCAAGTCTTCGTAGCCCGTCATGATGGCCGCCGTCTGGCGCGCCTGGGTGCCCGGCCCCGCGCCCAGGTTGACATCCGGCTCCGGGATGCCAAGCTGGGTGAAAAAGTCGCCCGACATGCGCCGGTCATAATGCTGACCTGTATGCACCAGCCGCCATTGCAACCTGGAACCAGCCCGCCTGCGCTGTGCAAGGGCATGGACAATGGGCGCGATCTTCATGAAATTCGGCCGCGCCCCGGCGATGATATCGATGAGGATGGTCATTTGACCTCCGGCTTGCGCAAATCCGCAACAAGCAGGATGCGGAATGAAGCAAAAATTTTACTGCTATTTACAAGCCGCTCATAAATCAAACCCAGGACATACAAAATCGGACTTATCCGCAAATATTCTGGTCTTCCTTCAATTAGCTGTATATTCACAACTTCGAATCCATGACGTTTTGCCAATGAAATTACGTCGCCCTTGCTGTTCACTTTGTATTGCGTCTTGAATGTATCTTCTCCCATACGCCCCCTGAGCTTATTGTAAAATCTGTGAAATGCGTGCGGAGTAATCCTGGATATCAAAGGCATGTAATGAAATTTGTTTGGCGTCTTAAATAAAAAATGCCCTCCACATTTTAACACTCTTTTTATTTCAGCAAAAACATCATCAGGATATTCTATGTGCTCCATGACATTATCGGATATGACAATATCAAAAAAATTTTCCGGATATGGCAATTTGCTGGCGTCAGATACTTTTCCTTCATCCAGATAGGGATTATCCGTCACCCTTGGATCTAGGTCCACACCATGAACTTCCCGGACTTTCCCCTTGAAATTCATTTCCTCGACTATTCCGGCACCGGCGCCAAGATCAAGTAGTATTTTTCCCTCATCCAGATAGGCCATTACCCTCTCACGGAAGAGCTTGTCATCCCAGTTGTTTTCATGTTTCGGATAAAAAGTTCTGTCCATCCAGCCCGATATGCTCATGATGCATTCTCCCCCAACAAGATGGAAACGCGGCTGGCCTCGATGATCTCTTCCAGAGGAATTGGCGCCTCGCCTCCCTTTTCCACAGCCGTGACGAATGCCCTGGCGCAGGCCTTCTGCCCCTTGTCCTGCCGCGCAAGTTTCATGCGTTTGAAGCCAGGCCAGCCAAAGCCGCGCAGCAGGCGGAAATTGTCCATTTGCAAAATGGCCCCGCCCGAAAAGACTTCCAGCCGCTCCTTGGGAAACTGTTTGGAGCCATTGGCAAAATAGTGCACCGTGCCGATGGAGCCATCGGCGAAAGTCAGGTTGAGGCTGACCGTATCGCCCGCTGGCGCCTCCATGACCGTCTTGCTCCAGCCGGCAATGGGCGCCCCGGCCAAATGGCGCAACAGATCAATGAAATGACAAGCCTCGCCAACGATGCGTCCACCGCCCACGTCCCTGTCCTGCGTCCAGTGCTCCGGCGGGATGGCTCCCGCGTTGACCGTCATGACGAAGGCCCTGGGCGCCAAAGCGGCCTCCAGGAGTTCCTTCATGCGGCCGATGAGCGGCGAGAAGCGGCGGTTGAATCCCACCATCAGCAAGGGAGCCGCGCCTGTTTCTGCCTTTCGCGCATGGGCTGCTTCAATCGCCTCCAGCTCCTCCAGAGTCAGGCACAGCGGTTTTTCCACGAAGACATGCTTGCCCGCCTCCAGGGCCGCCAGCACCATGCGCGCGTGACTGTCATGGCGGGTGGTGATGACCACGGCATCGGTTTCGTCCTCTTGCATGACGGCGGCGGCATCGCTGGCGGCGCGCGCGAAGCCGAACTTGCGCCCGGCATGCACCGCGCTCGCCCCGCCGCCGGAGACGGCCGTGGCAAGACGCGCACCGGCGGCGGCAAAGGCCGGGATGAGCACTCCGGTGGCATAATTGCCCGTGCCGATGAAGGAGACGGAAGGAGCCCGGCCGGCGGCCGCAATCTTCGTATCGAGCGGCACGCTGCGCCTCAGCAGCGCTTCTTGCCTTTCCCCGCCATCCATGCCGGGATAATCCAGCACAATACCCAGCGACGGCTCCGAACCGCCAACGATCTTGTAAGCGGATCTTGCATCGCCAATCCCGAAACGATGCGAGATGAGCGGCTTCACGTCCAGCTTGCCGGCGGCCATCATGGCCAGCACGGCCTCGAAATTGCGCTGCTGTGTCCAGCGCACGTAACCGATGGGATAATCGTGCCCCTTGTCCTCGTATTCCGGGTCATAACGGCCCGGCCCATAGGAGCACGACACCTGGAAGGTCAGTTCCTTCTCATAGAAATCGGCGCGCGAAAGATTCAGCCCCGTCACACCAACCAGAACGATGCGCCCGCGCTTGCGGCACATGAGAGCGGCTTCATGCACCGGCTCGGAGGATTTGGTGGAGGCGGTGATGAGCACGGCATCCACCCCCTGGCCGCGAGAGAAGGATTGAGCGGCGGATACGGGATCCCCTTCCCCGGCATGCACTGTCTGCGCCCCGAACCGCTCGGCCAGTTTCAGTTTTTGCGGATCGAAGTCCACCCCCAGCACTTCGCAGCCCTGCGCCACGAGGAGCTGCACCGTCATCAGGCCGATGAGGCCAAGCCCGATGACCACAACGCGCTCGCCCAACTGCGGCGCCGCCAGGCGGATGCCCTGCAGGGCAATGGCGCCGATGACGGTAAAGGCGGCTTCATCATCGGAGACTTCATCGGGCACCCTGGCGCAGAGGTTCTTCGGCACGCAAACCACCTCGGCATGCGGGCCGTTGGAGGCCACCCTGTCGCCCGGTGCGAAACCATTGACGCCATGGCCTGCCTCCAGCACGCGCCCGACGTTGCAGTAGCCCAGGGGCAGCGGCTGGTCGAGCTTGTGGCGCACCGCCTCCAGGGTGGGCATGACGCCATCGGTCTTCATCTTGTCGAGCACCATGCGCACCTTGTCGGGTTGCTGGCGGGCCTTGCCGATCAGTCCGGCATGGCCGAAATCCACCAGCATGCGCTCCGTCCCGGCGGAGACCAAGGTGCGCGTCGTAGCGATGAGCAAATGCCCCGGGCGCACCTTGGGGGCCGGAACATCGGCCACTTCAGTTTCACCGTTCTTGAGGCTTTGCAGTATTTGTTTCACGCCTCATCCCCCTGAAAATACATGCAAATCAACAAAATTGACAATGGGTTATCCCCACCCGCAAATTCAGCTTTATACTCTGCCGGACGAAGAATCCATACCAAAAAGGACTGGCCATGACCTCTACGCCACATCTGAACCTGCCATGGATGGCCGCCGGCCAGGCGCAAAAACACGTCACCTTCAACGAAGCCCTGCGCGCCCTCGACGCCATTGTCCAGCTCGGCGTCAAGAACCGCAATCTGGGCATGCCTCCGGAATCACCGGCCAATGGAGACCGCCATATCGTCGCCTCTCCCGCTTCGGGGGCATGGAGTGGACAAGAGGGCAATATCGCCGCCTGGCAAGATGGCGCCTGGGCGTTTCACACCCCCTCCGAAGGTTGGCTCGCATGGGTGGAGGAAGAAAACCTGCTGCTGGCCCATGCCGGTGGAGAATGGATCATGGCCACCGCCGGCGCGCACCAGAACCTCGGCATGCTGGGCATAGGAACAGCCGCCGATGCATCGAACCGTTTGTCGGTCAAATCGGATTCCGTCCTGTTCAGCCACGAAAATGCCGACATCCGGGCCAAGCTCAACAAGCAGTCCCAGACCGGCACGGCCTCGGTCCTGTTCCAGACCGGCTGGTCCGGCCGGGCCGAAATGGGCCTGACCGGCGACGACCGCTTCCACATCAAGATCAGCGCCGATGGCGCGGTCTGGAAAGAGGCCCTTGTCGTGGAAAGTTCCGGAGCCGTCTCAATGCCGCGGACAGTTCCGGCCGCATCTCCCTTCAACCTGGTGAATGACGCCGGACGATTCGCCGGCAACCCGGAGCCGAAAGGCGTTCTTGCTCCCGTTTTCTCTGCTCCGGATTATCTGATTGGAGCCAATGGTGCAACGATCTCCCAGGGCCCCGGTTTCATTCATGACAACACCACCTACGGCGGCTCGCGCGGCAATCTCGAGCCTGTTGTGGATGCTCTCATCTCCCGCCTGCGCGACCCGGACAGCCGGCGCTATGGAGTGGAGTTCCACCTTCTGGATATCACCGCCGGCAATGGCGAATCCGTGGCGAGAACCTTCGGTGGGGAAACATTCTACCTGGGGTTTTCCAATCCCGCCATTCCCCTGCCCAATCAGTTGACCATGAATTTCTGGGTTCATGCAATCCAGGGCAAGCTCCTCGCCTATAAGACATCCTCCAATAGCCGCCTGTTCATTGACGGTTACGAACGCGTCTCTCCCCAGGTTATCACGCCAGCCGATGGCTGGACACAGATCACCAAGCTGATTGACCGGGACCCGGCGGGCTTCGCGGGATACAACAATATTTCCCATGAACTCTTCTGCCTGCCTGGAACACGCTATCACCTGGCCTGCTGGCTCGTCACACCCGGACATGCGCCAACCGGACATGGCGAATTGTACGGCATTGTGCCGAGTCTGACATGCTGGAATTGATCCCCCCGCCTCCTTTGCCTCAGAAAGGCCATGAAACGGCTCTTTTTGTCATGCGGACAACTTTTTGCAACATGGCCCGCGTGGTTCTTGTTATACTGCCTCATGCCTGACGTTTCCCAGCCTTCTGGAAGACACCCGTTTTCCTGATGCCACCACCGGCCTTGGTCAGGACAGACGGTTGTCTCCACCATCGGGAGCGAAGGGTAAAGGCGGCAGCTTGCGCGCAAGGCCGCAAGAGCGGTGCTTTGCATGGGGAAATCCGGAGTGTGAAGCAAAGAGAATCTGCTAAACCTGTTTCAGGCGGGCAAGCGGCACCGCAAGCATGTCTTTTTCAGGCGGCGCGCATGGATTTGAACGGGGTGGAATCCGCATGATAGATCTGCATTGTCACATCTTGCCGGGCATCGACGACGGCGCCCGGAACATGGACGTCTCTCTCAAGATGGCGCGCATCGCCCATGAAGACGGCATCACGGTCATTGTCTGCACGCCGCACATCACGCCGGGCATTTTCGACAACGACGCCTGGCGCATATACGATGCCCTGCAAGAATTGCAAGCAGCCCTCGATGAGGAGGGCATCCCCATTCAGCTATACATGGGAGCGGATATCCATGTCTCACCCGACATGCCCGGACGGCTCTCCGATGGCGCCTGGCCATCCATCGCCGGCACCCGATATTTTCTCTTTGAGCCCCCCCATCACGTCTTGCCGCCCAACATCCTTTCCCTGGCCAGGAAATTGCTGGACATGGGACTGGTTCCAATGCTCACCCACCCGGAGCGGCTGACCTGGATCGAGAAGCACTACGACGTGATCACCGCCCTTGACGAGGCCGGGGCCGTCGTTCAGATCACTGCCGGCGCCATCACCGGACGGTTTGGAGACCGCCCCAGATACTGGTCCGAACGCCTGCTGGAAGAAGGGCGCGTGGACATCATCGCCACGGACGCACACAGCGTGCGCGGCCGCCCGCCCCTTCTGGCGGAAGGCCGCGACGCAGCCGCGCGAATCGTTGGCGAAAAGGCCGCCTGGGATATGGTC
>Ga0256833_1002650_pt1 | contig 12472 bp, 15 predicted proteins | sample 356284metaG_FD_190535 | JGI IMG/M metagenome (GOLD analysis project Ga0256833, IMG submission 190535) | Hydrothermal vent microbial communities from Mid Atlantic Ridge, Atlantic Ocean - 356-284 | ecosystem: Environmental > Aquatic > Marine > Hydrothermal vents | place: Atlantic Ocean: Mid...
TGAAACACACCCTGTTTTTAAAGCCCACTTTGAGGGGAATCCTCTGCTTCCTGCTTTTTTACAAATAGATATATTTGGTGAACTTTTAGAGAAGAAACTTGTAAGCATTAAGAAAAGTAAATTTAAACTCCCTATTTTACCTAAAGACAAAATCATCTATAACATCATTAAAAGAGTAGATAACAGTTACAAAGTAGAGATAGTTAAAGATACTCTTTCAGCAACAGAATTTACCGTGAGTTACCAATGAAAAAAGTCTTAGTTCTTTACTATTCACAAACAGGACAACTCACCGAAGTTGTTAAATCTTTTTCTGCACCACTTGAAACTGATGAGAATGTAGAGCTGGTCTATCAAGCCATAGAACCTAAAAAAGCTTTTCCTTTTCCTTGGGGTAAAGTAGAATTTTTTGACATTTTTCCTGAATCGGTGTACATGGACGGTTGTGAGATTAAACCCTTTGAAAAAGTCAAAGAAGATGATGACTTTGACTTGGTTATCTTAGCCTATACCATTTGGTTTCTCTCACCCTCTTTACCTATTTCTGGATTTTTAAATTCCAAATATGCTAAGCTTCTAAGCAACAAACCAGTGGTCACACTTATTGCTTGTCGAAACATGTGGATAATGGCACAAGAGAAGATGAAAAAGAAGTTTGCACAACTTAATGCCACGCTCATTGACAATGTGGTCTTAACCGACCAAGGGGGAAACCTTGCGACGTTCATTACCACGCCACGCTGGATGTGGACAGGTAAGAAAAATGCATTTTGGGGTCTGCCAAAGTCAGGGGTACACCCCGATGAGATTAAAAAATGTTCACGCTTTGGAAAGGCACTTAGTGATGCTTTAGCGAAAGATTTAGAGAAAGAAAAAACATCATTATTGCACGGATTAGAAGCCGTTAAAGTTGATAACCGTTTGGTAGGAACAGAAAAAATAGCCACCAAAAGTTTTAATATTTGGGGTGGACTTATTCGTAAAGTAGGCACAACAGGTGACAAAGCAAGGCTTCCTGTTTTGTTTTTGTACTTTTTATTTTTACTTTCACTTATTGTGATTATTGTTCCTCTTAATGTGATTGTCAAACCCATTTTTAGAAAGTTAAACCATAAAAAAGTAGATAAAGAGAGAGCATATTTTGAAGAACCTTCAGGCTCTTCAAGTGAACGATTAAAGGAGTACAATTAATGGCTGAAGTCTATATCAATAAGATAGCAAAGTTTTTACCCAATGACGCGATTAGTAATGAAGAGATGGAATTGGTGTTGGGGAAAATAGCAGGAAAACCCTCACGAGCAAGAAGAATAATTCTTCGAAGTAACGGCATAAAAAGTAGATATTATGTCATTGACAAAGAGCAAAACATCTGCTATTCAAATGCTCAAATTACAGCCAAAGCCATTGAAAATTTACAATTTAATTTAGATAACTTAGAGGTATTGGCTTGTGGGACAACCCTACCTGACCAAATCATGCCCAACCATGCTGTTATGGTGCATGGTGAATTAAAATCAAAACCTTGTGAAGTGATTGCTACTTCAGGGATTTGTCTTTCAGGAATGACAGCACTAAAACATGCCTATCTTTCGGTAAAATCAGAAGAGGCTAAGAGTGCCATCGCCACAGGTTCGGAAACTGTTTCAACACTTTTACATGCAAAAAACTTTAAAAAAGAGAGCGACATTCAAGAAGAAGCTTTTAACAAACGCCCAGAGATTGCTTTTGAAAAAGATTTTCTACGCTGGATGCTAAGTGATGGAGCAGGTGCGATGCTGGTTCAAAACCAACCTAATCCGAATGAACTCTCTTTAAAAATAGCGTGGTTAGATATTTTTTCATTTGCCAATGAGATAGAAGTCTGCATGTATGCAGGTGGAACAAAAATTGACAATACATTTAAAGGGTACAGAGAGTTTACACAAGAGGAGTGGTTGTCCCAATCACTTTTTACAATTAAACAAGATGTTAAACTGCTCAACGCGAACATTGTAGATTACACCGTAGAAAAAACCCTTCGAAAGATTTTAGAAAAAAGAGAACTTCAAGCCGATGAAATTAGCTGGTTTGTACCCCACTACTCTTCGACCTATTTTAGAGATGAAGTGGCTCAAAGTCTAAAGAATGCCAATTTTGAAATTCCTCAAGAAAAATGGTTTACCAACTTAACAAGCTGTGGAAACACAGGTTCAGCCTCTATCTATATTATGCTTGAAGAGCTTTTAAACACCAACAAGCTCTCCAAAGGTGAAAAAATTCTCTGCTATGTTCCAGAGAGTGGTCGTTTTTCTAGCTCATTTATGCTTTTAGAAGTTGTTTAAAAAGGATTATTTAAAATGAAACAGACAGAAGTACCCCAAGAAGGAAACAAAACGCTAGCAGGTGTTAAGAAAGCTGTTTATGCCACGAGTGAGAGTGGTCAATATGAAACCGTTGCCTCAAAAGGTTGGGAAGTTGAAGAGATAGTCACAAGCCAAGCCGTTGAAGAGTTTGAGCGTTTGGCTCAAAATGCTTTAGCAAAAGCCCTAAACAAAGAGGCTTCTATTTTAGCGTACCATATGTTTAAAAACCGAATGGATTTATCGCTTCTTTCTCAAACAACTGGCTTTTTCAAATGGACAATAAAGAGAGATTTTAAAGTCGAAAATTTTGCTAAAATCTCAGATAAAAGAGCCTTGGTGTATGCAGAGGTCATGGGCATCTCTTTGGCTGAACTTCAAACTGTTCCTAGCAACTAAAGAAGCTCAATGAAAAAATATTTGCTTTTACTCACTTTGATGATGCAGGTAAATGCTTCTACTTTAGATTTAGGCTTGGGTGCAGGAGCGATGTTTTATCCTGACTATTTAGGTTCTAAAAACAGTAATAGTTTGCTTATTCCTTACCCTTATGTCAGCTATAAAAGCGATAAGCTAAGCATTGACAGAGAGGGCTTACAACAAAAACTTTTACATTATGGTGATTTTTCAATAGAACTAAGTGCAGGTGGTTCTTTGCCACTTAAAAGTTCAGGCATACGCAACGGCATGGACGACCTTGACCCTGCCGTAGAGTTTGGCCCTGCTTTACTTTATACTGCCTACACCGATAAAGCGTTAAGTTTAAAAATCGATTTACCTGTACGTGCTGTATTTTCTACTGATTTTAAAAATATTGATTATCGTGGTTACCTTTATGAACTTAGAGGAGAATTGGAGTATAAATTTGATGACTATGAACTACAACTACATACGGGTTTTGTATGGGCAAACAGTCGCTACAACAACTATATTTATGGCGTAACATCAGAAGAAGTAACAGCGACAAGAGCGTTCTTTAATGCTAAAGGTGGCTATGAAGCATACAAAACCTCACTAGGCTTCTCAAAAAGATTTAAAAAAGTCTGGCTAGGTGCTTTTGCAAGACACTATAGTTTAAACAAAAGTAGCATCAGTAACTCTCCCCTAACAGAAAAAAAGTCAGCACTCTATGGGGGAGTTTTTGTCGCTTATATTTTTGATGACACACTAACAAGGAAGATAAAAAATTGGCTCGAATAATCTATAAATCAGCAAAAGGGATAGTAAGTGAACTTGACACAAGCACCAAAGTAACCCTTCCAAACAATAAATTTACAAGCTTTGAGACAATGAGCAAAGAGAAACTTTACCTTACGCTAAATCAAGCTTTTAAAGAGGGCATTGTCCCCATACTTTATGACCCAAATATTCAATCTATCAAACCAAGAGTTGAGGCTTTAGACTTTAGTACAATGCCCCAAGAGAGTGCTACTATTTTTTTTACTTCTGGCACAACAGGTACACCAACAGGAGCAGTAAAAACTAAAAACAATCTACAAAAAGAGCTAGAAGTTTTAGTCGAACTCTTCCGTCATGAAAAATTTGAAAGGCTGATTGTTACCGTTCCTCTTATTCATATTTATGGTTTTTTAGCAGGTGTATTGTTGCCTAAAGCACTTAATGTTGATGTTGTCTTAAAAGAGGAGTTTTTGCCCCATGAACTCCTAGAACTCTCAGAGGGCAAAAAGACACTTTGCATTACCAATCCTGTCTTTTTAAAGGTATTAAATAAACTCAATATCAAAGAGGAACACTCTCATATGGTTTTTCTAAGTTCGACAGGAAAACTTGACCCACAAACAGCCAATGAGTTACCTCAAAAACTCTCTTGTAAAATCTACCAACTTTTTGGTTCAACCGAAACAGGTGGCATTGCTTATAAAATCAACAATGATGAATATTGGACACCCCTACCACAGGTTCACATCTCTACAAAAGATGACTGCCTAGCCGTAAACTCTCCTTTTCTTTCTCAATATATTATAGAAGAGCAACTCAAAGAGATAAGCCACCCGTTTGTCACCTCTGACCTCATTAGCTTAAAAGAGGGAAAATTTAAACTTCTTGGACGTAAATCAGAAATCATTAAAATATCGGGAAAACGACTCTCTCTTTTAGAGATAGAATCCCTCTTAGAAGCACACCCAAACATAGAAGAAGCCTTAGTTAAACTTGATTATGAGGTAAATACCCACAAAGATGAACAACTTGCTATTCAACTCATTAGCACTTTAAATTTAAGTGAACTAAAAAAAGAGATTAAAACTATTTTACAAGAGAACTACAAAAAAATCAATATTCGCACTACGATTAAAGTTGTTGAGAAGTTAGAGAAGAGTTTAATGGGTAAAAAACTAAGATAAAATAATCTATTATGGTTATAATATAAACCTATAAATAAAAAAAGGTTCGCTTATGTTATTGACAAAAGAGCAGTTAGATGATTTTAACCATAATGGATATTTAATTTTACGAGATTTCTTAAAGCAAGAAGCGTGTGAAGCCATTTTAGACCTTGCCCTAGTTCACCTAAAACATAAAATAGAACCCATAGAAAGTGAAGTAGATTATGGGGAGAAGTCAAAAGAGTATCGTACAAATATTACCGATTACTCTAGCCTAGAAGCGAAAGAGACTTTAACCGTTAGACGCTTACGACAAGTTTATGAGCGTGATATTGTATTTAAAAATTGGATGGAAAATAAAAAAATACGTCCAATTTTAAAACAACTTTTAAATGATGAAGTTGTCATAACTACTGCCCATCACAACTCGATTATGACCAAAATGCCCTTTAACAGTAACGAAACTTCGTGGCATCAAGATAGACGCTACTGGTCGTATGGTGATGACAATCTCATTAGTATTTGGTTGGCATTGGGGGAAGAAAATAGTGAAAATGGTGTGTTAGAGTTTATCCCTAAGAGTCATACCATGCATTTTAGTGAAGAGCAGTTTGAAGAAAAAGAGTATTTTTCTTTAAACAATGAAAAAAATGTGTCACTAATAGAAACAAAAAAAAGCTTTTCTTTAAATCAAGGAGATGTGGTACTTTTTCATTGTAAATTATTGCACCGAGCCAACAAAAATAGTACCTCAAAGCCTAAAATATCGTTCGTTTACACCGTTAAAGGGAAAAGAACAAAAGTGCTTCAAGGGAGTCGTTCTGCTGAATTTCCAGAGATATTATTAGATTAGTCTTGACAAATAGGGCTAGATGAGGTATAAATCGTTCAGTTTAGATTATATTATACATAATCTATAAACATAATTAATGTACAATGTGACATTAAAAATTTAAACTTTAAGGAACAAACAATATGGCTAAATATATTGACTTAACACAAGATAACTTTGATGCAACAATCGCTGAAGGCGTAACAATGGTAGATTTCTGGGCTCCATGGTGTGGTCCTTGTAGAATGATTGCTCCAGTAGTTGAAGAACTTGCTGAAGATTTCGACGGAAAAGCAAAAATTTGTAAAGTAAACACAGATGAGCAACAAGAGATTTCTGTTAAATATGGAATTCGTTCAATCCCTGCTATTCTTTTCTTTAAAGATGGAGAATTAGTAGACCAAGTAGTAGGTGCCGCTTCTAAAGATGCATTTGCTGATAAAATCAACGCTCAATTAGCGTAACTTCTTATTCTCACACAAATTGTGTGAGAATAACTTCTCCTCTCTATAAAACATCTTTCTACACAAAACTTTTATAAAAATTAACTACAATTACACTTAATATTTAAACTCTATAATTTAAGGAATATACAATGCTAGATTGTGCAATTATTGGTGGGGGACCTGCAGGTCTTACAGCTGGGCTTTATGCGACACGTGGTGGTTTACAAAATGTAACAATATTTGACGATGGGGTACTTGGTGGACAAATTACCAAGAGTTCAGAGATTGAAAACTACCCTGGTTTTTTTGACAACACAAAAACAGGCTTAGATTTTATGGAATCATGGCAAAAGCAGTGTTTTGCTTTTGGCTTAAAGCATGAATACAAACGTGTTAAACGTATAGAGAAAAAAGAAGAACATTTTAATGTGTTCTTTGAAAATGGTGAAAGAGTAGAAGCGATGACCGTAATTGTTGCCACAGGTTCAACACCAAGAAGAGCAGGATTTAATGGAGAAGATGAGTTTTATGGCAAAGGAGTGAGTACTTGTGCTACTTGTGATGGCTTCTTCTACAAAGACAAACCTGTAACTGTTTTAGGTGGAGGAGACACGGCATTAGAAGAGGCATTTTATCTCTCTAATATCTGTTCAGATGTCTATGTCGTACATCGAAGAGATGAATTTAGAGCAGCACCTCCCACACTCAACAGAGCAATAAAAAAAGAGAACATTCACCTCATTACCAACTCTGTCATAGAAGAGGCATATGGGGGAATGATGGGGCTTGATGGGGTCAAAATTAAAAATACCCAAACCGATGAGATTACCGACATGAAAAACACAGGATTGTTTGTATTTGTAGGACTCAATGTAAACAATGAAGTACTCAAAGATGAAGAGGGGAAATTTATCTGTGAGACAAATGAGCAAGGTCAAGTCGTGGTGGACTTAAATATGAATACTTCACTTAAAGGGCTTTTTGTTGCAGGTGACCTACGCATAAACGCACCAAAACAAGTGGTCTCTGCCGCTGGTGATGGTGCAATTACAGCACTTCAAGTTATTTCTTATTTACAAGAGATGCAGTAAACTTTACATCGCTAGTTCAATTAAAAAAGATTAGCCTCTTCATTTTCAATAAATGTTTCTAAAGCAGGATTGACTTCTTCTTTAGGACTATCTATCCCTTCTGTTCCCTCTTCCTCCAAAGGTAAAGTTTGGGCAATAGGGTAGTCGCTTATCTCATCTTGTGGAATAACAAGCTCTTCATCATTTAAAAAATTTTCACCCCTACCCACTTCTAATGCAATGTATTCAGAAGCTTCATTACTTATACTTTGATTTTTATCCTCGTCTATTTGTGGTGTAGAAGCCATTTCAATCTTCTTTTTACTAGACAATGGGGGGTGAGACATTGGGGTATTTACCGTTACAACAACTTTTTTCTTTGCAATTAGCTCTTTCTCTTTTTGAAAAGTACCATAAGCATAATAGACTAGCCCCATAAAGATGGCAAGAAGAACAAGTAAGAGTTTAGTGAAAATTGAAGATTTCATTTTTTATGTTCCTTTTTGTTTATAAAAAATCATTAATCAAAGTGTACTCCTAAAAAGCTAATTTAAACTTGAAAAAACCTATTTTTAAGTGTCGGTTCAAATTCAAATCCAAATAAAAGGCGTTGTTGAATGCCTCCTCGTGCAGTAAGGTCAATAACAACACCTAAATTGTTACTCTCTATGCTTTGCTCAATGGTGCTAAAAATTTCATGAGCAATATCTTCAGCATAAAAAGTTTGTGTACGCAAGGAAGTAATGTATTTTTTAAAATCTAACAAGTCAAAACTCTCTCCCACACTTTGAAACTGAACATGCAGTGTCCCTCGGTAGGGTTGCCCACTTTTACCTAAAAAAAGCAGTTCGGGTGAGCTAAAGGTTATTGTTGTCTCTTTTTGAATAATTATTTTTTTGAGTTTCATTGTTACCCAACTCTTTTAGGATTTAAATTATGATTCATAAAACGATGTGCTTTAATGTTTTGGTAGTGTTCTTCTTCATTCGCATAAAAAAAACTAGGGTGAATACTAATGTTCCCTCGTGGATAAAAAAGCCCAATAATTTCTAAATATTTTGGGTTCATCAAGGCAACTAAATCTTTGCCTATTTTATTCACAACATCTTCATGGAACTCACCATTATTTAAAAATGAAAAAAGATACAGTTTAAGTGACTTACTCTCAACCATTTTAAGCTTAGGAATATAGTTAATAATCAGCGTTCCAAAGTCGGGTTGATTGGTAATGGGGCAAAGAGAACTAAACTCATCAGCATTGAGCGTCACCCAATAGTCTTGTTCGGGGTGAGCATTTTCAAACGTTTCTAAAAGTTTAGGATTATAAACATATTGGTAGTTGGTTTTTGTTGCACCTAGACTTTTAAGCTCTTCTTCTCTGTTTATCTTTGGCAAGGCTTCTCCTTTTAAAAATTATTTTGACAGTTTAACAAGATTACATTATAGAACTTCTTGTATAATTCTCACATAATTTAACGCTAGGACATACAATGACAAAAGTCGGCATTTTAGGTAGCACAGGGCGTGTTGGTGAACACCTTATAAACAACATTCAAGAGACAGAGGGCTTAGAGTTGGCTGTTTTACATGTTTTTTCTGAACTAAAAACTTCAGTTCCTGAGTCTGTTTTGATAACCAATGACATGGAAACACTTTTAAAAAACTGTGATGTGGTTATTGATTTTTCAGCACCTGAAGCAACCCAATCTTTGTTTGAATCAGCACTAAAGCACCCTACTCCTTTGGTAGTAGCAACCACTGGTTTTACTGAACATCAAAAAAATCTCATGGCTGAAGTAGCTGAAAATATGCCTATACTTTATGCGTCAAATATGTCAGCAGGAATTGCCTTGTTAAAGCAATTAGTAGAGCAAGTGGCATCTACCTTAAAAGACTTTGACATTGAGATTGTAGAGCAACATCATCGCCATAAAGTAGATTCTCCCTCTGGAACAGCACTCACTTTAGGAGAGTTTGCCGCCAAAGGTAGAGGTTTAGACCTTGATGCTGTTCGCATCTCTGGACGAGATGGTCAAATAGGAGCGAGAACCAAAGATGAAATCGCCGTGATGGCACTACGTGGAGGTGACATTGTGGGTCGTCATACCGTTGGTTTTTACAATGATGGTGAGTATTTAGAGTTAAATCACACCGCAACCAATCGACAAACTTTCTCTAAAGGGGCAATTCGAGCAGCTTCTTGGTTGGTAAGTCAAGAGAGTGGAATGTACAGTATTAACGACTGTCTAGGAATATAATATGTGTGCAGTAGTTGGCGTTTTTGGCGTAGAGAATGCATCTCAGTTGGCATATTATGCCTTGTTTGCCATGCAACATCGTGGGCAAGAATCTACAGGTATCTCTTCTTCTGATGGAGAGCGAATACACCTCATAAAAAAGCGTGGTTTGGTTACAGAAGTTTTTCACCAAGGGCGTTTAAAACTGCTTGAGGGGTCGTGTGCCATTGGACATAACCGTTACTCAACAGCAGGAAAAGACTCCGTACTCGATGCCCAACCTGTCTTTGCTAAGTACAAATTGGGTGAGATTTCAGTCGCACATAACGGAAACCTAAGTAACAAGTTTGAAGTACGTGACAGACTCATTGAAAAAGGGGCAATTTTTCAAACAGGTATGGACACAGAGAACATTGTTCATCTTATTGCTAAGAGTTCGCAAGAGAAGTTAAAAGACCGTATTAAAGATATGCTTACTAAAATTGAGGGGGCATATTGTCTCATTATCCAAAGTCGTAGTAAAATGTTTGTGGTACGTGACCGTTTTGGTATTCGTCCTTTGAGTTTGGGTAAGCTTAAAAATGGTGGCTACATTGTGGCAAGTGAAACCTGTGCTTTTGACTTAGTAGGTGCAGAGTTTGTACGTGATGTCAAGCCAGGGGAGATGCTTACTTTTGAACAAGGAAAAGAGCCAAAATCAGAGATGATATTTGAGTCAGACCCCCACCCTTGTGCTTTTGAGTACATCTACTTTGCCCGACCAGACTCCATCATTGCAGGGAAAACGGTTTACAATATGCGTTTAGAGATGGGTAAACAGTTAGCCAAAGAGACCCCTGCTAAGATTGACCTAGTCTTACCTGTGCCAGACTCTGGGGTAGCTGCAGCCAAAGGCTATGCCGATGGCATGGGTGTACCGTTTGAGATGGGCATTGTGCGTAACCACTATGTGGGGCGAACTTTCATTGAACCTACCCAAGAGATACGTGACTTAAAAGTCAAACTCAAACTCTCTCCCATTAAAGACATGATAAAAGGAAAAAGCGTTGCCATTGTCGATGACTCTTTGGTACGTGGAACAACCTCACTTCAAATCGTGCGAATGCTCAAAGAAGCAGGAGCTTCTGAAGTTCACATGCGAATTGCCTCCCCAGAGATTAAGTTTCCTTGTCGTTACGGCATAGACACAGCCTCAAAAGATGAACTCATCTCTGCGTACAAAAGTGTAGAAGAGGTGCGTGAGTACATCGGTGCTGATTCTCTTGGATTTTTGTCGATTGACGGGCTAAAAGCCTCTTTAGGAGATGACACCAACTACTCATTGGTCTCTTTTGATGGTAACTACTTTGCAGGAGGCAATGAAAACTCTGCTGGATGTAGTAGTTATGGGTGAAAGATTAGCGAATAAGAGGTAAACTTGCTTTACCTCTTTTTCCATATTTTAAAACACTCAAGAAAAAAGTGCTTACTTCCCCGTATCCAATAACTTCAAATCTTTCACAGCATCTCTTACCTTAGTCATAAAGGCATCTCCTGGGTCAGATTTTTTGGTTCGGTAGCCTTTATCTAACTCTAACCATAAGTCAGAACCGTCCATCTCTTTGTACTCATGGTGTCCTATTAAGTGGGTAATCGTGGCGTATTTCTCTTTTAAGTAACGCACCAACGCAATGTTAGATTTTAACTGTGCAGGAGTGAGGTCATCTTTTTTGTTTCCACTTCCTCCCACATTTTCTACCCCAATACTAGAGTAATTTAAACCAATCACATGGCGTGCCATCCAATTTTCTGGCATGAGTCGGTAGATTGTTCCATCACGGCTTATTAGAAATTGAGACGATACATTAAGTGCTGAGGCTTTAGCAATGTCTTTTCGGTCGGAAAAAAGTCTTTGAGGTTTTAAACGATTAAAACTCTTCTCAAAACTCATGTCAGCCGTCCAGTGAAGCACAATGATTTTAGGTTCTATCTCAATGTTCTCGACCTCAAAACCGTAATGTTTTTTAATATACTCTTTGGTGAGGTCAATACGTTCTTGCCCAAAGTCAATGGGTTTATCTATAATTTTAATCTCACTTGCTTCATTGGCACATGCCAAAAAAGTTAATGCACTTAATGTCAATAATATTTTTTTCATCTTTTTAATTCCTTAATTATAAAATAGGCTATTTTACTTGCCACTTCGCCGAGTCTTGGTTTGAGCCAATCGGTCTGTTTTTTACACGTTATCTCACCTAACTCTAAAACTAAAAAGCCTTTAGAGGTGGTGACTTTGGAAAAGCCATAATAGTGACTTAAGTTCTTAGTATAGTTATCTTTATGCCATTTAAAGGGAAAAAACTTCCCATACTCTTTTCGCCAATGTCTTGCTAAAACAGTAGAAGCATTAGAGCCATCATGTCCAATAGATGCTCCTGTCTTACACTCTTTTTCAGAACCATCAAAATGAATGGCAACAGCTAAGACAGCACTGGTTGTAGGGATTTTTGCCCCTACTCTCTCTACTGCTATGCCTCTTTTTCTTAAAATATCTTCCACTCTTATGGCAACGCGTTCGTTCCATTTAGATTCTATCAAACCATTGTGTACTGAACCAATATTTCCCGTGGTTCTTCCCACATGACCTGCTTGAATGAGTACTGTTGTGTTTAAACCTCTCCCACTCCAAATGGCATAGATTAACAAAGCAAACATTCCCCATGCCAAAAACATTAAAACTTTTCTATCATTCACCGATGTTCTCCCCCTTTAAGTTTACGGATATAGCAGATACTTTTGACGTATCTGTTTAAATCTATTTAAGCCTTTTTGCCAACTTTGTTTGATTTGTTTGGCACTTTTCCCTGCTAACACAGCTCTTCGTAAGCTATTTGAGCCTGCTAGTTTATCTATGAAGTGGTTCTTTAAAAAAAACTTCTTTTTATAAGGGTAATGCTTATAAGCATCTAATAAATAATTTAAGTTAATGCCCCCATAAGCATCGGTTGGCTCAAATGACAAATCTACTCCATAACATTTTTTATTTTGATGTTTTGGGTGTTTTGCTCCTTCACGTGAAATCGGCGTAAAAGAGAATTTTTTCTTCGTATAGTAAGGCGAACCATAGAGCTGAAACTGTTGCATTGTTCCTCGTCCAGCTGAGAAAGTTGTTCCCTCAAAAAATGCCAACGAGGGGTAGAGATAGACCGACAAATCATTAGGTA
>Ga0256833_1002651_pt1 | contig 12468 bp, 12 predicted proteins | sample 356284metaG_FD_190535 | JGI IMG/M metagenome (GOLD analysis project Ga0256833, IMG submission 190535) | Hydrothermal vent microbial communities from Mid Atlantic Ridge, Atlantic Ocean - 356-284 | ecosystem: Environmental > Aquatic > Marine > Hydrothermal vents | place: Atlantic Ocean: Mid...
TGACCACCGCGATGATTTCCTTGATGCTAGTCGTTCCCGACGCGTGCGTCATCGCGAGGGTTGTGGCCGCGGTGGTTAGCGCCGTCACCACCGCCTGCGCGGGGGTTGGGTTGGGCGCTAAGGTTAGCGCCGTGAGGGTTAGGGCTGCTTGGGCTCCCCACGCGACCGTGAGTGGTTTCAGGGCTTGGGGCAGGTTCCTAAGCGCGGTGGGTAGTGGGGCGATGTTCGCTGCTAGGTAGGCTAGGGCCACGCCGTCCGTCCCCGCCTCCCTGGTTAGCGGGAAGAGTAGGGCTACGAGGGTCGCTAACCTGAGCAAGCCCAGCGTCGCTAGTAACGCGTGCCTCCCCTCCTTATTCGCCTTCATGACTACCGCGGATAGGGTCGCTGTGGGGGGTATTGTTAGGGCGAGGATCGTCAGCGTTGACGCCCCACCAACCAAGGCCGGGTTAACTAGGCGTAGGGGCAGGGTTGGGGCGGCCGAGACCGCCGCGGCTAGGGGGGCCGTGACCGCCAGGGCCAGCCTGAGGGTCGGGGCGAAGGGGTCAGCGCCCCTCCTCAAGCTCACGGAGAGTGAGGCGCTGAGGGCCGAGCCAGCGACCGCGTTCAGGATCAGGACGATCATTAGGGAGAGGTACAGTATCCCGGTGTTAATGGCTGAGGCCGTGAGCACCGCGAAGAAGTATACGGAAAGCATGTTCAGTATCTGCGACGAGAAGACGAACGGGTAGTTAGAGTACGCTAACTTAAGGACGCTTAAGACCCCAGAACCCACGCCGGGGTCGCCAACCCGACCACGCCCCCCAAACCCACCGACCCTCAGGGTTAAGGCGAGGATGGCCGACGCCGTGATCAGCGCCGTGACGGGGAACGAGACGTAACCCGCTAGAGGGGCTAGGAGGCCCCAACCAATCAACGCCAACCCAACACCCAACACCAACTTAACCGCGGAGGCGGCGAGGGTTGAGGTGAAGTAAGCCCTAAACCTACCCAAACCAATGAGGGCTTGAAGGGCGGCGGTGGAGGCTAGGGACGCGAAGGCCATGGCAGCAGGGACCCAGGCCGGGATGCCGAAGCTCGTGGGGAGCGCTGAAACCATAACGTAGGCGAGGAGCGCCGAGGCGGCACCGAGGATTAAGGACGTGGCGGCCGCGGGGAGCAGGGCTTTAGGGCCCCGCGCAGCGACCTCACGCATGATGGCTACGGGTAAGCCAGCAGCGACTAAGGTTGAGGCGACGCCGGCAGCGCTGACCGCCGCCGACGTGACGCCAACAACCCCGACCCCGAGGAGGCGGGAGATGATGACCCATAGGGCGAAGCCCGAGAACGACACTACGACCGTGCTGAGGAATATCCACGCACCACCCACAACAACCTCAACCATGCCTGAATCATCGCTAATCACGCACCACCCCACCGGCCCTTGAATCTCTAAGTCGGGACAATTAATTAAGGGTTCCGCCCCAAAGACGTAAAGGGGAACACATACCTTAAAGCCCAGGACTTAAAGGTGAGGGAACCAAAAGTTTTAACCATCTCTTGGTAGGAACGTTTATATTTAATCACGCCTAGAAATTAGGTAGTGGAGGTGCTGTAAAACAATGAAGCTCGTTGAGGGCAAGAGCCCCATACTCATAGCGATGCTCGCCGTACTAGCGGTAGCGATAGCTGGGTACTCACTCAACAACGCCGCACTCACACCATCACTCCTTGACGGCTACTATTATTATTATTACTACTATTACTACTACACAACCACCACAACCACGACGCCGATGACGACTATGACAACCACAACATCACCCACCACAACCACCACAACGACAGCGACGACCACCCCAACCACGACCGCAACAACTACGCCGACCACCACCACAACACCTGTAAGTGAAGTGACGGTGAACCTGACCGAGTACATGGCCCCCAACGGAACCGTGGTTAAGCACGTGGAGGTATCGCTACCGAAGGGAGGTAAGGTAGTGATAGAGCCCGGCACCACCATAACCCTTAATGGGAAGGTCGTGAAGAAGATAAGCATTAAGGTAGCCACTGAGGTACCGCCGGCACCGCCGAACATCAGCGTGGTTGGCCCCGTATACGACATGGAGCCCTCGGGCGCTAAGTTCAGCAAGCCGATAACGCTTATACTGCCCTTCAACCCGGCAAGCGTCCCGCCAGGAAGTAAGCCGACCGCGGCGTACTACGACGCAAGCACCGGTAAGTGGGTTCCCGTTAAGACCGTGAGCGTTGACTACGTATCGAAGGTAATTGTTGGGGAGACAACGCACTTCACGCTATTCAGCGCGGTAGCGTTCCCGGCAGTGATAACGACGACAATCACCACCACCGTGGTTGAGACGATAACGTCGCCGACAACCACTTACGTCACGAGAACCCTGACAACCACCTCATACATCACCGTAACCACCGTCACTCAATACCCAGTAACGAAGACCGAGGTAGTGCCCACAACAACGACCGTGACGAGCCCGACGATCAAGATCGTGACGAGCACCGTGACCTCAACCTACACCTCACCGTCCACGACTACGGTCACGAGCGTTGCTGGGCCGCCCGCCTTCACACCGCTTGACGCCGGCTTAATAGTTGCACTCATAGTGGTGCTGGCGGCGCTGTTCTACGTGGCGCGGAGGAGGCCCGCGACCACGGGTTAGTTAGGCCGTCCTCAAGCATACCCCTCACTTTTAACCGATGACCGCGGCCTCTCATCCCGGCTAGCCTACCTAGTAGTACGTGTCATTTAATGCCTAGCCGACCACTTAGGGTTGGTGGTGCTGATGGGCAGTGATGCGGGGGGCGTGGATGAGGTTCCGGTGCACCTCCTCCTTACGGTTATCCTGGCACCCATGTTCCCTGTTAGCGTCATCACGGCCGGTTACGTTGCCTACGTCTCGTGGAAGCGCAGGGACTACGCGTTCCTCGTCGGTGGTGTTGCGTGCGTTGCTCTCGCCGCGGTCAGGAACGTTTTCGTTGGCGCTGTGGCCGCCGCCGCCGTCACTGTCTTCTACTACTTCACGCGGAGGAGGCGCCCCGAAGGGGTTGAGGCCCTGCTGTGCGTGGCCGCCGCCCTCTCCCTCGCCGCGACCTACTTCATGAGGGGGGCTTGGGGGTTACCTGAGTACGTGGCCGGTTTCAGGGCGTGGTGGTCTGGATCGCCCGGCCAGTCCTCCCTAATACCGGCGCACTTCGTCCTTGCCCTCACGTCGTTATCGCTGGCGTACACCGCGCAGTTAAGGAGTGCTGAGGGGAGGTGGGGTGGGGTAGCGGCCTACCTTAAGGAGAATCCCGGGGCAGTGCCCGTGATCGCGTTCATGGTGTTGCTCGTGTTCGCTGCCGCCTTACTGGCGGCGGGGTTTGAGGGTAGCGCTAATAAGGCGGCTGAGCTGGCGTACTACTTCCTGGTCGCCGGCGTCGTGCTGCAGCTCTACGCCGCCGTGAGGGAGGGCGGGGAGGAGGGTTGAGTGGGTGGGTTGGTGGTGGGTTAAGCCTTAAGGGGCTCCTATCTAGGGTCCTCAGCACCCTCCTTAAGCACCCACGCCTTACAGTGTTTGGTGTCGCGCTCGTCGCGGGTGCCTGCCTCTCGCTGAGCGTCTTCGGCGCGCACCCATTCATCGTCGTGGGTAGGGTCTCGGTACCCTACGGGCTTAAGGTGGGCGACGTTGGCTTAGCGACCATCGCGGCGTCATGGCTCGCGCTGGTTCTCGGCGCCACGCCCTTCCTTGAGGCTGGGTCGGCGCTCAGGTACTGGGCAGTGGTCGCGTGTGTGGCGTTGGTGCTCGGGCTTGCTGGGGGAGTGCTTGCTTTAGCCGGCCTTAAGCGGGTGGCGTACGTGGTGCTCTCACCCTACGTCGCCGGCATCCCCTCAACTAAGGTGTGGTACGTCGCGCTAGCGGCATGTGCTGGCGCGGGGGCCGCATCCCTAGTTAAGCGCTCAGGCCTTGACGTGCTCAAGCTACGTGGGTTGGGCAGGGTTAAGGTGTTTGAGGGAACCCCCTTAACGCTTGGGGAGGCCTTAATCGCTTGGCTGGCCGCCTTCATAGTCCTTATGGCTCCCTACTACCCCTGGCTCAACCCTAGGGGCGTGTTAATCGATGTTGACCACATCTACTACTGGAGGTGGTTGCGGGGCACTGACTGGGGTAACTTGACGGTTAGGTTGCTTGAGTTCAACCGTGGCGACAGGCCCCTCTTCGTAGGGTCCGTCTTCCTCGTAACCAGGTTAGTCCCGTTCAGGGTGTTCGACGTGCTCTACATCGCGGGTGCCGGCGCGTTGGCCGTGACCTTAGCTGAGGGCGTGTGTAGGAGGGTAGGTGTTGGGAGGTGGTTCGGCTTCACCGCCGCCCTCCTCACCTCGATCCCTCTATACTTCGTTTACGGTGGGTACCACGCTAACTTGGCGGCGATGTGTTTGGCCCTAGCCGCCCTGTACTGGAGGCTTGGGTGGGGTGGTGAGCGCGTTAAGCCTCACAGGCTCGCTGTGCTGGGGTTAGCGTCCTTAGCCACCGCCATGACCCACTCGGAGGCTTGGGTGCTGTACGTGCCGCTCTTCATGATCGACGCCCCGACCCTCACGGCGTGGGTTGTCGGTGGGGCTTCATGGCTCTTGGTGAGGGAGTTCGCGATATCCCCTAAGTACGTGGTGCTAGCTAAGCAGTTACTGGCACACGGAGCCCCAACCATAACTCACCTCGACTTCCAGCTAGTGATCATGCTTTGGGGCGTGCCGGCAACATGGTTTACGTACCTGCTAGCCACGGCCGGCATCGTTAAGGCGTGGGTCAGCGACGACTTAAGGAAGTACTCACCCTTCCTGACCTCCACAGCATTAACGCTGATCCCCCTACTCACCGTAACCCCTAGGTTCATGGTTCATAGGGTACTCATGAACACCGCCTACTGGTTCTTCACCGCCTACGCACTGAGTCAGGCGTGGGGCTCGAGGAGGTCGTGGTGGGTCGTGCCGCTCTACGTGGGCCTCCAGTGGATGTACGTGGCTTGGCTACTGAGCAACACTATCCCGGCTAAGCCGCCTTAGGTGGGGCCAGTCCCCGCAACACGCACTAGTTACCTGCGGGTGAGGCGACACACTTTAATATTTCCTCAGTCACTTCTCTTTGAATAAGGAGTTAGTTCTAAGGGAGGGAGTGAGGGTGAGTAAGGATCAGGTGGTTGGAGCCGGTTTAGTCGCGGTCTCCATAGCAGTGATCGTGGTTTACGTGTGGTTAGTCTTCTTCCCCCCGTGGGCCGGGGTCGACCTAATCGTGCTGAAGCTGACCGGGGCGGTAGCGGTTGCGGGAGTCTTCGGCATACTGGCGTGGATAGGGTACACCCTAGCAACAACGCCTCCACCGAAACCCATCGAGGAAATAGAAAAGGAACTGGAGGAAGAGCTGAAGAAGCTGGAGAAGGAGCTAGAGAGCGGGGAGGGAGCACCCGCCAAGCCCGTAGGGCAGGCCAGCGCTGGGGAGGGGAGTAGGGACAGTGGTGTGAGCCAGTAATCAAACAGCACTTCCGCCCTCTTTTTCCGTGGTTACCCATGCTCCACGTCCCCTAATCTCTTTTAGGGAGTAAGCATTCCCTGCCCTAGCGTGCGATGGGTTTCGCTGGAACGAGCCGCACCCTTACCCCGCGCTTCGCCGCGGGCACGGAGTGCCTCGTGGGAGCCAACGACACGAGCCCTGCATTAGGGGAACGCCCCACCGTAAAGACCTAAGTAGCGCTCTCATGGGACCTGCTCCCTTGACGTGGGACGTGCTGTGTCGTGGGAAACCTTATAGGGTGGGATAAAGACGTTGTTTCGGGAGTGAAGATTGGTGGAGTACATCCTACGCGTAGACCGCAGAGGGAGGATAGTAATACCTAGTGAGGTTAGGAAGTCATTAGGTATAGGCAGGGCTGTGAAGCTACGTGTGAGGGGTAAATCCATTGTTATAGAGCCGATCGAGGATCCCTTGGAGGAACTCTCTAGGTTGATTGAGAAAGTAACTATAAAGGCATCCACTGAGCCGTGGAGGCTCAGCAAGGTAGCCTCCGACCAGTTAATGAGGGAGAGCGGGGATTATGAAGTTAGGGAAGCTTAAGCCCTTCCTCATAGAAACGGACGTGCTCGTAGCCGCCATGGATCCCGAGGACCCTCACCATAGTGAGGCAATTGACGTGATTGTCGTTGCCGATAACTGCTTCCTCTCACCGTACGCGCTGATGGAGCTTGACCTCCTAATAAGGTCCGGGAATATTAAGGTAAGGAACCTTCAGCTATTCTGGCGTAAGCTACTCGATACGCTCAACCACTACAGTATCTACGTAGCCATGCCAAGCCCCCTACACTACGCGGAAGCGGCCAAGCTGAGAACTCTCTACGAACTAACGTACTTCGACAGCCTACACGCGGCAACAGCCATAATTGAGGGCAAGCCGCTCGTAAGCTTTGATGAAAGGGCCTACAGTAACGTAAGGAACTTAAGGTACGTTCACCCGTCACGCCTCCGGACTGAGGCTCGAGGTTAAACTATAATTCCAAACCACTAGAATGGGTTGGGGGCGGAGATCGGCGTGTGTGGAGGTAAGAGTAGTAAGCCTTACTTCGTGCACCCCACCGCCGTCGTTGAGGAGGGGGCGGAGATCGGTGAGGGGACGAGGATATGGCACTTCGCCCACGTGCGTGCCGGCGCCAAGATAGGGAGGAACTGCAACATAGGTAAGGGCGTGTACATTGACGTGGGTGTCGAGATAGGTGATAGGGTGAAGATCCAGAACTTCGTCTCCGTCTACAGAGGGGTTAAGGTTGAGGATGACGTCTTCCTGGGCCCGCACGCGACGCTAACGAACGACCTCTACCCGAGGTCGTTCAATGAGGATTGGGAGGTGGTGCCAACGCTAATTAAGAGGGGGGCGTCGATAGGCGCTAACGCCACCATAGTGTGCGGCGTGACTATAGGGGAGTACGCCATGGTTGGTGCTGGGGCTGTCGTGACTAAGGATGTGCCCCCGCACGCCCTTGTCTACGGTAACCCGGCACGTGTTAGGGGCTTCGTGTGCTACTGCGGTAGGCCGTTGGACTTAAGTAAGCCCGTTAGGGAGGATGAGGAGGCCGTGACGTTTAGGTGTGGGCGCTGTGGGAGGGAGGTGAGGATACTTAAGAAGCACCTAGCCCTTCTTGAGAGGTAGGTTGGCTTGAGGGTGGTGGTGACTGGTGGTGCTGGCTTCATAGGGCACCACGTAGTTACGGAGCTTGTGGGGCGGGGTCATGAGGTAGTCGTCGTGGATAACCTCTCCAGGCCCTCACCCGAGGGTTTGAGGAGGCTTGAGCAACTTAACGTGAACCTACTTAAGGCTGACGTGACGGACTACGTCACGATTAAGGAGGTAATAAACAGCCTCAAGCCTGAGGCAGTAGTGCATGCCGCGGCACTCATCGACGTTGCTGAGAGCGTTGAGAAGCCCCACACGTACATGCACGTGAACGCTGAGGGGACCGCAGTGGTGGCTAAGGTGGCGGAGGAGGTGGGTGTGGGTAGGGTTGTTTACCTGAGCTCCGCCGCCGTGTACGGGGTTCCGAAGTACTTACCCATAGATGAGGGGCACCCGACGGAGCCGATATCACCTTACGGCGCGTCGAAGCTTGCCGGCGAGTTAGCCCTGAAAAGCATCGCGGAGAGCTCGGGGAGGTTAAGGTACGTGATCCTGCGCCTATTCAACGTGTATGGCCCTGGGCAAAACCCCTCAAGCCCCTACTCCGGCGTCATAACGAGGTTCGTCCACGCGGTAAGGGAGGGAAAGGAAATAATGATCTACGGTGACGGCGAGCAGAGCAGGGACTTCATCCACGTTAAGGACGTGGCAGAGGCCGTGGTTAAGGCGCTAGGCATTGCCGAGGAACGCATAACGCTGAACATAGGCACGGGATCCAGAACCACAATAAATGAGCTGGCCAAGCTAGTAATGGCGGTTGCAGGTAAGGAAGTCCCAGTCAAGCACGTCGCGCCGAGGAAGGGCGACATAAGGCATAGTGTCGCATCAATAGAGAGGGCGAGGAGAGTGCTTGGATGGGAACCCAAGGTGGGGTTGATTGAGGGATTAGGGACGCTTCTCAAGGCCACCGACACCGAGGGTGAGTAGCCTTCCCTTAGCCCCGTAGCCAATATCGTCTCGAAGCACGTTAACCGCATCAACAATTAAGGGCTCGCGACCCGACGCCTCAACGACGCTTGACACCTTAAGCCCTACGTAGGCAGTGTGCCTGACACACACTATGACTAATGACGATCCCTCAAGGGCGCGTCTCAAGTCGTTCGTTAAGTCAACACCTAATTCACTTAAGTAGTCATCCTTGGCTACGAGGGGGTCATGCACCGTAATGCTCCTGAACCCCTTGCTGAGTAGGTTGGAGATAACGTCGTGGGTTGGCGATAGCCTAGGGTCGTCAATATCCCCCCTGAACGCGTCGCCGAGTATGGTTACGCGCACGTCGCGAGGCCTTAACCCATGCCTAACCACTAACTTATGGGCTAGGCCCGCAACAACCGATGGCATTGACTCATTAATCAGCCTAGCAACCCTAGTTAACTCCATTGAGGCCCCGGCCTTCCTCGCCTCACCCATGAGGAAGTACGGGTATGACGGAATGCATGGCCCACCAACACCGGGCCCGGGCAGGAGTAGGTGGCAGTGAGGCTGCGTGTTAGCTGCTTCCCTGACCTCGTAGTAGTTAATGCCTAGGGCTTGGGCGGCTAGGGCTAACTCGTTGGAGAGAGCTATCACTACGTCCCTGTAAACGCCCTCAGCAAGCTTCTCGAACTCCGCCGCGGTTGTTGAGGATAGCCTCACCACGCCCTTACGCGATATGAGGGAGTAGAGGCGGGCCACCGCGTCAAGGCTCTTGGGGCCAACACCAGCCACTACCTTAGGGTAGTTCTCCTCAAGATCCCTTAAGGCCCTACCAACGTATATTCGCTCCGGGCTGTAAGCTAGGAGGAACTCATCCTCAGCTTTCAAGCCGCTCACCGCCTCAAGCACTGGCTTAGCGACGTGCTCGGTAGTCCCCGGAGGGACGCTGGACTCAATCACCACTAAGTCCCCGGAACCTAGTCCCCCAGCAATGGATGTTAGGGCATCGACGAACGCGTCAAGCCTGATGACCTTATCACTTAGGTTAAATAGAATTGGGACCGTGACGACCTTAACGCGCGACTGGCGGGACGCCTCAACAGCGTCACTCATTAACTTCAGGTTCCCTGACCTTAGCCCCTCAGCAATCGCTTCCTCCACGCCGGCCTCAAGGAACCTCACGCGCCCTAACCGTATGTCGTTAAGCTTACCCTCATCAACGTCAACGCCGATCACCCGCAACCCACGCCTCAGGAAGGCCGCCGCCAGCACCCTACCCACGTACCCCATACCGTAAACAGCCACCCACTCACCATTAACGACGGCGCTGACCGGGTCAGCAATGCCGGCACCCAACACGAACCGCCTCAGTAAAGGTGAGTGCTCAACGCTTAAATCAGCATAGTGGGGCCACACCCTTTTAAGCGAGGCGCCTAAGTAGGTTAGGGACAGCAACCATGAAGTGCATAGAGAAGGGCCTAGTTGCTTGGTTCACCGGGCTCCCCGCGAGCGGGAAGACAACCATAGCCTCACTAGTTAAGGAGGAGCTAGTTAAGGCAGGTTACAGAACGGAGCTCCTCGACGGGGACTGGGTCAGGAAAACGATAAACGTGGGGGCCGGCTTCACGAAGGAGGAGAGGGAACGCCACCTACTCAGGGTCGCGTGGATAGCCAGGCTACTTGCTAGGAACGGTGTGATAGTCCTATGCAGTTTCGTATCGCCTTACAGGGACGTGAGGAAGAAAATTAAGGACATCATAGCCGAGGAAGTCCCCTTCCTGGAAATCTGGGTTAAGTGTAGCGTCGAGGAATGCATTAGAAGGGATCCGAAGGGGCTCTACAAGAAGGCGTTGAAGGGTGAGATAAAGCACTTCACGGGCATAAGCGACCCCTACGAACCCCCCGAGAACCCCGACTTAATAATAGACACCGAGCATGAACCCCCCGAAAAGAACAAGAAGGCGGTGCTCAACCTACTCAGGAAGTACGGAATTGAGGTGTGACGCAAATCACGTTCAAGGGCCTTTGCCTAACCTAATTAAAGAACTGCCCACTCACTCCTCACCTGAGGCGAATTAATGATGTTTTAAGGGCAACACCCAGGCATCACACTCGAGGAAGCTACGGTTCCCTCGTACGGGATCCGCACCCTAGTTGTTCTGCATGCAGTGATCATCAGCTCATCTCTTCGATCTCCTGCAGGCAGTCAAGTCTCACTCCTTACTGTGTGGTGACACATAAGTAATTCCGTGGGACACGCAGAACGCGCAGAGCATTTAGCTTAATACCCTACGGCCGGCACCCAATGTAGCAACGTCTTTATTATGAGTAATTATTTTTAATTAGTAGCAATTACATGTAATTAGAGGGAGGTGTATGGAGCCAGCGACACTAGCATGGATATTAACCTTAACAGTCCTAGCATTAGGCACGCAGTACGTTAGCGGAGTCGTGGGGATGGGTTACGGAACAATCCTAACACCCACACTAATACTCTTAGGGGTTAACCCCCTTAACGCGGTCTCATCCGTCGTTACCTCCCAGTTAATAGGTAATTCAATGCTCTCAATAATGCATCACAGGCTCGGGAACGCGGACTTAAGGCCTGGGAAGGAGGACTTCAGGAGAGCATTAATCCTCGGGCTCTCAGGCTTCCTCGGCCCCATCATAGCGGTCGCCCTCATGCTACGTATGCCTTCGAACATCCTTAAGGCCTACATAGTCGCCTTGATGCTGTCTATGAGTGCGTTAGTGGTGCTGAGCAGGAGGTTTAGGGTTAAGTACTCTACCAAGAAGTTATTCCTTATCGCCATGATAGCGAGTTTTAACAAAGGATTAACTGGCGGCGGGTACGGCCCCATAGTGACTGCCGGGCAGTTGGTATTGGGCATTAATCCTAGGTCGGCAGTCGCCGTTACCTCCATGGCTGAATTCATAACTGAGGTGACTGCCGTGGTACTATACGGTGTTGCGGGATTGCTTAACCCCGTCTTAATAGTGCCGATGACTGCCGGAACGCTACTTAGCGCGCCGCTAGTGGCTAGAACAGTAAGCATCACACCATGCAGTACCTTAAGGAAGGTCGTAGTGACCGCCATGGTCGTCCTTGCGGCGACGGTGCTCGTGAAAACCTTCATCACGCTATAACGCGAGCGAGCCCCCATCACCCCAGGCTTAGCTGGTGTGCCGTCACCCTTATTAAGTAGGGACTGCCTTTTACCTGTGGGAACCACGTAATGAGTGAGGAAACCGTAAGCGTGGAAATTTCGAAGGAACTCTATGATAAGGTGAAGAAGTACATTGAGGAGAACGGCGGCTTCTCCTCCGTAAGGGAATTCGTTGAATTCGTTATCAATGAGGTACTCTCAACCGAGGAGGAATCAAGCGCAGGCTACACTAAGGAGGAGGAAGAGAGGGTTAAGGAAAGGCTGAGGGCTTTAGGATACTTGTGAGGCCCACACATAACTACGTGGACACCCGCCGTAGACACATGGCTAAGTACTTCCAATCAAAACTCCGCAGTCCCGTGTATTCGTGCCTGACGCCGCGTCAGCATAAAAGCTACTACATATAAGGATTTATTGGGGGGCACGGTGAAGGTAGTCTTTGTGTCGTCTTACCCGCCCAGCCACTGCGGCATAGGGGAGTACACCAGGATGCTTACCGCCTCGTTGAGATCATTGACCCGAAGGCTAGAGATACATGTGCTATCGGATAGGGTAGGTAGTGATGGGCCTTGGATAGATGATTACTCCGGCGTGTACGTGCACCCATTATTTAGCAGGGGGAGCGACCGTGACCTAGGTAAGTTACTGGATGTGTTGACGCAACTTAACGGCGCAGACATACTGCACGTTCAGCATGACTACAGCTTATACGGGTACGGTGATAAGGTGCTGCGCGTGTTGAGGGAAGCGAAGGAGGAGGGGTTAATTGCGAAAACGGTGGTGACGATGCATACTGTGCACCACCCATATAGCGATGAGGAATTAGCTGTGGACTTCCAGCGGAAACTTAACTCCGTTGATAAGGTGATAGTGCATAGCCACCTCCAAGAGTTTGAGTTAAGGAATCAAGGAGTAGAGCCACGTAAGGTAGAGAGGATACCTCATGGAACGTTACTGAACCCCTACCTAGGCTACCCTAAGGTGAAACTCATGGAGAGCTTGAACTTGAGGGACGAGCAGGTGAATGGTGCGATAGTGGTCGTGCCGGGATTTCTTAAGAAAGATAAAGGGCTTGACGTGCTACTGAAAGCATTAACGGAGATGAGGTTAGCTAGGAAGAGACAGACCGTGGTGATAGCGGGGGAGGTGTGGGACAGGGAAGCACTCCAGTATGTTG
>Ga0256833_1002652_pt1 | contig 12467 bp, 6 predicted proteins | sample 356284metaG_FD_190535 | JGI IMG/M metagenome (GOLD analysis project Ga0256833, IMG submission 190535) | Hydrothermal vent microbial communities from Mid Atlantic Ridge, Atlantic Ocean - 356-284 | ecosystem: Environmental > Aquatic > Marine > Hydrothermal vents | place: Atlantic Ocean: Mid...
CACACAACCATTTTCTACATCAACATCAAGACTATCCCAGCGTTTATTTTGACTGAATGCAGTTTGGGTGGGCACATTGCCTGGGGCTGCTTTATAAAAAGTTTGCACTGCATCAGAAGGATTACGTGCTATATCCCACTTATCCAGTGCTTCTGCCAAGGTTTTTGAATGCACGGTTGGGCAGTCTGTATGTAATAAATCCCCTCGATCAAGCTCACCTAATATACGAAAAATACCACCAGCTCGGTGTACATCTTCCATATGGAATAATTGTGTTGCAGGTGCAACCTTGCTTAAATTAGGCACTATACGTGAGAGGCGATCCATATCATCCATAGTAAAATCAACTTCTGCGGCATGTGCTGCTGCTAAAAGGTGTAGCACCGTATTAGTTGACCCTCCCATTGTAATATCAAGCGTCATGGCATTTTCAAATGCCTTAAAGCTGGCAATATTGCGGGGCAAGGCAGTCTCATCGTCTTCATTATAATAACGATGCGTTAAGTCAACGATTGTGCGAGCCGCTTGCAGAAACAGTTCTTTTCGATCTGCATGGGTTGCCAACAATGAGCCATTCCCAGGGAGTGCAAGACCTAAAGCCTCAGTTAGACAATTCATCGAGTTGGCGGTAAACATCCCCGAACAGGAACCGCAGGTAGGGCAGGCTGAACGCTCCATAATGGCAACATTTTCATCAGATTGATCTGGATCAGCGGCAGAAACCATCGCATCAACTAGATCAAGATGCACTTCTTGTTCATTAACAATGCTTTTGCCCGACTCCATAGGCCCGCCAGAGACAAAAACCACGGGAATATTTAAACGTAATGCAGCATTTAACATCCCTGGTGTAATCTTATCGCAGTTTGAAATACAAACCAGTGCATCTGCACAGTGCGCATTCACCATATACTCAACTGAGTCAGAAATAATCTCGCGTGATGGCAAGCTGTAAAGCATTCCATCGTGCCCCATAGCAATCCCATCATCAACCGCTATTGTATTGAATTCTTTAGCAACACCACCTGCTTTTTCTATTTCACGAGCAACAAGTTGACCCATATCTTTAAGGTGAACATGCCCTGGTACAAACTGTGTGAATGAATTAGCAATGGCAATAATGGGTTTTTTAAAATCATCATCTTTCATTCCTGTTGCTCGCCACAAAGCGCGAGCGCCAGCCATATTACGACCGTGGGTTGAAGTGCGTGAACGATATTGAGGCATTTATTAAGAACTCCTGTGTCTATGGGCGTAAATTATTACCTGAATCCGTGAGTTCAATGTGGATAGCAGGGGATAAGATATTGGTTTAGCACGAGGTTTAAAAAATCTTAGCTTCACCCTTAGGTTAAGCGGGTATTTTATAAACCCGTGATGAATCAATAACTTATTCACTGTACCGTAGTGGACTCACAGATTCAGATATTATTGCAGAGATTTGGGAGTATAAGCTAAAACCTAAATCCTGCCAAATACCTCTAAACTGTGCGAATGTGGGTGAATGGGTACAAATGATAGGGGATACAGCTATTCTTTGACCAGAGACTGAAAGTAAAACAGATATTTTTTAGGTGACTATCCCTTGAGAGGGTGTGCTGATAGATGGTTTCTCTACTTCTTTAATATGTTTGTCTTGTAAATTAATAGAGATACCCATGTAAACATGAAAGAGTGAATGTTAAGATACTTTTATTTGTAAGTTGATAGGATAAAACCGTGGGAAAAACACTTGTTGATCATTCAAAGCAAACAATTTTAGTATTCATTATGTTTAAACTTATAGTAATAATGGTTATTACCCTTATTTACAGTGTTTAATCACAGTCCTGGATCCGTGAGGTCACTACGGCACAGGACGCAAGCTATTGATTCATCACGGGTTTAAAAAATACCCGCTTAACCTATGGGTGAAGCTAAGATTTTTTAAATCCCATGCTAAACCAATATCTTACGCCCTGTTATCCGCATTGACCTCACGGATTCAGGATAGTATTAATCAAAGAAATATATCGTAATGAAATATCCTGCGTGTAACTTCCCCTTAATAGATTCTAAGGTACTTTTTAAACTAATCAACAATAAACTTGAAGAACAAGAGCCTTTTAGTTTTATCCGACTTGGTGATGGTGAAGGTGTACTTCTTTCCATAAACAAAGAAAGTCCCGATATTGATTTTAACTACCTGATAGATCATATTGGCTTAAATGAATCTTTATTCGAAACAGTAGCAAAAATAAATAAATATATGATAACGGCTGTTCAGGCTGCGGATGTGCTTGGAATTCGTGATGATATTATTAATGTCAAGTTTGATGATGATAACTTTAAATTAGCACCCGAAATATTTGTGGAAAAATTTAAAGATAACTTTAAGTTAAGAGAGTGTGAAAAAAACTTGGGTTACCCAGCATCAAGAAGAATTTCACTTCTTCATCATAGTTTGAAAAATATGCATTTTGAAGAGCAAACACAGTACTGTAGCTCGTGGGCTCATTATGGTTTCCATTTGTCAGGTGATCTTTTTAGAGTTTTGATGAAACAGGATAAAATTGGTTTAATATCTTCTCGTTCAGAACTTTGTCATAGGTTAGAGTATATCTTTGATGTTGAAGTTGATTATTGGCAAATTCCTGATATGTATCGGGATATAAAGTTGGATCAGCTCCCTCGAAATTACATTGAGCAACTCAAAAAACTCTTGCAAGAGCAGTTCGTTGAGTTTCCTGGCATGTTATTTTTGATTGGAGGAGGATTCTTTGGAAAGCTCTATTGTAACTTGGTTAAATCTCAAGGTGGAGTTGCATTAGATGTTGGTTCCTTGTTAGACGCATGGGTTGGTATTCACAGTAGACCTGCTGTATACGACACCTTGAGATTGGTTGGTTATGACGGTTATTCTGTGCCTAATAAACTACAATTAACCGTTGAAAATATTAACCAGCTAGTTAATAGCCATGAGTAAAGTGATGCTTAATAAATTATTTTCTAATTACCTTCATAATCGCAGATTTGGACAAAAACTCTCCCAATATTTTGACAGAATCTATTGTATTAACTTGGATAGTCGCCCTGATCGTTGGCAGTACGTTAATACACACTTTGCTAAGTTTGGTCTTAAAAATAAAGTAGAGAGATTTTCTGCAATAGATGTTCGGAACAATCCAGAATTTCAGAATCAAGAAAAGTTATTACAAGATAATTTTTCTTTGTTAGCAATGTGCGGATGTATGTTATCACACCGATCAATCATTGAAAAAGCTAAGGCTGAAGGATTAAAAAATGTACTAGTTTTTGAAGATGATATCCGAATCTTATCAGCTAATATTAAATCTCTGAAAGAGTCTTTAAAAGATCTGAATGAACTAGAATGGGATGTTTTTTATTTTGGAGCCACCTATCTTTGGCCCTTGGAAAAAATTAGCCCATATCTGGTTGGTGTTTACAAGGGTGCTTATGCTACCCATGCGATCTCTTATAATGAAACAGTGTATGAGAGGATTTTGGATCTGTTACCAAGTGATCCAAAAGAATTTTTAGCATCGAGTGAATTTGAGGTTAATGCTTTGGATAAATGGCTACAATCCGATCTATTTGATCATGGTAAGTTCTTTGGAACAAACCCAATTATGGTTGTACAGGCACTTCAGGAAAGTGATATCGCTTTTAATCAACTAGATGGTATTGAACAACGTCAGATAAAACTATTTGAAAAAAATATTAAATAACTAATCATCCTCACTCGTTTCCAAATCCAGCTATTTTTGCATAATTAAAACTGCTATATTAGTGGGTTTGTATTTACTAGAGATCCAGAGTTTACAAGTTATTATGTTAAATAACATCAGTTTAGGGTATTTATGACCAAAAAAAAGGGTAATTCTAAATCATGTGCATTAGTACTAGGAATGCATCGTTCAGGGACTTCGACTTTAGCAGGGTTGTTGAGTTCCATTGGTTTACATGCGGGAACACACCTTCTGGCAGCAAGTGACAGTAATCCCAAGGGGCATTTTGAAAATTATAATATCTATGAACTTAATAAAAAGATTCTAGCTAACGCAGATTCATCATGGGATAGCCATGACTTTGATATAAGTCAGCTGGATTCATTATCAATTAGGCAGTATATAGATCAGGCAAAAAGTATTATTAAGCAAGACTTTTCTTTTATTGAGTATTTTACAATAAAGGAACCAAGAATGTGCTTGCTTTTTCCTATTTGGCAAACTGCACTCGAAGAATTAAATATTACAGTAAGACCTCTGCTTATATTTCGTAATCCAATGGAGATTGCACTTTCCTTACAAAAACGAAATGGGTTTAGCCTTGAAAAAGGTTTGATTCTATGGATGCACTATTCTTTGCAAGCAGAATATCACAGTCGAAACTATCAAAGAACATTCATTTCTTATGATGATCTTATATATAAAACACCTCAGATTCTGAAAGAAATAGAAGATTTTCTTTCAATAAATCTATCTGAAACAATTCGAAAAGAAGCTGTTAAATTCCCTGACCAAGGAATAAAGCACAATAGGCTCATTCAAAATACAATGCCAGATGCTCCCCCCATTTATACTAGGCTTTATGAACTTTACTTGAGTGATCAGGTAACTGCCAAAAAAATTGATAAAATTAGGGATGATTTTTATAACTCTCTTTCATTTTATCAATATAAAGAAATTATTGAAGATATTAGTCTTTCCAAAAAAGAATCTTTGTTAATTAAAGACGAAAACTCATACTTGAAACAGAAACAGGAAGAAACTAGAAAAGAATATTTACTATTAAAAGGTAAAATTACATTACTTGAGCAAGAGCAAGAAACAATAGTAAAAAAATATGAGCAAGAGCAAGAAACAATAGTAAAAAAATATGAGCAAGAGCAAGAAACAATAGTAAAAAAATATGAGCAAGAGCAAGAAACAATAGTAAAAAACTATGAATACAAGCTTCATGAATATGCGAAAATCTATGTTTTAAGCAACAGCTTGATAAATAAATTAATTAAGAAAAAGATTATGATCTCACATAAACTCGTTGATGTTGTTATCCCCATTTACAATGCAATTGAATATGCAGAAAATTGTATTGCTTCTGTTATCAAAAATGAAAATGGTTTGATTAGCCAGATTATTGTGGTTGATGATGGCTCTGACTCTGCAACTAGCATTCGTTTAACGGAATTGGCGAAACAAAGTTCACTCGTTCATTTGATAACTCTCTCGACAAATAAAGGCTATACAAAAGCGGTTAATACTGGAATTAAACAATCCAGTGCGAATTATGTTGTGTTACTAAATAGTGATACTGTTGTAGGTGCAGATTGGTTGGAAAAAATGATTCGGTGTGCCGAAAGTGATGAAAAAATTGGCATAGTGGGTCCACTATCTAATGCAGCTAGTTGGCAATCAGTGCCTTCATTGCTTGATCAGGATGGAAATTTTAAGGTTAATGAACTACCAGAAAATATTTCCGTTGAGCAAATGGCAGATATGGTTGAGAACGCATCAATTTGTGCTTATCCACATACACCATTTGTAAACGGCTTCTGTTTTCTTATAAAACGTCAGGTCATTGATGAAATAGGTATCATGGATGAAGATAACTTTCCAATAGGCTACGGTGAAGAGGATGATTATAGCATTCGTGCACAAGATGCAGGGTTTTCTTTGTCTATTGCTGATGATACCTATGTTTACCATGCCAAATCAAAGAGTTTTGGTCATTCACAGCGAATGGCACTTTCTGCCAGAGGAAGCAAGGCTTTAAAAGACAAGCATGGAAAAAATAAGGTTGATAATCTTGTTAAAAAAATGAAGAATAATAAAGTGCTAGATGCGGTCAGATCATCTGTTGCAAAAATGCTTGATATTTACCAAATAAAAGTAAAAATTAACCCTAGTGATCTTAATATTCTATTTATTTTACCTTCGCCAGGAGTAGGTGGAGGATCACATTCGATAGTACAAGAAGTTGCAGCCATGCAAAACTTAGGTATAAATGCAAAAATAGGGATAGAAGAACAGCATCTTACAAATTCGTATCAGCGTTACAAAGATATTGATAATGTAAAATATTTATTTGTTGGCTATAAGGAAAATACATTATTGGCTTTGGCAAAAAGTTTTGATGTAGTGATTGCAACTATTTATTATTCTTCTCAAATTGTAAAAAGAATAACTGGAATATATCCCCATATTTTACCAGCTTATTATGTTCAAGATTATGAGCCTATGTTTTTTGAGAAAGGCACTGGAGCTTGGAAGGAAGCGAGGACATCCTATACCTTAGTTGATAATATGCTTCTTTTTGCAAAAACAAGCTGGATAGCACGCGAAGTAGCACAACATCATGGTATTTCTGTAAGAAAAGTTGTACCTAGTATTGATCATATTGTTTACCATCCTTCCGTGGTAGATAAAAAAGAAAAACAAGTTATTTATTTAGCAGCAATGGTAAGACCACAAACACCACGTCGAGGTGCAGAACGCACCATGAAGGTTCTGGCTAGCTTAAAATATAAATATGACTCTAAGGTGGAAATACAAATATTTGGTTGTGAAGATTCCGATCTTGAGTTCAAGAAATTAAAAAGAGATTTTAAGTTTCGGAATTTAGGAGTCCTTGATAGACCAAGTGTTTCTTCATGCTTGCAAGTGGCAGACATATTTATTGATTTATCGGATTATCAGGCATTTGGTCGTACTTCTCTTGAGGCAATGGCGTGTGGAGCTACTGCTGTAGTTCCGTGTTTTGGTGGGGGAGATGAATATGCGATTGATGGCTATAATTCTTTGGTTGTTGATCCTTTTGATGAAAGTGAATGTATTTCTCGTTTGGAAATATTAATAAACAACCCAAGATTGTTAACAAAAATGAAAAAAGCTGCTTTAGAGACAGCAGAAAAATATACACCACAAAAAGCAGCATTAAGTGAATTAAAATTGATCGCAGATAATTTATCTGTTCATCGTAACACCTATCCAAAGCACAATAAACCTATTGTAAGCCTTATCCCTGTTAGGCGTAAGGATGGTGAGCCTGTAGGCTCTGCTTTTGTCAGATTACTTCAACCCTATGGCAATAACAGTGAGTTACTAAAAGACTGGGATGTGATTTTACACACAGATGTTGAATTGCCAGTACCTTCTCAGGCAGATATTGTAATAATACAAAGAGATGCACTTGGACAGGATGTGGGAAAGGTTATCAATTGGTTATTATTTTGGAGAGCTGCTGGGAAGAAAATTATCTTTGAACTGGATGATGATCTTTTTGATGTAAATGGGTTGGTAAGGAGGACTGGAAACTCAAGAAAAAAAATTAAACAGTTGGTTTCTGTTACCAAAAAGTTAGCTACTTTAGTCGATGCAGTCGTCGTTTCTACTCCTCAATTATTTCAGATCACATCAGAATATAATAAAAGTGTTTTCTTAATTCCAAACTATCTTGATCCCAAATTATGGGGGATTTTAGGTGCGGGTTTCAAGCCGCACCCTAATAGAATCAAAACTAAAATTAAAAATAATAAAGTGGTGAAAATTGGATATATTGGTACTCCTACTCATGATGCCGATTTATTGATTATTCAAGAAGCTATGGAAAGAATTAAACATGAATATGGAACAAAGGTTGAAATAGAAGTAATTGGCGCGTTTCAGAAAAAATTAAATAAACCTTTATTTGGTAAAGCTGTTGCATTACCAAAAAATACTACCTACCCCAAATTTGTTGAGTGGTTAAGAATTCGAGTTGACTGGGATATAGCTGTGATACCATTGGTTGATGATCAGTTTAACAAAAGCAAAAGTCACCTCAAATTTTTAGAGTGTACAGCACTTGGTTTGGCAAGTATTTGCAGTAATGTATCGACCTATTCTTCAATAGTGAGGCACGGAGAAAATGGTTTGCTAGTCAAGAATACAACTGAGGATTGGTATCAGGCTATCAAATTATTAATTGATGATGTGGCGTACAGAGAAAAGTTATCACGGAATGCTTATTTAGCACTTTCCAACAACTATACCACTCGTGTTAACACGAATTTATATCATAGGCTTCTTTCGGAGGTCAATGAACTTGAAATAAGCATTGATAGTTTGAATATATTGAGAAAGGAAAATAATAGGAAGAAAGGTCTGTTGGGTATGAATCTATGGCATTCTTATATTGAAGCCGACAGCCGACGCAAAAAGCTTTATGCTAAGTTTAAGAATACTCCATACGCTTATTTTGCTGACTCCAAAAATATGTTTCTCAGACCGATGAGATTTTTGTTTAGAAAGAAATAGTTCTCGGACAGCCTCCTAGGACTACCCTTTACCCACAAATAAGATCAGCATATATCGAATTTTAAATATAAACAAAACATATGGTTACAGATTTTGTTATGACTGCTAATTTATAAATTCCTGTGTTTCTTACCATTCTATATTGGAATTTATTACCTTGAGAACCTAATTTTAGCTGAGGATTTTTGTAACCCATTGAATTTACAAGATTATTATTTTTTATTTGAATTTTGAGTACAAAATTTATGGGGTATGGGTAGACCTAGGAGGCTGTCTGAGAACTAGGGTTGAAACGAAAATGCCAGAAATATTATAAGGTGAGTTTATCAAAAGAGGCGAATAGTCGCTCTATTTAACGAATTTGATAAGCTCAGATTATGATGTTTGTGGGATTTGCAGTCAATTCTTAGTTCTCGGACAGCCTCCTAGATAGAAACATGAATGATAGTGCAAGCATTTGATTTTATAGAACATTCGAAAAATAATCGTTTCACCCGTAGGTTAAGTGGGTATTTTTAAATCATGATGAATCAATAGCTTGCATCCTGTGCCGTAGTGACCTCACGGATTCAGGATTATGTGAATATATTAGCAACATTCATAAAAGATAGCACCTCAACACCATCGCTAAAAACCATTGATTCACCACTATAAACCACATAACTGTTACTAAGCTGAATATTTTTTTCTGAAAATCGTTTTAATTCTTTTTTAAAGCTATTATTCCATGTTGATGCAGATTTAATTTCAATACCTGTAAATTGTCGACCTGATTTATACAATAAATCTATTTCATGTCTATGGCTGTCTCTGAAAAAATATAGATTAGACTTTTTTCCTTTGTTAAATCGTGTTTTCAGTGCCTCTATGACAACAAGGTTTTCAAACAAACTACCTACCAATGGATCTCGTGAAACTTGACTAGGCTTTTCAATATCCAATAAATAACTCAAAAGCCCAGTATCTGTAAAATAGTATTTAGGAGATTTGATAACACGTTTTCCAAAGTTTTCAAAATAGGGTGGTAACTTAAAAACTACAAATGATGCCTCTAAAATAGAAAGCCACTGTTTAACCGTTTTATTATCCACTCCAACATCATTGCTTAATGACTGATAATTAATTAACTGCCCTACCCTACCCGCCAATAGTTTCATAAATTTTTCAAACAGGGATGCATCTTTCAAATTAATCAACTGACGCACATCTCTTTCAATATATGTTTGATAATAATTTGCATAAGCTGTATGTGGTCTTTGCTTCTGATCATAGATTCTTGGTAAAAAACCGTTAAATATATAATCTTCTGAATCCTCAAAACAAATACCTGCTTTATCCATTTCAGAAATAGAGAGAGGCAATAAATTTAAAATACCTGTGCGACCTGCTAACGACTGAGTAATAGCAGCTTTTAATTCTAGCTGATGTGAGCCTGTTAAAACAAACTGACCGTTTACTTTTGACTCATCTACAATGACTTGCAAATAGCTAAGAAGATGTGGTGCACGTTGAACTTCATCAAAAATAACCTTATTTTTATATTGCTTTAGAAATGCTTTAGGGTCATCAATGGCAAATTTCCGTGTTTCTGGACTTTCCAGATTGACATACTCATAGCCAGACAATACTTCCCGCACTAATGTTGTTTTTCCAGCCTGTCTTGGACCTAAGACTGTAACCACAGGATATTCTTTTAGTTGGCGAAATAACTCTTTTGCTATATTACGTTGAATCATTCTCATAGCATATATCGTGCAAAATAGGATTTCAAGTCCAATATTACACAAAAAACAATAAGAGGGTATTAGAGATTAACAGAGTAAAAATACCCTGCCAAATACCTCTAAGCTGTGCGAATGCGGGCGAACTGGTGCGAACTGCTACGAAAAATCAAGGCACAAAAAAACCCGCTAGAATGCGGGTTTCAAGGTATTTGTGAACTGCTATGAACTGCTGTTTGGTAGGCGCGAGTGGATTCGAACCACCGACCCCCACCATGTCAAGGTGGTGCTCTAACCAACTGAGCTACGCGCCTGTAATAATTAGTCGAATAACTGAAAACAGATTGGGGATTCTAGCTGGATTCATGACACAGCACAAGCATTCTACAGATATATCTTAAGAAAAAACTATAAAAAAGGGGGGGGATGGGTATACTCATTTATTTCTGGTCATGACTTGAAAACATGGATCAATTTGACTCCTTTCTAAGCTATTTACAGCCTATTTTAAATTTATTTGAAAATCAGCCTTGGTTTCAAGGGGGGGCTGTTTTTCTAATCACGTTTATTATTGCATCTCTGCTTTCTTGGCTGATTTTTCGCTTTCTCAAAATGCTCACCAGCAGAACGAAAACTTATTTAGATGACCGTTTATTGGTGATTGCCAGACCTCCTATTTATTACTCTCTGGTCATTACGGGCTTTTCTACTGCTGTCAGGATTATGCCGCTATCCCTTGAATTAACAGTTAAGTTAATCAATGGCTTCCAAACAATTGGTGTCATAATTTGGATGGTGGCGTTAATTCGTGTTTCTAAAATTGTGCTACAGCAACTTGCTTGGGGCTCTAAAGATCATCGTTTGATTCAACCGCAAACTCTGCCTTTATTTGATAACCTTTCTAAAGTCATTATTTTTGCTATAGCGGGTTATATCATTTTCCAAGTCTGGGGAATTGACATGACGGCTTGGGTCGCATCAGCAGGTATTGTGGGTTTAGCAGTGAGTTTTGCGGCAAAAGATACTCTTGCGAATCTATTTTCAGGGGTATTTATTCTGGCAGATTCACCTTATAAGATCGGTGATTATGTGGTTCTTGATGGTAATCAGCGCGGAAAAGTAACTCATATAGGCTTGCGAAGCACGCGTCTAGTCACACGGGATGATGTAGAAGTGACAGTTCCAAACTCTATCATGGGTAATAGCAAAGTTACTAACCAAAGTGGTGGACCAAACCCCAAATTTAGAATTAGAGTTAGAGTCGGTGTCGCCTATGGAACTGATATTGATCAAGTACGGGAGGTTTTAATGGATATTGCCAAAAATGAACCGCTCGTGACCAAACACCCAGAACCAAGAGTTCGCTTTCGAAACTTTGGCGATTCAAGCCTTGATTTTGAACTGCTTTGCTGGATAGAAGACCCAGAATTGCGTGGACGTACTTTAGATAAGTTAAATGTGGCAACTTATAAAAGATTTAATGAAGAAGATATTGAAATCCCCTTCTCTAAGCAAGATATTTATATAAAAGAATTTCCTTCAACAAAGTCTTAATCCTGAATCCGTGAGGTCACTACGGCACAGGATTCAGGGTATTACCTGAATCCGTGAGGCTACTACGGCATGATGAACAAGTTATTGATTCCACAGCGGTTTAAAAAATGCCCGCTTAACCTATGGGTGAAGCTAAGATTTTTTAATTCCACTGTGAAACCAATACCTTATCCCTCATATCCGCATTAGCCTCACGGATTCAGGTATTAGTTAACCACCCAAATAATAAATTACTTTTTATCTGTAGGGCAGGTCTTAATACCAAACAGCATATAAGCAGGACACCAGCCCACCAGCCCCGTCAATAATGGCACAGCACCAGTTATTTGCATACACACCTCAGCCAATTACAGCCAGACCTGCGATAATTCTAATAATACGATCAATTCCACCTTCGTTTTTCATAATAGTTTCCTTTGTTTTACAAATAAATTTAGCATATTCCTAAAGCAAAACAAGAATAGCAAAAGAGTTATTTCTAGGTATGTAACCTAGGAGGCTGTCCGAGAACTAAGAATTGACTGCAAATCCCATAAACATCATAATCTGAGTTTATCAAATTCATTAAATAGAACAACTATTCGCCTCTTTTGATAAGCTCACCTTATAATATTTCTGAAATTTTCATTTCAATCCGAGTTCTCAGACAGCCTCCTAGGTTACATTAGAAAATAAATTTACCCTGTGCTATACAACCCATCCCCCCCCTTTTTATCATATTGCTATCTTTTATTAGGAAGTCTATAACTTGAATCCGTGAGGCTAATGTGGATTCAGTTATAACTTACAGATTTATTTGTTTTCCTTTGCTGAATACTAAAACCTCACCTTCATCAACAGCTTGCCATTTTTCATCGGCTGTTAAGGGAACACTGGCCACAATGAATATCTGCTG
>Ga0256833_1002653_pt1 | contig 12465 bp, 11 predicted proteins | sample 356284metaG_FD_190535 | JGI IMG/M metagenome (GOLD analysis project Ga0256833, IMG submission 190535) | Hydrothermal vent microbial communities from Mid Atlantic Ridge, Atlantic Ocean - 356-284 | ecosystem: Environmental > Aquatic > Marine > Hydrothermal vents | place: Atlantic Ocean: Mid...
TCATGTTGCCCTGTGTCCACGATTTGCTTCAGGTCTTTGTCAGGGTCAATCCCGGCGCCCAGCATCATCAGTTTGGGCATCACCCAACCGGAGGTGGATTCGGGGTCGGGGCGGCAGAAGGTCTTGCCGACCAGGTCTTTGAGTTCTTTGATACCGGAGTTGGCTTGGGTGATGATCTGCCCGGCGTAAGAAGTGGAGCCATAGCGCACGGAGGCCAGTGCGACGTCGGCGCAGCCTTTTTCGTGGGCGCGGACGTAGCCAAAGGTGTTCAGCGCGCCCATTTGGGCTTCGCCGCTGCACATGGCCTCGATCTGGGCGGCGTAGTCGGTCGGGACGACAGGCTTGATGACCAGGCCGGTTTTGTCCTGGACGTACTGGGCAATCGGCTTAGCTCCAGTGAGCACTTTTTGAGTGTCTTGGGAAGGCGTCAGCACCCAGATGATGGGGTTGTCTTCGGTGCCCAGTTCGGCTTTGGGTGCTTCGGTTGCTGCGGGTGCTTCGGTGGCTGCCGGGGCCTCGGTGGCAGCCGGTGCTTCGGTCGCTGCGGGTGCTTCGGTGGCTGCCGGTGCCTGGGTTGCGGCCGGCGCGGGCGTCGGCGTTCGCTTGCTGCCGCAGGCAGCCAGGACGGTTGCCATCACGATAAGCAACCCGATGATGAGATAGAACTTGCGAAACTTGTGCATACTTCTCCTCCTGACGAAGCGTGAGATGTGCCCTTTCAGGTGAAGGGGCAGGAAAGTGCGCTTTTATCTTACCTGAATTTGTGCTTTATCGCAAGGGGCGCTAAAATTGAAGCCGTTGGTTATCCCAATGCGATGGAGGTGAGCGTGGGCGCAGAGGCTCAAAAAGTCGATGCCCGGCGGTATCTGTTGGTGCCGCGCACGCTGATTTTCGTTACCCGCGCGGATGCTGTGCTTTTGCTCCAGGGCGCGCCCGACAAGCGCCTGTGGGCGGGAAAGTACAACGGTGTGGGCGGGCACGTCCAGCGGGGGGAGGATGTGCTCACCGCGGCGCGCCGCGAATTGTGGGAAGAAACCGGCTTGGAGGCCGATTTGTGGCTCTGTGGGGTGGTGACAATTGATGCTCAGCCGGAACGAGGCGTCGTGCTGTTCGTGTTTCGGGGGGAGGCGAGAGATCCCAACATGCCTTTACGCCCTTCTCGCGAGGGAGCGGCAAGGTGGGTGCCGTTGACAGGTTGGCGACAGTTGCCGCTGGTAGAAGATTTGCCCCGCTTGCTGCCGCGAGTGTTGGCGTGTAGCCGGGGCGAGCCCCTTTTTTTTGCCCAATATCGCTATGGTGGAGATGGGCGTTTGGAGATCACCTTTGTGGATGGTTGAACCATTGGCAAATTACCTAACCTATCGTAAACTATACCCATGAACGTTGCCGAGATGCTTGCCGTTGTCCATGATGATTGGATGGAGGCCGCGCTGGAAGGGCTTTCCCAAACGGTGGCCACGCGTGAGGGGTTGCGGCCACAGTTGGAGCGCTTTTTCGAACTCCTTCAGCAAACGGCGGCAAGCCACGACGCAGTGTGGATGGATTCGGTCATCTATTTGTGGGTATGGTCGCAGACGTCCACCGACTTGGACAGCGAACATACCTCGGTCGTGGGGGTGCTTCAACGCTTGTTGGGCATTACGCTGCAGGTGGCTGCCAGGCATTTTCCGCCGGAGGAGGTGTTGGGGGCGGCGGAAGAACTGTTGCAGTATTGGAGCCATATGTTGGAATACGCCACAGAGCAGGAAATTCGCGCTCGTCTTGATCACACCACGGCTGAGTTGGAGCGCGCTCAGCGGGAACTGGAACGGCTGGATAAATCCAAGTCGGATTTCATCTCCGTAGCGGCGCACGAGTTGAAAACGCCGTTGACGCTGGTCGAAGGTTATGCTGCTATGCTGCGCGATACCCTGACCTCGGCTGATAAGGGGGTAGCGCTTCAAGCACAGCCGTTTCTGGAAGGGATTTTTCGTGGAAGTAAGCGCATTCGCGCCATTGTAGACGATTTGGTGGATGTGTCGCTGCTGGACAACGACATGTTGAAACTTTCTTTCCAGCCTTTGTGGTTGGGGCAGATCTTCCGTTCCCTGGCCGATGAACTTGCCCCGGTGCTGGCAGAGCGGCGCCTGACCTTGAAAATTCACCACTTCCCCGGCAGCGACCGGGTGCTCTTTGGCGATGTCGAGCGCTTGCAACAGGTGTTTCGCAATTTGCTCACCAACGCCATCAAATATACGCCGGATGGGGGCAAGATTACGGTGGATGGGCGCTTGTTGGAAGGGTTCGTCGAGGTACTGGTGATGGATACCGGCATTGGCATCGACCCGGCTGATCAGCGCATCATTTTCGACAAATTCGGTCGGCTGGGCAACCCATTGACCCATTCCAGCGGGAAAACGCGCTTCAAAGGGGGCGGGCCTGGTTTGGGGCTGGCCATCGCGAAGGGCATCGTTGAGGCGCATGGGGGCTCCATTTGGGTGGAATCGCCGGGTTACGATGAGGAAAAATGTCCTGGCTCGACCTTCCACGTTTTGCTACCGTTGCGGGAGGCACCGCCGGAGGACGGTGGTAAAGAGAGTATTTTTGCTAAACTGGCGGCGTATATCAAAAAAGGAGAGTAGCCATGCAACCAGCCGATCGAATTGCCTCGTTTGGTGCGTATTTTTTTGCCCAATTGGGCAAGCGCATCGCAGCCCTGCGGGCGGAAGGCCGTGACATTATCCGCATTGACATCGGCGCACCGGACCTGCCGCCCCCCGATTTCGTGGTAGAGGCCATGATCGCCAGCGCCCGCCGCCCCGATACGCACAGTTACACGGCCTACGGCGGCACACCGGAATTCAAGCAGGCCGTGGCGGCTTACTACCGCACGCGCTTCGGCGTCGACCTGGACCCTGCTACCGAGGTGTTGGGGCTCATCGGCTCGAAAGAAGGGCTGTTCCACCTGGCGCAGGCCGTGGTCAACCCCGGCGACGTGGTGCTGGTGCCGGACCCCGGCTATCCGACCTACCGCGCCGGCACCCGTTTGGCCGGCGGCGAACTGTATTTCATGCCGCTGGTGCGGGAAAACGGTTTCTTGCCCGACCTGAACGCCATCCCGGCGGAAGTGCTTCGGCGGGCGAAGATCCTCTGGCTGGATTATCCCAACAATCCGACGGCTGCTGTGGCGCCGCTTTCTTTCTTCGAAGAGGCTGTCGCCTTTGCCCGGCAGCATGACATCTTGCTGGCGCACGATGCGCCTTATGTGGACGTCACCTATGACGGCTACGAAGCCCCCAGTTTGATGCAGGTGCCGGGGGCGAAAGAGGTGGCAGTGGAGTTCAATTCGCTCTCCAAAGCCTTCAACATGGCCGGATGGCGGCTCGGTATGATGGTGGGGCACCCTGACGTCGTCCGTTACGTCCATGTGTACAAAAGCCAGGTAGATACCTCCCAGTTCCTGCCGGTTTTGCAGGGCGGCATCACGGCGCTCACCGACGAGCGGGTTTGGCCGTGGGTTGCCGAGCGGAATGCGATCTATCAGGAGCGTCGCGATATCGTGGTTGCTGCTTTGCAGCAGGCAGGCATCGACGTCGACGTGCCCAAGGCTTCTTTGTATGTCTGGTTCCCCTTGCCGGAAGGCGAAACCGACAGCAAGGCTTTTTGTGAGCGGGCGCTGCTCGAAGCCGGTGTGAGCATGACGCCGGGGGTGGTTTTCGGGCCCCACGGCGAAGGGTACGTCCGGGTTTCGTTGGGCACGGCCACCGACAAGATGCGTGTTGCGATGGAGCGTTTGGTTGCATGGCTGACAAAGTGACGCAGCCAACGCGTCTTCCCCGCGAGAGGGCTTTCTTGGTTGGGGTTTCCCTGCGGGGGAAGCCCCAACTTTTGCCTTTGGAAGAATCGCTTACCGAACTGGCGCGGCTGGCGGAAACAGCGGGTCTGGAGGTGGTGGGCGAGGCCACCCAGCGCCTGGATCGGCCTTATCCCAAAACGTTTGTTGGCCCCGGCAAACTGGAGGAAATCAAGGCACTGGTCGAGGAATTTCAGGCCGATGTGGTGATTTTCGACGACGAACTTTCGCCGCGCCATTTGCGCGAACTGGAAAACTATTTTGGGCAGAAAGTGCGCATCCTCGATCGGACGGCGTTGATTTTGGATATTTTCGCTCAACACGCCCGCACGCGTGAGGGCGCTTTGCAGGTGGAACTTGCCCAGTACGAGTACCGCCTGCCGCGCCTCACCCGCGCCTGGACGCATTTGGCGCGCCAGACCGGCGGCGGTGGCGGGCGCGCCGGCCGCATGGGCGGGGTAGGGCTGCGCGGCCCCGGTGAGCGCCAGTTGGAAGTGGATCGCCGCGATATTCGCCGGCGGATGGCGAACTTGCGGCGGGAACTGGAGAAGGTGCGCGCCCATCGGCAGCGCCATCGCGCCCGCCGCCGTAAAAACCGCTTGCCCGTAGTCGCGCTGGTGGGGTACACCAACGCCGGCAAGTCCACTTTGCTCAACCGCCTCGCCGCGGCGGATGTGTACGTCGCCGACCAACTCTTTGCCACCCTCGACCCCACCACCCGCCGCGTCGAACTCCCCGGCGGGCACCTGGCGCTCTTTACCGACACGGTGGGGTTCATCCAGAAATTGCCTACTTCGCTGGTGGCGGCCTTTCGTGCTACGCTGGAGGAGATTGCCGAGGCCGACCTTTTGCTGCACGTCGTGGACATTACCCATCCGCACGTCTCGGCGCAGGCCGAGGCCGTGCTGCGGACTTTGGACGACATTGGCGCGGGGCACATTCCCGTTCTGACCGTGCTCAACAAGATCGATTTGCTGCCTTCGCCCGAAGCCGCCTCGGCAGCGCTGGCGTCGTTTCCGCGTGCGGTGGCCATTTCGGCGCTGACCGGCGAGGGCGTGCCCCGTTTGTTGCAAAAGGTGGGTGAGCGCTTGTACGAGACTTATGAGCCGGTGACGGTGGAGTTGCCCTACGAAGAGGGAGGATTGATTGCCCTTTTCCATGAAATGGGGCAGGTGGAAGAGGCGCAGCACCACCGCGGCGGGGTGCGTATCCGTGGGAGGCTGCCGGGCAGGTTGGTGGCGCGCTATGCGCCGTTTGTGGTACGCGAGGGCGGGCAGACACCTTCTGACGAAGAGGGCGAGAGCGATGCATAGCCAGCGAGGGAGATGGGCTGCGGGCTGGCTACGGGCGCTCGGCATTGCGCTCGCAGGGGGGGCTGTCGTTGGCGCGGTGGCTTTTGCTGCGCTTTGGTTGAGCCACCGAACGTCCGGTGGGGAGGCGTTGCGCTATCCGTGGGAGGCTATGCGGGCTTTTTTGTTCCGTGGCGAAGATCCTTACCGGCTGCTGGCGCTCCTCTATGGGCGCGCCCGGCAAGACGGCGTGCCGTTTTCTCCGCAAATATACCCTTTTCATGCCGCGCTGGTGTGGTTCGTTCCGCTGGCGCTGGTGCGAGATTTTGCTGTCGCGCGGGCCGTGGCGCTGGTAGGTGGGGGTGTAGGATTGTTGGGGGCGGCGCGTTGGCTGGCGCGGAGCGTGGGGTGGCAGCCGCGCGGCGGGGAAAAAGTGCTGCTGGTAATGGCTGCGGTGGGGGGCTATGGTGCGATTTGGGCGTTGTGGCGGGCGGATGTGGCGGTGATGGTGGCGGTGTTGTCAACCGTGGCGCTGGCGGCGCTGCTGGATGGGCGAGATGGCCTGGCCGGCGCGCTGCTGGCATTGACGTGGGTGCGCCCGGAGCTGGCCGTGGGCGCAACGGTGTGGGCGCTGGCATGGGCGGCTTCGCGGCGGCGCTGGCGATTGTGGGGCGGTTTCTGGGGGCTCACGATGGCCTTACTGGCGGTTTCGTGGTGGTTTTTGCCTGCCTGGCCTGTGGATGTTTTGCGCTTGAAAATGGCGTTCCCGCCCACCATGTCGCCCCAACTGGCACTGGCCGCGGCGGTGCCCGGCGTGGGGCGGCAGGTGGCGTGGGCCTTTCGGTTGCTGGTGGCGCTCGTGGTGATGGGGGAGTGGGTCGCGGCGTGGGGGCGCGAGGTGACGCAGGCTGTATGGGTGTTGGCGCTGACCCTTTGGGGGGCTTTGTTGGTGGGCACACGGGTGGTGGTGGCCGACCAGGTGTTGCTGGTGCCGTCGTTGGTGTTGCTGATGGCTTACTGGACGACCCATTGGCGACGGTATGGGCGGCAGGCTGCGGCGGTGCTGGTTTTGCTCTGGCTGGTGCCTGCCGTGCTCTGGGGGCAGGATTTGTTGTCGCCGCGTTGGCCCTCGTTGGGGGCGTATTTGGGGTTGCCGCTGCTCGTGGGGGTGTTGCTGTATACCATCCGCTGGTGGACGACGCGGCCGCGCGCCGTGCTCCCTTTTTTGACCGAGGAGTAAGCGCCGATGAAACTGCGGGACCTGGCGCTGTTGGTGGCGTTACAGGCGTTGGTGGTGGGGGCGGTGATGTTCTTTCAACACAGCCCCGGCTACATGGATGCCGATTACTACACGCTGATGGGGGAGCGCCTGGCGCAGGGGGACGCCAGCGAGCCTTTTTTGTGGAATTACCTCGACAACCCCTCGGGCGTGCCTCATCCGGCGTTTGCGTATTGGCAGCCGTTGCCCGCGGTGGTGGCCGCGTGGGGGTATCGTGCTTTGCCTCACGGCGGCTTTGCCGCGGCGCGCCTGTTTTTTCTGCTTTTGGCGTTGCTCGTGCCGCCGTTGACGGCTTTGCTGGCGTGGCATCTCACCCATCGGCGTGATCTGGCCTGGATGAGCGGCGCGCTGGCGGTATTTTCGGGTTTTTATTTGCGATACCTGGCCGTGCCGGAAACGTTTACGCCGTTGTTGGTGTTGGGCGCGCTGTTTTTCCTGTTGGTGGGCTGGCCGGAGAGATGGCGGCTGGACGACTGGCTGCATCCGCTGCGCTTGGGCAGCAAGGCGATGGCGCGGGGGCTGGGAGGGTGGTTGCCGCTGGCTTTGGGCGTGGTGGCCGGGGCGTTGCACCTTGCCCGCACCGAGGGGGTGCTGTGGCTGCTGGCGGCCTGGGGCGGCCTGTGGCTGGCCGGGCGGCGGCGGTTGACTCCTTATGCCCAGGTGTTGTTGGGGTATGCAGTGCTGATGTTGCCGTGGATGGGGCGCAACCTGGCGGCTTTTGGTGCACCGTTTGCCCCTGGCGGCTGGCGCGCCTTGTGGTTGACGAACTACAACGACCTGTTTGCCTATCCAGCCGACCGGTTGACGTTTGCCCATTGGTGGGCTTCCGGTTTGAAGAACATTTTTGGGGCGCGCCTCCACGCTGCAGGCACGAACTTGCTTTCGGCGGTGGCGGTGGAGGGGGAGGTGATCTGGCTGCCGTTTGCGGTGGTGGGGGGATGGCGTCTGCGGCGGGAGCGGCGGGTGGTGATTGGCGCTGCGATGTGGCTGGCGTTGTGGGGGGTGATGAGTGCGGTGTTCCCCTTTGCTGGCGAGCGGGGGGGCTTTTTCCACGCGGCCACGCCGTTGCAGCCGCTGATTTGGGCGCTGGCGCCGTTGGGGTTGGCCGTGGCCGTCCGACGGTTGGCGTCCTGGCGTGGCTGGCATGCCTCCCAGGCCTTTCGCGTGCTGGGCTGGGGGCTGGTGGCGGTGACGGCTGCGCTGACGTTTGCCGTGACTTACCGCGAGGTGGTCGGTGGGGATTTCACCGCCCCGGTGTGGGACAAGGAGGCTCGCGCCTATGCCCGCTTCGATGCCGGTCTTGCGGGTTTGGGCGTGCCCTCGGACGCGTTGATCCTGGTCAACAATCCGCCGGGGTTTACGTGGGTGACGCACCGCCCGACGTTGGCCATTCCTGAAGGCGGAGCGGCTGAGGCCGCTGCGGTTGCCCGCCGTTATGGGGCGCGGTACATGCTCTTGGAGGCCAATCAGCCGCGCCCGCTGCGTCACGCCTATTGTCATCCCACCACCATCCCCGCGCCGTGGCGCTTTTTGGGCATGGCCGACCGCTATACGCCGGTGTTCGTTTTGGAGGACAAGCCATGAGCGCGCGCAGGCGAGCATGGCTGGTTGCCGTGGGGGGCTTTGCGCTTTGGGCAGCGGTGGGCATGGCGTTGTTTGTCTGGCTGGCGGCGCGCACTTATCGCTGGGGTTTTCCCTTGGATGACGCCTGGATACACCAGACTTATGCGCGCAATTTAGCCCTGTGGGGAGAATGGGCTTATCGGCCTGGTGCGCCGTCGGCAGGGGCAACGGCGCCGTTGTGGGTGCTGTTGCAGGCGATGGGGCAGGTGTTAGGTGTGTCGCCTTTGGTGTGGAGCGCCGGTTTGGGGTGGGCGACGCTCACCGGCCTGAGCGTGGCGGCCTGGGCGTGGTGGCGGCGGGTGTTTCCGCAGTGGGATGGTGTGTGGCCGTGGGCGGCGGGGGCTGTGATGGGCGCGGCGTGGCACCTGGTGTGGGCGGCGCTATCGGGTATGGAAACGCTGTTGTTCGCTGCCGGGATGTTCGTGCTGGCCCTGTGGGCGGGGGAGGGCTGGAGAGACAAGAGGCAAGCGTGGCTGTGGGGCGCGGCGGTGGGGGTGATGGCCTGGGTGCGCCCCGAGGCGATTTTGTTGTTGGGCGTCGCCTTGGCCGTGGAAGTGGCGGTTGCGCGCACCTGGCGCGAAGCGGTGAAGATGGTGGCGGGGTTCGCGGTCGTGTTTTTGCCTTATTTGGCTTTGAATTATGCTCTGGCGGGGCATCCGTGGCCGAACACTTTTTACGCCAAACAAGCGGAGTACGCCGCGCTGCGTCGGTTGCCGTGGGTGCGTAGGGCATGGCGAGTTGGAGCGCCGTTGTTGGTGGGCGGCGGGGCGCTGTTGCTGCCCACGGGCGTGTGGCACGCGATGGCGCAGGCGCGAGAGGGTCGTTGGCGGCGGTGGATTGCTCCTGTTTGGGCTGTGGGGCATGTCGGCGCGTATGTCGTTCGCCTGCCGGTGGCCTATCAGCATGGGCGCTATGTGCTTCCGGTGCTGCCGGTGCTGTTGTGGTTTGGGCTTGCCGGGGGGGCTGGTTTGTGGTCTGCTTGGGAAGGGCGTTTGACGGGGCGCTGGGTGGTCTCGCGGTTGTGGGCGGCGGCACTCGCGGTCACCATGGGCGGTTTTCTCGTGCTTGGGGGGCGGGCGTATGCGCAAGATGTGGCGCTGATCGAAAGTGAAATGGTGGATACGGCGCAGTGGATGGCCGTGCATTTGCCGCCTCACACCGTGGTGGCCGCGCATGACATTGGGGCGGTGGGCTACTTTACGCCTTTTCCCTTGGTGGATATGGCCGGGCTGGTTTCGCCGCAGGTGATTCCTTTCATCCGCGACGAAGCAGCATTGCGGGTTTTTCTCGACCGGCAGGGCGCGGCGGTGTTGGTGGTTTTCCCGCACTGGTATCGGCATTTGGCAACGGGATTGCCGGTGTTGTATTTCAATCCTCAGGGTTGGGGGCCAAGATTGGGCGGGGAGCATATGATGGTTTATCGTTGGCGGTAGTTGTGCTATACTTTGGGCATGAAAAGTGTGCGCTTGCTGATTGTGGATGATCATCCCCTCTTTCGGCGGGGATTGTATGACGTTTTGTCCTCAGAGGATGGGTTGGAGGTGGTGGCAGAGGCAGCGCAGGGGCGGGCGGCGTTGGAGGTCATGCGTTGTTTGCAGCCCGACGTCGCGCTTGTGGATGTCAACCTGCCGGATATCAACGGGCATGAAATTGTGCGCACGGCGCGTCGCGAGCGGCTGCCCACGCGGATCATACTCTTGACGGCGTATGATGATGGCGTGCAGCAGCGGCAGGCCCTGGCGGAAGGGGCGGCGGCGTACGTCAGCAAAGAGGTGCCGCCGGGCTGGCTTGTTGATGTAGTGCGTCACGTGGCAGCAGGGCGCTATGTGGTCAATAGGCAGGTCATGAGCGAAGCGGAGCGCATTCGTTGGTTGGAGGATCACGCCGCTGAAACTTCTCTTTCGCCCCGAGAGATGGAAGTGTTGCGGCTATTGACGCAGGGGATGAGCAACAGGGCCATTGCCCAGGCGCTCGACATCAGTGAGCAAACGGTCAAAAACCATGTGACGGCTATTTTGCGAAAATTGAATCTGGACGACCGTACCCAGGCGGCTGTGTATGCTTTGCAGCGGGGTTGGGTGCGACTGGACTAAAAGGCGGAGGTGGTGACGATGAACGAATTGCCTGCGGGAACGCCTCAAAAAAGTGTGGCCCAGCCGGGAGCGCAGCAGCAGCCCTCTTTGGAGGAACTGGTGTCCCAGGCCATTGGAGACATCGAGCGCGAAGCCCACGAGGTGGCGCTGATGTTGGAGCAGAGCCAGGCCGAAGTGAACCGTTTGGGGCAAAAGAGTGCCTCGGTGTCGGCTTATGCGCGGCAGATGGGCGAGCGGCAACAGTGGGAAGAATTGGTCAAAGCCTGTGAAACCGCCCTCGAGGCCCAGCAACGATATTTGATCATGCGCGGGCAGTTGGAGAAACTACAACAGGTTTATGAGACTTTGGGGCGCTTCAAAGAAACGCTGACCGCCCTTCAGGCGGCGGCCTCTGCACGGCCCGAGGCTTCTGAGGGGGAGGGGAAGAGCGCACTGGCTGTGTTGGAGATGCTGGTGCAGGCGCAGGAGGCTGAACGCCAGCGCCTTTCCCGCCAGATGCACGATGGGCCCGCCCAGGCGCTTTCCAATTTCATTCTCCAGACGGAAATCGCCAGCAGGCTGTTCGAGGTGGACCCTGACAGGGCGCGCGAAGAATTACAGGCATTGAAATCTTCGGCAGCGATTACGTTCCAGCAGGTGCGAGAGTTCATTTTTGAGTTGCGGCCAATGATGCTGGATGACCTGGGGCTGGTACCTACGGTCAATCGTTATCTGGAAACGCTCGACCGCCAGGTGGATGCGGCGGTAAAGACCGAAATTTTAGGGCAGGAGCGGCGCTATGCCTCGTACTTGGAAGTCTTTGTGTTTCGCGCTATTCAAGAATTGGTTTCGGTGGCCTTGCATGACCGAAAGGCAGCGCATGTGACCGTGCGGTTGACGCTGGAAGAGCGGCAGGTGAAGGTGGCTGTGGAAGACGACGGTACGCCAGTAGATGAAATGGCGATCGAACGGGGAACGGAGATCGGCTTGCGGTTGTTGCGCGACCGTGTCGAAATGTTGGGCGGCAGCATGTCGGTGAGCAGTGAGCCGGGGTCGACGGTGGTGTCTTTTGAGGTTTTAGCTCCTGAAGAGTAGCTGAAATGAAATTGCAACGTTTTGATACATTCGGAACGGCGCAAGATGGTATAATGCAAACAGCCCTTAAGGGTAATTCTTAGAGAAAGGAGGTGAATTGCCATGTTGTTTGCGCCGAAAGAGAAAGGTCAGGGCCTCGTGGAATATGCATTGATTCTTGTGCTCGTGGCTATTGTCGTGATTGCTATCCTGGCGATTCTGGGCCCGACCATCGGTAACGTGTTCAGCAACGCTGTGAACGCTCTGTAAAAAAGCCGTTGGCTGATACAAAAAGAGGCCTGGCATATAGCCAGGCCTCTTTTTGGTTAAAGCCGCTGGGTGGGGGGTATAATTTTCCAAAAAGCAGGAGGGGAAGATGTCGCGCTGGGTAGATGAGGCAATAGGAGTGTTGGTCGGCGTGTTGTTGGCAGGGGTAGCGTTATGGATAGCCTCGCCGCCGCGTGGTGAGCCGATCACGTTGCTCCCGCCGCCACCTACCCCAACACAGGCGCCTTTGGTCGTGGATGTGGTGGGCGCGGTGCGGCATCCGGGGGTTTATACGCTGCCGCGGGGCAGTCGCGTGCGCGATGCGGTGGCGGCGGCAGGCGGCTTTTTGCCTGCCGCGGTGCCGGAGGCCGTCAATTTGGCGGCGATGTTGCAAGATGGGGTACGCATCTTTGTTCCCGCGGCCCACACGCCCACCCCCGTGGTGCAGGTGCCCACCGTCGTGCCGCTCACTACGGCTGGTCCAGAGGATGCCGTTTCCCGAATCAACATCAATACCGCCACGGCCGAGGAGTTGGAGGCGCTGCCAAGAATCGGCCCCACGCTGGCGCAGCGCATCATTGCATACCGTGAGGCGCATGGCCCCTTTCGAAAGGTGGATGACCTGCTCAACGTCAAAGGCATTGGTCCAACTTTGCTGGAGACGCTCCGACCTCATGTCACGACGGGGAATTGAGGGGAATCGCAGCGTTTTACGGCTGTGGTTTGCCGGGAAATCTGCTACAATTAGGGCATCTTGTGACTGCGAGGCTGCAATATGGAGTATCTTTGGTCGCCCTGGCGGATGGAATACATCGAGAACCACATTCGCGAAGAAGGTTGCGTGTTTTGTAAAGCCGTTCAGCAAGCCGATGGGCCTGACAATCTGATCGTTTATCGGGGGGAACGGGCGTTCGTGATGCTCAACCGTTATCCCTACACGACGGGGCATTTGATGATCATCCCTTATGAGCACCAAGCGGATCTGGCCGCGCTGGAGGCTGCCACGCGAGCGGAGATCATGGAACTGAC
>Ga0256833_1002654_pt1 | contig 12459 bp, 12 predicted proteins | sample 356284metaG_FD_190535 | JGI IMG/M metagenome (GOLD analysis project Ga0256833, IMG submission 190535) | Hydrothermal vent microbial communities from Mid Atlantic Ridge, Atlantic Ocean - 356-284 | ecosystem: Environmental > Aquatic > Marine > Hydrothermal vents | place: Atlantic Ocean: Mid...
TTAACCTCCCTGGGGCCGGAGATTATGCCCGTCCCCTCGAAGATTTTGGCCTCGCTAAGGAGCTGGGCTATGCCCGCCCTGGACCTATCCCTCACTCTCCTGACCCACGACATTATCCTCGCGCTGACCAACCCCTGCACCGACGCCTTTACCCCTGCCTGCCTTGAAGCCTTCAGTAAGGCCGGGACACGGGATGCCTCGATTAACGCCTTGGAAGGTATGCATCCCCAGTTAGTGCATTCACCACCCAAGAACCTCTTCTCCACGAGCGCGACTTTCAGACCCTCCTTAATTAGGCGGGAGGCAGCCACGTAACCTGCTGGCCCCCCACCAATTATTATGACGTCGTACTTTCCAGTCAAAGTGAAGTCCCTCAATCGTTTTAAGCCTACCGAAAAATAATTTGTGTTAATATAGCGCCGTTCTCCCAGTCCGTAGCTTCATGTAGCGAACTGTATTGTTTTGTATCTGCTACGGATGGGTTCATCACGGTCTCCCTCGGGCAAGCTACGGGAGTCCTTTCTCAGGACCCCCCTCGCCCACCCGAGAGGCACCAATACATTTATAAGTCTCAAAGGCTTATATATTTTATGGGGCTTAAGCCCCCATGAGTGAGACATACCTAACAATGAGGTTACCATTTAATACGTGTGGTTATGAAGCTGGGCTACTGCTTTCTACTGCACGTTTATTCAGATTTACCGTTCTAAAACTTCACAGCATTATCTTGGATGAGAATCCGCGTATTACATCACTAATAGCTTTGAAGAGGATGTATAGGAGAAGGCTCCAAGAAATACTACCTAACCGACGCTATGTTGATGGAGCTATAACTCTACTATACTCAGTCTATGAATCTGCTCAGGCACTAGGAGTACCATTCAACAATATAGAGTTCAGGGACTGGCTCATGTTCCAGCAAGGCGAGAAAGAGTACCCGTGTAGAAACATAACATTACAGCATGACCACACCTTCAGAGTAACAACAATAAGTTATCAAGGAGAGAGCAATAGGATAACGCTTAAACCAACAATACCTCGGAGCTACGAGGAGGTATTGAATAGTATCCTAGAGAAGAAGCATCCCTATGTAGCTAGAATAGTTCTTAGAGGATTCGGTGAAAGAAAGAATATGCTGTGGGTTCATGGAGAGATACACCTATCTATACCATACAAGTTTTACCTAGAAAACTTCAGGAAGCATAAGAGGAATTATGGTAAGCTACTTGGTGGTGTAGATGTCAATGTTGATAGAATAAACCTAGCAATAGTAGATAGATATGGCAAACTTAGGGATACCAAGACTTTTTGGTTCGAGGAAGCGTCATGGAAAGGATGTCCAAGGCAACGGGCATGGAGTGTCATAGGAATGGCTATACACGATATGTTCAAATACGCCTATCACCACGGAGTAAAGACGTTCTACCTGGAAAACCCAGAGACACTAGGATATCTCAAAACATTATGGATAAAGAAGGGAGAGAGGAGAAACAATAACTACAACTATAGAGTCCAAATCTTCAGAAACAGAATCGTAGAAAGAATAGCAATGAAGGCACCACTATACGCTATCAACATAGAATACGTAGACCCAAGAGGTACGACACATTCAAAAGAACTTGATGAGATGATGAGAAAGTATGGCTTAGACAAGCACACAGCATCAGCATACATGATAGCTCTAAGAGGAATAGAAAGACATAAAATGATACAAAAAGCTATAAACTAAGGTTTCTGCCCCCATAAATCCGGTGGCGACCCCTAGTTCCCGAGACCTATGGATCGCCCGTGGGGGGCTAGGGGAAACCGTGATGAACCGACCTACGGAAACCCAAAAAGACCGTGGGCAGGAAATGGTTTCTTAGCCCTTCAAGTCCTTCAGAACTTCCTTGGCTACCTTCCTGCCTGAAAGAAGCATGCCTCCGAATATCGGCCCCATTCTGGGGGTTCCGTAGTAGCTCGACACGGCTATGCCTGTGGCGTAGAGGCCTGGCGCTACCTTACCGGTGAGTTCCACGACTTTCTCCTCACCTACGATCGCGTTGGCGGACATCCCTCCCCTAGGCTTCTGCAGTAGGCCCGGTATCTTGGCGGCCGCAACACTGAGTACTTCAGCGTCGTGCCCCGTGGCGTCGATTACTGCCTTGGACTCAATGAAGAGCGGGTCGACGTGTAAGCCAGCGAGCGGTATTGCTGACCATATGACGACCGCCCCAGCAACGCGTAGCGGGTCATGCCTGAATATTAGGTCCTCAAGGGTGAGGCCGAAGATTATCTTGGCACCGGCATCCACGGCGCCTGCGGCTAGCTTCGCCATTAACTCAGCTGTTGAAACGACGTAAATACCTTCGCTGACCTCATAGTACCTCACGTTGAAGTCATCAAGTATTTCATTCGCCGGGTACTCAACTACGACCTTGTGGAGAAGGTTGCCCCCACCCCCCATCCCGCCGCCGAAGCTCAGTCTGCGCTCAACGATGAGGGTCTTGAGACCTCCCTCAGCCAAGTACTTAGCGGCCGTCAGTCCTGACGGTCCGGCCCCAACCACCACGACATCCACATTACTGAGCTCCTCCCACTCCCGAAGAGACTCACGGACTATGATGCGGGTGATTTCCGCTTCATTAACACCTTTAATCCTAGCCACACGCACCCCCTAACCACTCTCCCGCGGGGAATATAAAAGAAAGCCTTACATTAGTGAGGATCCCCTGATGTGGGGAGATAACTAATTAATGCCTCGGGGGTAGTTAGTGCGGGTCACTAATGGACTGGCATTCACTGAGCATCGATGAGGTGCTGAGGAAGCTTAAGACAAGGAAGGAGGGACTCGATGAGGACGAGGCGAGAAGGCGGTTGAGGGAGTACGGCCCCAACGAGTTGGTGGGTAGGGGGAAGTCCCCCATAATGATATTCATCAAGCAATTCACGAATTTCCTCATCCTGATACTTGTAGTGTCTGCGGCGATTGCGTGGTTCTTGGGGGAGGTAGTTGATGCAGCGGCGATACTACTCATAGTTACGATAATGGGGGTAGCTGGCTTCCTCCAGGAGTTTAGGGCGGAGAAGGCCGTTGAGGCCTTGAAGAGGATGGCGACGCCCTACGCTAAGGTAGTACGTGGCGGTCAGATCAAGGAAGTACCTGCTCACGAGGTAGTGCCCGGCGACATCATAGTCATCGGTGAGGGTGACAGGGTACCGGCGGATGCCAGGCTAATCAGCGCAGAAGAGCTCTTAGTAGACGAATCACCACTCACGGGCGAGTCAGAACCCGTCCGTAAGAACCCGGACGTTGTCTTAGAACCCGACACGCCAGTCCCGGAAAGGGTTAACATGCTGTTCATGGGTACTCACGCAGTTTCAGGCAAGGCGCTCGCGGTAGTAGTGGCGACAGGGATGAGAACCGAGTTGGGGAGAATCGCTGAATCCCTCAGCAAGGTTGAGGAAAGGAAAACCTTGCTTGAAGAGGAACTCGATAAGCTGGGTAAGAAGCTCGGCATAGTAATACTGGTGATATGTGCTTTCGTCTTCGTTTCATCGGTGTACGTCACGCACATGAGCCCGATAAATGCCCTCATACTGGCCATAGCGCTGGCCGTGGCAGCCATACCTGAGGGCCTACCAGCGGTAGCTACGTCCGTCCTAGCCATAGGTGCTTATAGGATGTCGAGGAAGAACGTAATAGTTAGGGAGCTAGGGGCCATAGAGGCGTTAGGCGCGTGCGACGTCATAGCATCCGATAAGACAGGCACCATAACTAAGGGCGAAATGACCGTTAAACTAGCATGGTGTGGCGGGCGAGAGTACGTTGTTGAGGGCACCGGGTATGAACCCGCAGGTAGGGTCGTCCCGAGGGACGGGAGGAAAGGTTTGGATCATAGGCTCAAGGAATTAGCGGAGATGCTCGTCAAGCACATACGGGGAGACGTGGACATCATCCATGAGGGCAATACGTGGCGTGTCAGGGGATCCCCCACAGAGGGTGCGGCGCTGGTGTTCGCTATGAAGGTTCTAGGTACTGACGTTATTGTCAGGATTAAGAGAGAGCTTATAAGGACTTATCCCTTCGACCGTTTCAGGAAGCGTAAAACAACCGTGCACTTAACCAGCGATTCATACTTAGTCATATCCTCAGGCGCCCCAGAAATGCTTCTTGACGTCTCGAGTAGCGTCGTAACTGAGGAGGGGGTGAGGCCACTAACACCTGAATTAAGGAGGTCAATACTGGATTACATAGCGTCAATAGCCAGTAAGGGTTACCGGACATACGGCGTCGCGTACAAAGTAATGCGTGAGGAACCACCCGACGATGTCAAGCTTATTGAGACGGGAATGACGTTCATGGCTGTGCTAGGCATTATTGACCCGCCGCGTGAGGGCGTAAGAGAGGCTGTCGAGGAAGTAAGGAAAGCAGGAATAAAGGTAATCATGATTACAGGCGACCATAAACTCACAGCGAAGGCCATCGCAGAAATGATAGGTTTAGACGTGAGTGGCGAGAGATCCGTAATCGACGGCAAGGAACTTGACGCCATGAGTGACGAGGAATTGAGGGGGATAGTCGACGATGTTGTCGTGTTTGCTAGGGTAACGCCTGAGCATAAGCGCCGAATAGTTAGCGCGTTAAGGGCTAAGGGCCACGTGGTCGCGATGACCGGTGATGGCGTTAATGACGCCCCAGCGTTGAAGGAAGCAGACATAGGTATAGCTATGGGGGTAAGAGGCACGGATGTCGCTAAGGAGGTTGCTAAGTTAATCCTCAAGGACGACAACTTCGTCACGATTGTGGAGGCAGTTAAGGAGGGTAGGGTAATATACGAGAACCTGAAGAAACCGATAAACTACTTACTCCCAGCCAACATAGGTGAGGTCGCAACAATATTCATGGCTGAATTAGCAGGCTTACCGCCACCGCTGGATGCCCCTCAACTACTATGGATAAACGTCACCACTGACTCACTACCGGCCCTAGCCTTAAGCGTTGAGCCCGCCGAGCCGGACATAATGCAGAGACCCCCCAGGAAAAGGAAGGGCTCATTCATAACAAACAGGAAAATAACGTACTTCACGATCCTCGGCACGGCGATAGGTGCCGTGAACCTAGCGCTGTTCAGCTCCGTACTCAACAACGTAGGGCTAGCCGAGGCAAGAACCCTAGTCTTCACGGCGATAGCGTTCAGTGAGTTCGGTCGAGCCCTTTCCTCAAGATCCGAAACAAAGCACTTCTGGTATAGACCCCTCAATAAGTGGTTACTGCCAGCACTCCTAGCATCCGTAGGCTTGCAGTTATTCGCGGTGTACACGCCGGGCGTTAGGGAACTCTTCACCGCGGTGCCACTACCCCCGTGGCTGTTAGGAGCGGCACTATTAACAGCAATCCCGATACTCTTAATAGATGAGGTCAGGAAAACCCTAAAGATAAAGGTGTGAGGCCTCGAACCATATCATTAACCATTTATTTGCTAGCTTGACGAGGGATCTAAGCGGGTGACGCGTGTGCCCCTGCCTAAGGGTCCCTGCGGTGAGATTATAGCTCACTACGCTAGCGTAAGGGCGGAGGTCATCCCAAGCAACATGGGTACAGGAACAACGGTGAGGTGGTTGGTAAAGGATGAAGACGGAGCAAGGGCATTCGCTATGAGGTTATTCGAACTAGAACCGAGCGCCAGGATAAACCCTCATAGGCATCCGTGGGAGCACGAGATCTTCGTGCTTGGAGGTGAGGGTCGTGTGAGGGTCGGGAGCAGGTGGTATGATGTGGGTGAAGGGTTCTTCATATTCATCCCGCCTAACGTTGAGCATGAGTACGTGAACACCGGCGCAACTAAGCTCTCATTCCTCTGTATGATACCCCTCAAACCCACAGCCGAGGATAAGGAGGTTAAGTGCTGACCCACTTGAGGAGTTTAGAGGCCTTAACCGCAACTTTTTCAGTTATTTCCTTAAGGTCGTTACTAATTACGAAGAGGCCGTGAGGCGTGTATTCTAAGCCAACACATGTTAACCCGGTCTCAGCCGCCTTAGATGCGGGGACAAGCTTAACTACGTAGTACCCGTCAACGGATCCCTGAGTGACTGAAGCAATGATTACGTCATTACCAATCGGTGCCTCAACTATCACGCACCTACCTCCTCGGCTTGCGGCAACCCTCTCAGCGCCGGCTCTCCTAAGCCCCTCCTTAACAGCACCAACTACGTCGTCGAGTCTCAAACCGACCACCTAACTCAACTATTATTTTCGTAACTAAACTATTATAGCGGTTCCGTGGTGATGAAGAGGAAAGACTTAATGGACGTAGTAGCGGTGTTCGGGGAGCTCGTGTCGCATACACGCATGCTTCTTAGGGGAGACTGTAGGGTCGCCGTACCCATGGCTGAGAGGTACGCATTAATTCGTTTGGGACTAGTTACGCGCGAGATCTGTGAGGAGCTCTACGGCGACTTAAGCGAATGCTTAAGCAGGGTCCAGAAAGAGCTTGGATCAACTAACGCATCGATCTTAGGCATCTTGCTGAGGACATCATCCGAGTTAGTGAGGGGTGCTGATGTCGAGGAAGGCATTGTTAGGAGGCTACTTACTGAGGTTGAAGGACTTTACGTTTCCTGGTCAAGACTCTTGAGGAGGTTCAAGCGTTACGAGCACGGTTCTGAACAGCATCGCTAATAATCCTACCCTAAATCATTAACGGGTGAGCTAGGATGGGTTCGGGAAAGATTAAAGTGCTCGGGATAAACGCCTCTCCCAGGAAGTACGGCAACACGTACAAGTTGCTTGAAGCCGCCCTGAAAGGTGCTGAGGTGGAGGGGGCTGAGACAGAGCTCTTGAACCTCTATGATTACGAAATAAGGCCATGCGAGGCCTGCCTAAGCGATGAGCAGAACGCGTGCAGACCTCCCTGCATGGAGTGTGATGATGCGTGGACGGTGCTTAGGAAGGTACTGGAGAGCGACGGCTTAGTGATCGCGACTCCCGTGTACTGGTATGGGCCTTCAGGCCACTTAAAGAACTTCATAGATAAGCTGACAGTCTTTGAAAACATGATACTGGTGGAGGGTAGGTCATGGCTGGAAGGGAAGGTAGCGGGCTTCATAGCGGCAGGGGCTGAGGCCGGGGCGGTAATGACCATAGCTTACCTAATGGTAGTACTTAACTCTATGGGCGCGCACATCCCCCCGTGGGCGCTAGCGTACTACGAGGGGCTAGGGAATGCTTTGGAGAGGGAGGAATCCCTCATGGACGCAATCAACGTGGGTAGGGTGGTCGCGATCGCCGCTAATGAACTGAAGAGGGTGATGGAGTGGTACGATCCACAAGCACTGAAAAAACTTGGAGGTAAGGAAAACGTGGTGGCTGAGGTAGAGGCTAAGGCAAGTAAAAATGAGGAACTACAGAAAGAGAGAAGGGGTAAGTTAGTGAAGAACATGCTGGCGAAGAACTACGAAAAATACAGGATCAAGTGAACGTTTGGGCAGGACGGAGCAGCGGTTCACTCCCTAGCCCCTCGATATTTCCACCTGAACCTTAACTTCCTCCCTCCTAAACGAAGCCTCGAAAGCCTCACGCACCTCCTCAAGGCTAAAGATAGACGTAACGAGTGGGTCTACCTTCACTAACCCTTCCCGTATTAAGCGGATTGCTGGCGGAAACGGGCCGCACCTCGATCCCGTTAGGGTCACCTCCTTAACCACTAATGAAGTATAGTCTACGAAGACGCCCTCCCCGTGGGTTGACTTACCCGCGATTACCCCTCGAGGCCTAACAACCTTTAACGCTAGGTTAAGTCCCTCCGGCGACCCCGTGGCCTCAACAACGTAGTCGAAGCCCGCACCCTCCGGTGTCCTAGTCTTAACCACTTCCATGAGTTCCTGAGGGTCTGCAGTCACATCGGCCCCCAAGGACTCAGCAAGCTTGAATTTAGGTGATTCACTTCTAGCCACCGCCACCAACAGCTGTGGTGCGTAGAGCCTCAGTACCTGCAAGGCTAGTAAGCCTATCGTGCCTAAGCCTATAACGGCTACTCTCCCACCTGGTGGTGGGGGCGCTAACTTAACCATCTCCACGACAGCCGCTAACGGCTCAACAAAGCATGCCTGCTGGTACGTTAGCCCGTCAATAATGTGGATGTTCTTCGCGGGCGTGATTACGTACTCAGCCATCCCGCCGTCAATAGTTATTCCTAAGACCTTCCTGTGGGGGCAGTGGGTTCGCATTCCGTTCATGCAGAACCAGCACATGCCGCAGGACACGTTGATCTCGGACGTGACTCTAGTGCCTATCATTCCTTCATCAACGTTCTCACCGACCGAGTCAATAATTCCTGCAAACTCGTGTCCCGGCACTATGGGTAGTTTACCTGGCCTGTAGGTTCCCCGGAAGAATGCCTTATCAGTGCCGCAAATGCCGGCCCGGATGACCTTAACCCTCACCCAACCCGGGGGAGGGTTCGGCGTCGGCACCTCTGAAACCTCTATGACGCCGGGTTCCCTCAGTAAGGCGACTCTCAAGTTCTCAACTCTCCAAACTAGTCTTCGTGGTTCAGGAATTAACGTCTAATGTGGAAGGTAGATTAAGGTCAATACACCTCTATACTAGGTGATTGGCGATGATAGTCGTGCCGGAGCTACTTGAGTCGCTGAAGTCGAAGCTGATGGAGGTAATGCTAGGTGGTTTCGTGAAGCCTAGGAAGGAACTTACCTACGACGTAGTGATCCTATCCTTCATGCCTGACCCCGAGCTCTCTGAGGGCTTAGGTGAGAAGGTATACGTTGTTAAGGCAGTGCTTGTTGGGTCCGAGGAGGGCGGCGTGGTTGATTACGACTCCATGGCCTTCATCAGGAGGAAGAGGGTGGACTTCGCGTTACCCTTCAAGGCCGTTGTCAACGACGATCTCGACGTCCTAGGCATTGAGGTCATGGAGGAAAGTGAGGAGTGAGGTAATGTTAGGCGACGCTTTTTACGTTTTATTTGAGTGCTAATTTATTTGTCCGCACGCACTCTATGGTTGGGACCCGGACTTGAGTACCTGTTCTGTGGAGGTAGACCGGAACCTCTGTAAGGGATGCGGCATATGTGTCTCGGTTTGCCCGAAGAATGCCCTAGAGCTTAGCTCCGACATAGGTCCTAGCGGGTACAGGTACCCAGTGCTTAGGGGAGAATGCATTGGTTGCAGGACGTGCACCTTCTACTGCCCTGACTTCGCGATAACCATTGCGTGTGATGAATGAGGTGATCAGGGGTGAGGGCGGAGTTCCTAAGCGGTAACGAAGCCGTTGCTAAGGCGGCGTTAGATGCTGGCCTAAAGTTTTACGCTGGCTACCCAATCACGCCGTCATCTGAGATCATGCATTACCTGGCCCGCGAGTTACCTAGGAGGGGAGGAATGTTCATTCAGTCAGAGGACGAGTTAGCGGCCATCAACATGGTTGTGGGGGCTGCGTTAGCAGGGGTTAAGTCCATGACAGCGACATCGGGCCCTGGATTCTCGTTGATGCAGGAGGGCCTAGGGTACGCGGTCATGGTTGAAGCCCCGATAGTTATCGTCAACGTAATGCGGGCGGGGCCCGGAACCGGTCAAGCAACTAAGGCGGCTCAAGGCGACGTCATGCAGGCTAGGTGGGGGCGCCACGGGGATCAGGTCATAGTAGCGCTAGCACCCTCAAGCCCTCAAGAAGCTTACGACTTGACGATCAAGGCATTCGAAATAGCGTGGGGGTTAAGGGTACCGGTAGTAGTACTGAGTGATGAGTTCGTGGGTCACGGAAGGGAAGTGGTTGAGGTGCCCGACGAAGTCAAGGAACCTAAACCAGGATGGGGTCCGGAGGACTACGGCAAACCACCCTTCGGTTCCGAGGACCCAAGGAAACCCCCGCCATTGCCCTCTCTCGGGGAAGGATACGACTTACTAATCACGGGATCCACCCATGATGAGTGGGGATATAGGGACGTGCATTCCTTCGAAACGCACTTCAAGCTAGTTAAGAGGTTAAAGGAGAAAGTGCTGGGGAATATTGAGGAAGTCTTCATGTATGAGTACTTCGGTGATGAGGAGGCCGACATACTCATCGTTGCCTACGGCTCCATGTCCAGGCCGGCTAGGGCGGCTGTGAGGAGGTTGCAGGCAGCCGGCTTCAGCGCGGGCTTACTTAAGCTCAAGACCCTGTGGCCCATGAACTACGATGTCCTCAGATCCTACGTCAAGGACGCTAGGGTAGTTCTCGTCCCAGAACTCAACCTAGGCCAAGTAGTGTATGACGTGAGGATCGTGGCTGGCGACGACACTGTTGTTGTACCCATAAATAAGGTCGGTGGTGGGGTCCCAATCTATGCCTGCGAGATTGTCGAGAAGGCACAGAAGGTGTGGGGTGAGGTGCTTGAGGAAGCACTTCAGCCGTAAGTACTTGAGGGAAGAGGTTCTCCCCACCCCCTTCTGCCCAGGGTGCTTCAACGGCATAGTGATGAACGCCATGTTCAAGGCGTTCGAGGAGTTAGGGGTTGAGAGGCTTAAGGGTTACGTGTTCGTCAGCGGCATAGGGTGCTCCTCTTGGATACCTAGTCCCCACATAAGGGCGGACACGATACATACCCTCCACGGGAGGGCGGTCGCGGTAGCGACGGGCGTCAAGCTAGCAAAACCAAACCTAAACGTGATCGTGATTGGCGGCGACGGCGACTTAGCCGCAATAGGCTTCAACCACCTAGCACACGCCGCCAGAAGAAACATGGATCTCCTAGTAATACTTGTCAACAACCTAGTGTACGGAATGACTAGGGGTCAAGCATCGCCAACGACCCCTGAAGGCATGAGGACCGTCACTACACCCTACGGCGCGTACGAGCCAGTCATGGACGTAGCGGAGCTAATAGCGCACACGAACGCCAACTACGTTGCTAGGTGGTGCGTGGCTAACTTCAACCAACTCAAGAACTCAATTAAGGAAGCGCTAAGCAGGTACTCCAGAGGCTTCCGCTTCATAGAAGTGATAGCCCCATGCATAACCTACGTGGTGAGGTACGAAGGAAAGACACCGGGACAGAAAATCAAGGAACTAATAAAGGTATGCCGGCCAGACACGGAAACACCTTACGGACGTGTAGGGATCCTCAAAGCAGAGGACAAGCCAGGATACTTGGACAGGTACTTTGAATACGTAAGGAAAGCCAAGGAGGGTGGTGGGGGTGAGTAAAAACATGCACTCGCAAATACGGGAACATACGATAGCAATAGCCGGGAGAGGAGGGCAAGGAGTAGTACTCGCAGCAACACTACTAGCGAGGGCAGCCTTCAAGAAAGGACTGTACGTAGCTCAGCTACAGAGCTACGGGGCTGAGGTAAGGGGAGGTGCTGTGGTGGCGTACGTAGTGCTCTCAAGACAACCTATAGAGAACCCTTACCCCGAGAGCTACGACCTCGTGATAGCGCTCCACGAAGCAGGAGTGGCGAGGAGAAAGAATGAAATACTATTATCTAAAGCTATAATAGCTGACGAAGACCTAGTCAAACCCATACCCAAGGACAACGTAGTACGGGTAAAGATAGCGAGGTCAGGCACGCCCAACATGGTTGCGTTAGGGATAATAACCACATTCATCCCCGCAATAACTGAGGAATTAAGAGAAGAAGTAGGCAAGCTATGGAATGCCGAAGAAAACCTGAGGTCATTCGATACAGGCATTAGGATCGGGGTTGAGTTACTCGGCAAACACGCGAATCTCAAGGACATAGCGGAGGATCTAGCTAAGCTAGTAAGCCCATAATTTACCTTGTTTCAACAGAGCCCTGAAAAGTATCTCCGCGTTCTTACTCCCTAATGAGTTTCAGTATCTTAGGCAGTAGTTCCCATCCATGCTCTATCGTTCCTAGCTCTCCCTTCCTTGAGCATTCCTTCTCCGTTAGTTTAGTTGTCTTGTCTGGTTCTAGGTTGGGGGCTATTATTGCTAGGGGTACTGGGTCGTCAGTATGTGCCCCTACGGTTGGTGGTGTTGCGTGGTCTGAGGTTATGAGTATAGCTACTTCGTTGAGGTTTATCAGCGGCAGTATCTTGGCTACGTAATACCTGTCTATGTCCTCTATCGCTTTGACCTTCCTGTCGCGGTTTGCGTCGTGACCCGGTTCGTCAGGGCCTTTGAGGTGCACGTAGACTACGTCAGCCTTCTTGAGTAGGTCTATGGTTGCCCTGACCCTGATTTCGTAGTCTGACTCCTTGTCCTCGGTTGGTGGGGGTACCTTAGCTACCTCCATCCCGAGTATCTTGGCTATGCCTATCTCGACAGGCATCTCCGCTACCGCCGCGAACTTGAGCCCGTAGCGCTTGCTTATTGGTTCTACCTTCGGTACCGCGCCCCCAGCGTCCCTCAATAGTATGGCGTTAGCTTTCAGCTCGCCCCTCGCTTCACGCTCCTTATTCACTGGGTGCTTGTCTAGGATCGCTATGGCTTTCTTAATGAATTCGTTGACTAGC
>Ga0256833_1002655_pt1 | contig 12459 bp, 13 predicted proteins | sample 356284metaG_FD_190535 | JGI IMG/M metagenome (GOLD analysis project Ga0256833, IMG submission 190535) | Hydrothermal vent microbial communities from Mid Atlantic Ridge, Atlantic Ocean - 356-284 | ecosystem: Environmental > Aquatic > Marine > Hydrothermal vents | place: Atlantic Ocean: Mid...
ATTCAAGAATACCGGTGCGAAGGGTCTCGAGGTTGCTCAAAACCTTTATCTGCTCCTCAAGTTTCTCATCCTCTCCCATCTCAGGGGATAGTTCTTCTATCTCTTGAAGCTGGAATTCTAAAAATTCTCTTACTTTCTCAATATTTTCAACTTCTTCCTGCTCCTTTCTCAGCTGTCTCTGCAGATTTATCAATTCTCGGAATTTCTTCGCGAACTCAATTTTGAGTTCATCGATATGGGCAAATTTATCTAAATAAAACAGGTGATTTGCTGTATCAAATAGGCTCTGGTGCTCATGCTGACCATGAATGTCAAGGAGGTATCCGGTCAATGAGCGTAAAAACTGCTGGGTAACAGGAACATAATTAACAAATGCTCTTGATTTTTTTCTGGAGGGGTCAAGTATCCGCCTGATTATGATTTCATCATCTGTTTCGATCCCGGCATCCTCCAGCAGTGATGATGACTGGGTAGTGGATTCAAAAATGCCAACAATTTCTGCCTTATTTTCACCGGAAACGAGCTCCCAATCGACTTTATAGCCAATCAAAAGATTGATAGCACCAACAAGCAAGGATTTGCCTGCTCCGGTTTCACCAGTGATGATATTTAAGCCTCTATCAAACTGGAGATGAACGGATTTTACGAGGATAAAATTCCTTATGGAGAGTTCCAGAAGGGCCATTATCCCCAGCCAAGCTTCTTTCTCAAAACTTCAAAAAATCCCGGTGTATCGTCCAGTCTCACAAGTTTTACACGGTTATGGCACTCGGTGATCTCAATGGACTCACCATCCTCAAGTAAAGCCTCGTGCTGACCATCTGCCGAAAGCAGGATTTTTTCTACCCCTTTTGATGATGTCGTAATCTTCAGATAGATATTTGATGGCAGGATCACGGGTCTGACAGAGAGTGTATGGGCACAGATAGGGGTGATAATTATGGCTTTCATTCCGGGGTACACGATTGGCCCACCTGCAGCAAGATTGTATGCAGTTGAGCCTGTTGGTGTCGCGACAATCACGCCATCTGCCCGGTATTTGTTCAGCAATTCACCGCCTGTCTCCACCTCGATGTCAATCATCCTTGATGAGCCAGTTACCCGGATGGAAATATCGTTTAAAGCAATGAACTCCTCCGCCCTTTCCGGTCTATAGGCGCGGAGAACCATCCTCTCCTCTATCTTGAAATCATTGTCGAGGATCCTTTTTACAAGTTTTTTCACCTCGTCAACTCTAAAAACGGTCAAAAAGCCAAGTGCACCGATGTTCACACCTGCAACGGGGAGCCCATGGGAATATCTTGCAGTTCTCAAAAGGGTCCCATCACCCCCAAATGAGAGCAGAACATCTGCATACATAGGGAGTTCTTCAATGCTAACCTTTCTATCCCCGTCATCAAGAAAGGGGGAAAGCTCTTCATCAAAAACAAGGCTTTCCCCCGGCACAATCTCTTTTATTTCCTTTAAAATGCTCCCAATCTCTTTCTTCTTTGGATTTCCCGTAACTCCAATTTTCACTTTTTCTTTCTTCTTTTAGCCATGTAGCTTTCCCACTCCACAACAAGTGAGGCCACTACATAGATTGAGGAATATGTTCCTACGACAATTCCAATGGTTATTGCGAGTGCAAAGTTGAAGATAACCGGTCCCCCAAAGATAAGAATTGCAATCAACACAAGCAGAGTGGTGAATGAAGTGATGATTGTTCTTGAAATAGTATCATTAATACTACGGTTAAAGGTTTCGATCAGCTTGTCGATACGGGGTTTAATTTTTCCGTACTTTCTCATATTTTCACGAATTCTGTCGGATACGACGATAGAGTCATTGATGGAGTAACCCACAATTGTAAGAAGTGCAGCAATTATAGAAATTGTTATCTCCTTGTTCAGCAGGGAGAAAATTCCGATTGTGATGAAGACGTCATGAAATAGAGCAAGCACCGATCCCACACCAAACTTCAGGTCAAATCGAATCCAGATGTAAATCAACATAAGGAGGAGACCTATCAGAATAGCTTCAAGTGCCTTCCTCTGTAACTCTTTTCCTACACGTGGTCCAACCCTTTCAGTTCGCTCAAGTATAACCTTTGTACCCAATTTTTTGCTCAGGAATTTAACAAGGTCACCGGGGTCTTCCTGGACTGTGGTTTTGTATTTCACCAGGAATGTACTCTTATCTCCAAAATTCTGAATCTCGGCGCCTGGAATTCCCGCCTCTTTGACGTATTTTCTGATCTGTGAAATATCAACCACTTTTCCTTCGACCTTGATCTGGACAAGAGTGCCACCGGTGAAATCAATTCCATATTTAAGTCCGCCGTGAGCAATGATCGAAATGATCCCAAGCAAAATTAAGGTTCCAGAAATAATGAATGCCTTTCTTCTGAAGCCGATGAAATCGTAATTTGGATTTTTGAAAACCTCCATTTTTTCCTCCTCAGATTTTGATTGACTTAACTTTCTTAACGGTTAAGAGATAATCGAAAATGATCTTTGTCACGAAAATGGCTGTGAAGAAACTCACGATGATACCGATTGAGAGGGTTACACCGAATCCTCTGATCGGACCCGTGCCGAACTTGTAGAGCACCAGCGCTGCAATCAAAGTCGTCACATTGGCGTCAAACACCGTCACTGTAGCTCTTGAGTATCCTGCGTTAACAGCCATCTTGGGAGTTTTTCCAGCCCTCAATTCCTCTCTGATTCTCTCGAATATCAGAACATTAGCATCAACTGCCATACCAACAGTGAGAATGATTCCCGCAAGTCCTGGCAGAGTTAGCGTTGCATGGAATCCGACAAGAAGTGCGAAAATGAAGATCAGGTTCAGTATAAGAGCTATATCTGCGATGATTCCGGAGAGATTATAGTAAATGAACATAAAAACAACGACAAGCACAAATCCAATGATCAGCGCTCGGATTCCACTTCTGATTGAATCATGACCGAGAAGTGGACCAACTGATCTCTCTTCGATAATCTTTACAGGTGCAGGGAGTGCACCGGCACGAAGGATAACAGCCAGTTCTTTTGCCTCTTCAATGGATCCTATTCCTGTGATCTGAGCATTTCCTGAGGGGATTCTCTCTCTAATCACAGGAGCTGATTGAACTACACCATCGAGCACAATGGCAAGCCTTCTACCAACATTCCTTCCCGTAATTTCTGAGAATCTTGCAGCACCTTTTCTGTTAAATTGGAGTAAAACAATTGGCTGATTTGCTATGTTTGGATCAGAAGCGGAGCCAATGGTGTGCCTTGCATTCTTTAAATAGGCTCCGGTCAATTCGGGCTTGGACTCTACAAGGTAGAGAGACCTGAATTTCTGACCATTGGCCTCAAACCATTTACCCCACATAAATGTATATCCCTTGGGGATAGCCTCTTTGACACGTGGATCCTTTAGCAATTCCTCAACCTTTTTCACGTTGTCTTCCGGGACCACAATATTTCCACGGTAGGAATTCAGCAGTGAAGTAAATGGCCTTGAGAGTGTGTCGGTAGTGTCGGAAGCCGCCAATTTCCTGTCGATTCTTTGCAGAGTTTCCATAATCAGATTGTCAGGGGCAACAAGTCTGAACTCGAGTAGAGCTGTTTTACCAATGAGAGCTCGTGCACGCTCACGATCCAGAACACCAGGGAGCTGGATCAGGATTCTATCTTCACCTACCTTCTGAATGGAGGGCTCAAAAACACCCCACTGGTCAACACGGTTTCGGATAACCTCTATGGCACGGTCAACAGCACCCTTTGCTTCCTCAGGCGATAATTGGGACTTATCAACTTCAAGCAAAAGGTACATACCACCCTGGAGGTCCAATCCCAGGTTGAGCGACCTCTTCTGCAGACTTGCCAGCTTGGATCTCGGCAGCTTGGCTCTCTCCTGGGGAGACATAGAGTAATACCTGATGGTTGGCCATAGACTCCAGAGTGCAACGATTAACAAGACTACGACTATTGCTACTCTCCATCTCAAATTTTTCAAAGTTACGCCTCCTTCTATTGAGAATTTCGGGTTTCCAATTATACTTTACTTTTTTAAACACAGTCAAGGAAAGCAGAATAATTACGACATGTTACTTTATACCTATCTTATCGTTCCTTTTTCGATAGACGAGTATGGATTTTCCCTTATCTCTCTGCAAGGAGATAGAATCTTACCTGGGGCGATGTTTAAATCTGTTAAATGGCCCCATCCACCACCCCCGTAGGGAGGGAGCCCACCTGAGATAAGTTACTTTTCCACAGCTAATTTTAGCAATTCAGCCATGTATGCTCTGGAAAATACATCGAGTCCAAGCACGATTATGGTCGGAACAGAAGCTCCAAACATAAATCCCTTGGCTATAATTCCGACGTAGGAGTGGATGATGTTTAGTTGGAACAACATGGATATAATAAATGTCAGAAAAAATGCAAGATAGTAAGCATATCTGTAAGGCTCAAGATAGTTTCTCCAGAGAATCAAAATGGATATTAGGCTCAGATCTTTCACTCTTTCCATGGGTTCCCTCGAGTGTAAAATCAGTCTGTATCTATCAACATCTTCCCCTTTAGCAATCAAATGGGCTGTATCTGTTATACCAGCAAATCCGAATATCAACCTATTCGCGAATAACCAAAAACCGGTGAGTCCAAGGAAGAAGGAAGCTGCAACTGGGTTCTCTATTATGGTTGCGGCAAAGAATAGTGTTCCAAGGACAAGGAATGCTACAAATATTATGAAAAATACCCACCATAAAGTCTTCTCTCCCCTCATTATTTCTTACCTCCAGAAGACTTTTGAGTCTTACTCTGCCTGGCAGCAGATTTTGCCTGTCCCATCGTGAATGGATGAACCACTGTGTATAAATCACCTGAAAGAGGATGGGTATAAGTAAAAGTGGCGAGTACTACATCACCAAAGTGCAGTGCTTCTGTCCCTGCCTTAAGCTTCAACTCCACCTTTGTAATTACACCGGGTAACAACTTGACGTTGACGGGAATATTAGAAACAATGTAACTTTTTTCTTTAGTCTCTTTACCTGGTTGAAATACAAAAGATTCCTGAATAATAGTTAGTGATGTACCCCCAGGATTAAGCATTGAATATTCTATTGTGTGGTTAGACTCATTGTATTTTGCATCCACTACTATCGGTGAAGCTGGTATTGATGCGAGCACCTTAGATACACTTGTACTTGTGAAGAACCCACCTATCACCCAACCAAGTACTAATGCCAATATGGTCATTACGATAAGAATTGAAGCTGGTCTTTTCATCTTTCAACCTCCTTATTAATTTCATTGGAATCAACCCCCTCCTTTAGAATCAATTTGATAGCCTCCTCTTTAGTAACTTCTACCATGATGTTCCCCATCCTGTAGTAGATTTTCCTACCATCAGGCAATTTCTTCAGAAAATCCACAAGGGCTTCACTTTTTGGTTTCACCCTCACCTTTTGCTTCCGCCTGGCCATGCTCTCTAATCCTTTGTGTAAGTTCCTCTACCTTTGCATAGAGTTCAACCATTGCTTTTTCAAGTGCTTGCCTTAAGAGGAGCAAAGCTGCAATCTCTTTCTCAATTTGTTTTACCGCTTCGTCGAAATCCAGTTCAACGGAAATGCTGCTTCCAATGCTAACAACAACTTTTGTAATGTCTTCAAGCTTTGCATTTACCTGAGCTATTCTCCCAACTGGCAGGAGAACTTCTTTACCTTTTCCAAGGTCTTTTAAGCTCTGAAGGGTTGTTATTGTAGCCCTGTACTCGGAAATCAACGCGTCAATGTTTGAGATATTCACGCGCAAGGTCTCTATTTGGGTGATATAACTTCTTAGCTCTCTATTGAGTTCTGCCATTTTCTTATCATCTTTTTTGAGTGTTTTTTTCTCTGCCATGTTTTACACCTCCTTTCTTAGTTCTGCCCATCCTGGAGTTACTCCCTCCCGAGGCAATAGAAAAACCCTGGATGGCCTTATATCAACCTTATAATCTCTTAAAAACCTATCTCTGACTTCTTTAATTTTCCAGAAAAACAGGAGATTACCACTATACTTGACTTCGGCCCACAAACCAAGCCTCAAAGGAACGTACCATTTCTTAATTTCATTTGACATGGGAACGTAAAAAGATTCATTCAATGGATGACCTTTCAGGAATTCTTTCTCCATGCGGAGAAGGGCGTTTGCGAAGGATTGAGCTGCTGGTTTTATTCTATCCACCAACTCTTCACTCATCGAAACATCGATTGTTCCCTCGAAAACTTCAACCCTGAAATAGTCCACCTCCTCCCATTTCTTGAGGTCAAAAATTTCAACAATGGTCTCGTACAGTTTACCATACCGTAGCCTGATAATTTCTGGAATACGAAAAACATCGTCAAATTTAAATTTTTCAAAAATTATTTTCTTTACATGTTTCTTAACTTCCTCTGGGTGAAGACCTTCTTTGAGAAGGTACTTCTTTACTTTTGACCCTATCTCACGATCCCTTTTAACGTAATAGTAAATCAGCGATGAGATAATTGATTCAGTGACAACATAACCTGGAAGATAAGGCTCTCCATTATCGTTTCTCGGGAATCCTTTTCTTGAAATTATGAGTGGTGTATGTGCAAGAATCTTCATTTTTACTTGAATGCGGCAAGGATTTTATCAGCTTTTTCAGCAATATCGATCTCAAAAAGAGCTATAGTGGGCAGGAGCCATGAAACTCTAAATCTTGCATCTCCATCCTTGTTTTCACCAAAATATGCAAGTGCAACACGACCAAAGCCAGCCTCACGCTCAATCTTTTTTGCCTCTCTTAGAAATCTTCTTGGTACATTGGGGAGTTTTTCAAATGGGTAAGGCTTACCTTCCTGTCCTCGCTGTTTCACAAGTTCAGTTGTAGTTCCCACATTCTTTAGGGCTTCAATCAGATGATGCAACCGGTGCTTTTTAAAAAAAGCGAGTAGCAAGGATGCAGCTGGTAACCTTAGAATCTCTATATTATCATTACCTTCCCTCAGTTGTCCAACGAGATATGCCCTTCCATCCTCCATTTTTATGTGTGCAAAAAGTTCCTTGTTTCTCGGCATCTCATAGAGAATCTCGTCTACTTCGTACTTCACACCACTTTCTTCATAGACATCGCCGGCATGATGCTTACCAAGTTCTGCAACGAAGTAAGTTTCTTTCCCACCTCTCTTCCCAAGTATCAAATCCAGACCCCATCGTTTAAGAGATTTAAATTTGAACCTCCTCTCCTTTTCTGGCTGGCCCAATGTTTCAAACACCAATGTATTCAGAGCCTGAATCTCCCTTAATTCCATTACTTTCATCTCTTACCTCCACATACCATAGTTATAAAATATAAATACTTGATTTCAATAAATCTGTCAAGTATTACTACAAAAAATATGAAAAGCTTATTTTAATAAAATATTAAAAGGCAACATTCTTCTCATAAACATTCATCTTAAAAAGCCATTTATCTTTTCTTTTCTCATAAAGTTAACAAGTGTTAAATTTATATCTGGATGATACATTTGACAGTAAATAATGGCATGTTTTAGTATATTCTCATGATTCAACGTCTTCTTGTGGCAAACCGAGGGGAGATCTCCATAAGAATTGGCAGGACGGCGAGGGATATGGGGATTGAATATATCGCCATCTATTCAGACGCAGACCGAAACGCTTTACACGTTATTTTATCTGACAGGGCATACCGTGTAGGACCTCCAGAGAGTGAAAAGAGCTATCTAAACATGGAGAAGATCATCGAGATTGCCAAAAGCGCTGGTGCCGATGCCATCCACCCGGGATATGGATTTCTGTCCGAAAATGCCGAATTTGCCCAAAAAGTGATCGATGCCGGCTTAATTTTTATAGGTCCTCCACCAGAGGCCATGAAGCTTATGGGTGACAAACTTCAGGCCAGGAAACTGGCCCAGAAGGTTGGGGTGCCCACGGTTCCTGGCTCAAAAGAAGGTATCTCGTCCATAGAAGAAGGTATTGAGCTTGCCCGCAAGATTGGATTTCCTGTCCTTCTTAAAGCGGCAATGGGCGGTGGAGGAAAGGGTATGAGAGTTGTGAGAAGCGAGGAAGAATTCTCTTCGGCTTTTAAACTTGCCCAGGCAGAGGCTCTTGGTGCCTTCGGTGATTCCACAATTTATATCGAAAAATTCATAGAAAACCCCCGCCACGTGGAAATGCAAATTATCGCTGACAAGTACGGGAATGTAGTCTACCTGGGTGAAAGAGAGTGCTCCATTCAGAGAAGACACCAGAAGATTATCGAAGAATCACCTTCACCAATCATGACACCAGAGAAGAGAGAGGAGATGGGCGAGGCAGCTGTTGAGCTCATCAAAGCAGCTGGCTACTACAATGCCGGAACTGTCGAGTTCCTTGTGGATAACGACCTGAACTTCTATTTTCTTGAGGTGAATGCCCGCCTACAGGTTGAACACCCGGTAACTGAGATGAGACTGGGTATGGACCTTGTCAAAGAACAGCTCAAGGTCGCTATGGGTGAAAAACTTAGTTACTCTCAGAAAGACATCGAGCCTAAGGGATGGGCTATTGAGGCACGAATTTATGCCGAAGATCCTGCGAACAACTTCTTCCCGTCACCTGGCCTGATCAAATTTCTGAGAGAGCCTCAGGGGCCATACATCCGTGTGGATTCGGGGGTTTACCAGGGCTACGAGGTTCCCATTTACTACGATCCCATGCTGTCAAAACTCATTGCATGGGGAGAGAATCGCGAAGAAGCCTTGAACCGTCTCGAAAGAGCATTAAACGAGTACATCGTTTTTGGAATTAAGACAGCAATAGACTTTCACAGGAAGATTATTAACGACGAGAGATTCCGCCGAGGTGAAATTCACACCGGGTTCTTGAACGAATTCCACTACACGAGCATCGAGAGGAAAAAAGAGGCAGCTATCGCTGGAGTGTTAGTCCACTCTTCAAAATCCTCTCTATCGTTACAAAAACCCCCGAAAGAGGAATGCAGACCTGACAGTAAATGGAAGATAATCGGAAGAGAGCTTGCTCTTAAGGGAGGTTTCGATGAAATACTGGGTTGATTTTGAATCTGAGGGATTTGAGGTAACCGTCATCAATGAAAATGGAACAGAGAGAATCATCATAAACGGAGATCAATACGAGGCTGAATTGCTCCCTCTCGATAATAAGGGAACCTATATAGCATTTTTAAACAACAGTCCTTTGATTTTTCATGTAGAATCAAAGGGAAATGGTGAAATTGAGGTGAAGTTACCGGACGTTACCCATAGGATGAGCATTGTGAAATCGGTTGGACGCTCCGGAGCGCGGAGTCGGGCACAGATGAGTGGGCCTATGAAGATAAAGTCACCGATGTCCGGGCTCATAGTCAATGTGATGGTTGAAACAGGTCAGAAGGTGGAGAAGGGAACTCCACTCCTCGTTTTAGAGGCCATGAAAATGAGGAACGAGATAAAGGCGCCTCGCGATGGCGTGGTGAAAGAAATTAAGGTTCAGAAGGGTCAGACGGTGGATTCAGGAGCAGTGGTCCTGACCATTGAGTAGCTGAGGGCAAAGCATGAGCCTGGGTATTCTCTCGTACCTGAGTATCAATTTATAGGGTAAATTTTATGATTAATTTAAACAGTTTTACTTACTTATTATGACCAGTCAGTCAGTAAAAAAACACCGTGGAGGTGATTTATGCTCAGCTTAATTGAAAAAATCATACTAACCATTGTAATCATAGTTGCCGTATATCTGTCCTTCAAGGCATTCTACATCCGGTATCATCTTGTAAAAAAGGGACAGCCTGACAAACGGACTGACAACTGGCCCAGGAGATTGGGATATGCAATAGTCCATATCTTCTGCCAGCGATGCACATTGAGAGACAGGCCATGGACTGGCCTGTTACACACATTTGTCTTCTGGGGCTTTGTCTTCTTTGCCCTTGTAACCATCAACCACGTACTCTCCGGATACTCTGAACATCTCTACATTTTCAGGGGAGGTTTCGGGCGCGTTTACACAAACATCGTCGATATCATAGCCCTTCTTGTACTTATCGGCATACTCGGTCTGGCTTTCAGAAGGTACGTTCTTAAACCACCTTCACTCCTTCATCCCCCTGAAGACAGAGGAGTTATTGTCCATCCAAGAGGAAAAGAGCGTCCACAGCTCGAATCAACGATTGTTATACTCCTCATTGCAGGTCTCATGGTCTCCTATCTTCTTATGGAGGGATTTGGCATTAGCCTCGGTCTGGAGGAGCAGAAGCCCTTCTTTGGTAAATTTCTTGCATCTTTTCTTCCTCCATCAACCTTTGGCTTTCATTTCTTCTGGTGGATGCACATACTCCTGATTCTCAGCTTCATGGTATTCATTCCCAATTCCAAACACATGCACCTTGTCACTGGTCCCTTCAACGCCTTTTTCAAGTATGACAAACCCTCAGGAAAACTCACCACAATTGATCTTGAAAATGCTGAATTCTTCGGCACATCAAAGCTTGAGCAACTCTCATGGAAAAGGCTCTACGATTCGTTTACCTGTATAGAATGTGGAAGGTGTCAGGATGTGTGTCCCGCCTACGCTTCCGGCAAGCCACTTTCTCCAAAATGGATCATCCTCAACATCCAGTTTAATCTCCTCGATGAAAAGGACAACTTACTGGAAAAAGGAGAATCCGAGCGAAAATTGGTTGGAACTGTGGTTTCTGAAGACGGTCTCTGGTCATGCACCACCTGTGGAGCATGTTTCCATCACTGCCCGATGAGCAACGAGCACATGTTCGACATCATCGATATGAGGAGGTACATGGTACTTGAGGAAAGCAAGTTCCCTGCAGAGATCACCACTGCATTCAAGAATTTCGAGGTAGCCTCAAATCCGTGGGGAATCGACAATGGAACACGGGGAGATTGGGCCAAAGGCCTGGATGTTCCTCTCATGGCAGAGAAGGGAAGCGCAGAATACCTGCTCTTTGTAGGCTGTATGGCATCCTTTGATGAAACAACAAAGAAAACAGCCATCGCACTGGCCAAAATCCTGAATAAGGCAGGCGTTGACTATGCAATTCTTGGACCTGAAGAGATGTGCTGCGGAGATTCTGCAAGAAGACTCGGAAATGAGTACCTTTACCAGATGTTAGCTGAACAAAACATCGAAACTTTTAACAAATACGGAGTTAAGAAAATAATCACAATATGTCCCCATGGCTACAACACAATAAAGAATGAATATCCGGATTTCGGTGGAAATTACGAGGTTTATCACTATACAGAGATCATTAAAAAACTGCTTGCCGAAGGGAAAATAAAATTGAGGAAGGAGTTGAGAGGAAAAATCACGTTCCATGATCCATGCTATCTTGGCAGACACAATGGGGTGTACGATGCTCCGAGAAAGGTTCTTACCTCAATCAGGGGGCTTGAGCTGGTTGAAATGAAGAATAATCGTGAAAATTCCTTCTGCTGTGGTGCCGGTGGAGGAAGTATGTGGTTTGAGGTAAATATCGGGGAGAGATTAAATCTTATGAGGATGGATCAGGCCCTTGAGACCGGAGCCAAAGAGGTTGCTGTTGCATGTCCATTCTGTTATGCCATGTTTGACGATGCTGCAAAGGTGAAGGGTGTGGAGGAGGAAGTAAAGATAAAGGATATTGCCCAGCTCGTAGCAGAGGCAATGGAAGATTAAAATTTTGATTTGAATAGAATTGGGGCGGACGCGAAGCGTCCGCCCCATAATAATAGTCAACCGCAAAAATTGATATATACATTAAACACCGAAAAGGTTGGATATGTGTCAGAGTTATTCCAGAATATTTAAATATCTTCTTTCTTTAGAAGGGGATGTAAACCGCTTAAAAAAACAATTCCGCTCTTTTCCCCTTTACCAAGGGAGCTTTTGGAATCTCACTGTATCCCCCTTTTGCAAAAGGGGGATTTTTGGACATCTTATATGGAGTTAACCAGTTAACTATAAATTAATTTCATCCTATCTGGATTCTTCCTCAAGTTCGTTTTTAAAATAGGTGTAGAGTGCGTCGTAGAGAGGGAATTCCTTCTCGAGTGTTTCATAGTCATCTCTGGAGATCATCCGGTACCCCCGCGCAAGGATTTTCAGAGCTAAAGCCAGAGGGGAAGGATTCTCCACATGGGTGTCCGCCTCCCGTACAATTTGCTGAATCTTTTTTAATGCAGGATCATCTAACTTGTACTTCTCCATAAAGGCGTCAAAGGAGCATTTGTCACCATGATGACCAAGCTCAACCCCCTTAAAATCAAAGGGAATACCATCGGTTATTGTCGAGGGATCGGTATCTCTCGGAACAAACTCAAAAACTGCATCAGGGTCAATGAATCTTTTGATAAGCCAGGGACAGGCTACCCTGTCCACGTGTACATGCTCTCTTGTTACCCATTTCATTTTCTAAACACCTCCTTTTCAAAAATCTAAAGCACCATATTACAAATTGCAA
>Ga0256833_1002656_pt1 | contig 12458 bp, 11 predicted proteins | sample 356284metaG_FD_190535 | JGI IMG/M metagenome (GOLD analysis project Ga0256833, IMG submission 190535) | Hydrothermal vent microbial communities from Mid Atlantic Ridge, Atlantic Ocean - 356-284 | ecosystem: Environmental > Aquatic > Marine > Hydrothermal vents | place: Atlantic Ocean: Mid...
TCATGTCGAGAGAGCCATCCTGATGGTAGTATCTCCTTGTCATTTAGTTGCATCCAATTGTCTTCATGAAAGAGGTAGTTTGCTTTAAATACGTTACTGAAATCCGCTGTTAAAATAGTAGGAAAATTAATCGATGGTTCGCAAATTTTTCCACTTTTTGCAATAAGTTGATGTGCTTCTTTTTGTAACTGGGTCATCTCTTTGAAGTATCGATATCCAAGCTGCCCAGAAGCATAATAGTAAAAAATAGCGGTAAAAAGTGCTATGAATATTGTATTGAGTATGCGATAAGGTCTAAGACTCTCAAAGATAACATACATCCAGAGCATCATAAGGGGTACTGAAACACGTTCAACATCACGGGTAATGAGTAATAAAATGGCACCCAAAACAAGCAGGATAACAAAGAGAGGTTTTCTACTCTTTAGATTGACAATGATGACTATCAGACTGCCAGCAAGTAGTAACCAGAGCCAATGTTTAAATTTATAGGATTTAATGAAATGAATAAGATGAATTTTTTGAATATTATTTTTAAGAATAGCAGAAAATGTGGGGGTGGTTGCTATCACTTTTTCTGTAGATAAGAGTTCACTGTCTTTCCACCATCCTGCATCAATAAAAAAATTCTCCTGATAAGAGAAAAAGCCTTCTTTTACATCACGTATGCCCATATCTACGATAGCAGCTCTTGCTTTATTGAAGGATAACCATTCATTATAGATACGGTCTTGTTTCTGAATAAAGAAGGAAAATAGGATAAAGAGTATGAGGAGTATCAAGGCATAGAACTCTTTTTTTCGCATAGTGATTGTATGACGTAGTATAAAATAAGAGACAAGATAATAGGGGACAAAGATAAGCATAATATCGGTTCTTAATAAAAAGGCAATAAAGATAAACAAAAAAGATAAGCGTAGATTGTGTCTTGTGAGACCAATAGCAGTAATCATTGTGGTGACAGTTAAAATAGTAATGGACATATTGAACCACAAAAATGTCATCCATAATAGAGATAAAATCAGCAGTATGGCTTTTTGAAAATAAGATTCTGTCTGTTTGATAGTGTATGCAACAAGGTAAAAATTGGCTGCCATCACTAAAGCTAATAAGGTGCTATACCATGGAAAAGAAGGGAAAAAATCATAAAGATGACTGACAATATAAGAGAGAGGGTAACTCATCATAAGGGTACCATAGATTCCTTTTGCTACGAGCATACCTCGAAGTGCCCAGTCATCATTAGTCCCCAAGGAAGCGTATCCATTATAAATATAGAGGATGGACACTACAGTAAAAAGAGTAAAATAGATGAAATGTTCTGAAAAATATTTTTTATACATATGCGTTTACCGCCCCATCATTATTGTAGAGTATTATAGCTTTTTTAAATTACAATTACGCGTCAAAAACAAGCCCTAATCAGAGTTACACTATAATCATAGCAATATACTTATGGAGCCAAACGAATGAATATTTTACTCATCAATGATAATCCAGTGGTTTCGCGTTTACTCGCTATGTGTACACGAAGTGAAGGGATAATACTTGAAGAAGTTGTTGATGTCAGGAGTATAACATGTGATAGATATGATATAGTGTTTATAGATGATAGAGTATATAAAGAAGATCTGCTTCATCTGTCCAACACTATTGATATCGGCAAAAAAATATTACTTGCAGCATCAAATACACCACTATATGATGATTTTGATGCTATGGTGCAAAAACCTTTTTTACCTTCTCAGATTATAGAGATATTAGACGCATATAGCAAGCGTTTAGAGGAGAGAGAAGCACAAGTGCTTGATCCCGTTGAATTAGAAAGGATTAAAGCCCTCTTAGACATGGAAGATGAGATAGATACGGAGGATAATATATTAAGTGAAGAAGCGTTAGAGCAAAGAAAAGTAGAAATTATTAAAGCACAACTGATTGCTGATGGCTTGGAGATAGTGGGAGAAGAAGAGATCATGGAGGATCTGAGTAAGAAAAAATCCAAAAAGAAAAAAGTTCCTAATCACAAAGACAAGCAAGGTAAAAAGAAAAAACATGTGGCATTTACACAAGAGGAACTTGAGCAGATAGAAGAGGCAGTACAAGTGGCTATTGCAACACTCAAGCGCAAACAGATGAAAAAACTCTTAAAGGGTAAAAAAATAGAGATAGCTATAAAATTACAGAGGAATGATTGATGCAAAAAGGTGCCATTTTAGTACTATCGGGCCCTAGTGGTGCAGGTAAAAGCACTATGATTAATGCAGCTTCAGAAGAGATAGGTGAATATTATTTTTCTATCTCGACTACTACGCGTGAACCAAGGGTAGGTGAGATAGATGGTGTGGATTATTTTTTTGTAAGCAAAGAGAATTTTGAAGAAGACATCAAAGCAGGTAATTTTTTAGAGTATGCGCAGGTGCATGGCAACTACTACGGTACATCACTCAAACCTGTGAGAATTGCACTAGAAGAAGGAAAATTGGTTATTTTTGACATTGATGTGCAAGGGCATAGGCTCGTACGTGCAAAGATGAATGATATCACCACATCAGCGTTTATCACCCCTCCTACCTTAAAAGCCTTAGAAGAGAGATTGCGTGCACGATGTACAGATGATGAGTCTGTTATCATAGGTCGTATAGAAAATGCCAAACATGAGATAGAGGCTGTAGGTGAATATGATTTTATGATTATCAACGATACTGTAGAAAAGGCTGTCAAAGAGTTTGTAATTGTTGCAAAAGCAGCGAGATTGAAACAAAGTAGGGAAGATGAAGCTAAATTTATTGCCCAATGGTTAGGCTAAATAGAAACATTAAACATTTTGCAGTATAATTATTTAAATTAATGCTCAGTAGAGCGAATGTAAAGGATTGACATGGGTATGCCAAGTATGCCAGAATTACTTATCGTATTGGCGATAGTTGTACTTCTCTTTGGAGCGAAAAAAATTCCAGATCTTGCAAAAGGTATGGGTAAAGGGATTAAAGACTTTAAAAAAGCGATTAAAGAGGATGACGAAGAGCCTAAAGAGATTGCTAAAACAGAAGAACCAAAAGTTGAAACTAAAGTTGAAGAGAAGAAAAGCGAAAACGCTTAATTCTTTTCACCCATTCGTTATGAGAAGTTTTTCTCATAACCTCTACACTATCCGCACGGAAAATCTATGAAATTAAAATCACACATCAATCACGTAATAAAAGATGCTTTTGTAAAAGCTGGTATCGAACATGAACCTATGTCTGTCTCTGAAGCCACCAAGCCAGAGTTTGGAGACTACCAATTTAATGGCGCTATGGCGTTGTCTAAACAGCTGAAAAAAAATCCTAGAGAGATAGCACAAAGTATCTTGGATGCACTAGATTTAACAGGGATACTGGCTAAAGCAGAGATAGCAGGACCAGGGTTTATTAACCTTTGGCTCAACCCTCTGTGGATAGCAACACAATGTCAAACAGCAGTGCATGATGCACGTTTGGGTATTGAGGTGAGAGAGAATCCTATGAAAGTTGTGGTAGATTACTCAGGGCCAAACATGGCAAAACAGATGCACGTAGGGCATTTACGCTCCACGATTATTGGGGATACCTTAGCTAATCTTCTTAGCTTTTTGGGTGATGAGGTGATTCGTCAAAATCACATTGGAGATTGGGGTACGCAGTTTGGTATGCTGATTGCTTATCTTGAGATGAAAGATGAAGATGGTTCGGTAAGTCTAAAAGATTTAGAACAATTTTACAAAGATGCCAAAGCGGAGTTTGATGCCAATGCAGACTTTGCAGACAAAGCCAGAGAGTATGTTGTCAAAATACAATCAGGTGATGCACATTGTTTACAGTTGTGGCAAAAATTTATCGATATTTCACTGGGGCACTGTGAAGAAGTCTATGACAAGCTGGGTGTCAACCTTACACGTGAAGATGTACGCGCAGAGAGTTTTTACAATGATGCACTCCCTAAAGTGATTGAGGTGCTAGATACAAAAGGGGTACTCACCCAAAGTGATGGGGCACAGTGTGTCTTTTTAGAAGGTGACGAAATACCCGTCATCGTCCAAAAAGGTGATGGTGGGTACCTATATGCCACCACTGACCTTGCAGCCTTATGGTACAGAGCAGAAGTCTTGGGTGCAAAACGTATCTCTTATGTGGTTGATGCGAGACAGGGTGGACACTTCAAACAAGTCTTTAGGGTGGCAAAAGAGGCAGGTTTTGTGTCTGAAGATGTGAAGCTTGAACATATCGCTTTTGGTACGATGATGGATAAAGGTGGTAAACCTTTTAAAACCAGAGATGGTGGTACTGTCAAGCTGATTGACTTACTTGACGAAGCAGTTGTCAAAGCACGTGAAACGATTAACAATAAAGAAGAGTATAGTGAAGAAGAGATTGAAGTACTTGCCAAAATTATTGGTATAGGTGCGGTGAAATATGCTGATCTTGCTATCAATCGTGAGTCAAACTATATTTTCAACTGGGATAAAATGCTCTCTTTTGAGGGGAATACCTCACTATATATGCAGTATGCCTATGCGAGAATTCAGAGTATTTTTAGAAAGCACAATGCTCCTATAGAGGGTGACATCATCATTGGTGATGCATTAGAGCATAGGCTTGCTACGATGTTACTGCGTTTTGAAGATGTGCTTGAACGTGCAGCGGTAGATGCAAGTCCTAATCAGATTACGACGTATCTCTATGAGATGGTGACACTGTTTATGCGCTTTTATGAGCAAAATCCTATGCTTAAAGAAGGTGTAGATGAAAAAACAAAAATGAGCCGTTTACAATTGGCAGATTTAACTGCTAAGACTATTAAACAAGGGCTGGATATACTGGGTATCAAGGTTGTGGATAAACTGTGATAAAATTAGAAATTAGAAATTAGAAATTAGAAATTGGGGAGCTTATTGTGAAAGCAGTGATTATTTTGGCGATACTTGCGACGATAGCAGGTATTTTTTTGCAGTATAAAAGAAATAAAGACCTCAAAAAGACATTCATTGCTTTGGCTACCTTTGGGGGTATTGTCTCTTTGGCAGTGATGGGGAACCTTACTAGACCTGTGGTTCCTATCTATATTGCACATATGATTTTAGTCATCGTTGCTTGGGGTGGGCTATGGATGTATGTGTTGCGAAGTAGATATTATTGGTGGGTGATATTTTCGCCAGTGTTGACTATTGTTCTTTTTTTAATTTTAGATTATTTTATAGGCTCTTCTGACCATATCCTCTAGGATCGATAAGATCGACCACACACTTACGCAGGGTCGATATCCGATTTCTTTTGGTTTTCTACGAGTTCATTGAGGAACTGTTCTAACGAATAGCGTTGTCTATATTCTGGTACCATAATATGAATAAGTATATCTCCTAGATCTGCGACAACCCAGTCATCACTCATGTCTGAAGCCAAGATACTGTCTCCACTTTTTTTAAGGGCTACTTTAAGATGGTCTGCAAGTGCTAAGGTATGTTTACCGTTAAGTGAATTGGCGATGACTACACGTTTTGCGATGTAATCTGCATCTTCTAGGTTAAATACTTCTATCTCATCTGCTTTTTTATCATCAAGAATATGTACGATATTCTCTACTCTTTGGTCTATTGTCATTAAGGTTTGTCCTTTTAGTACTTGTTGTACCGATGTTTTAATTTTATTGTCAACATAGTGTAAATCTTTTGTTTCCCGTATCTCACTGGAACTCATAGGAGCCTCTAGATATAATACTTTTGTATCTCTAAGCCCATCAAGTGCTAAAGGAAACTTCTTTCTGGTCACAATAACCCACGTTATGGTCGCATTGAGCCATTCAAAATGATGCCATTTGTTTAATGATGCCAAGTTGTCAGAACCAATTACAAGATACTTGACACGGTACGCTATGTTAAAATGTTTCACAGTATCTGAGGTATAGGTGCTTTTGCCTTTTGTTATCTCATAGTCATCAACATGTACTTTTGGAATGTTGTCAAAAAGTATATGACACCACTCTAGACGTAAAGAAGCAGATGCCAATGAAGATACTTTAAAGGGGTTAAGATAGGTTGGAACAACAAGCAGTGTATCAATATCAAGATGTGTAATGACTTCTTGAACAATACTTTGATGTCCTAGGTGTGGAGGGTCGAAACTCCCACCAAACATCGCAGCGACTGGCTTGTGTTTTTTAACCAAATGCTAACCTCATTTACTGTAAAATTAACAGAATTTTAGCATAAAAAGCATAAGGGCATACAATGGCTGTAAAAGTAGCAATCAATGGGCTAGGTAGAATAGGTAGATGTGTCGCAAGAATTATTGCAGACAGAGATGATATTGAACTTGTTGCAGTGAATGCATCTGGGACAGAAGAGATGCTTGAATATAATCTTAAATATGATTCTGTACACGGTAGACGCAATGATGTCTCTGTTTCAAATGGTTTTTTAAATATGGGCAAAACCAAAGCAAAAATATTTGCCGAGCGTGATTTGAGTAAGATAGACTTTGCTTCTGCTGGGGCAGAAATCGTGTTGGAGTGTACAGGTGCATTTCTTACTGCTGAGTCTGTGCAACCATACTTCGATAATGGTGTCAAAAAAGTACTCTTCTCTGCCCCTGCCAAAGACGATACAGCTACCTTTGTGCTTGGTGCCAATGCAGATGACTATGCAGGTCAGACTGTAGTCTCTAATGCAAGCTGTACCACCAATGGACTTGCCCCCGTAGCCAAGGTGCTTGATGATGCCTTTGGTATAGAAAATGGATTGATGACAACGATTCACTCGTATACTTCTTCTCAGCCAATACTTGATGGTAAGCACAAGAAAGACCCAAGAAAAGGAAGAAGTGGTGCAGTCAATCTTGTACCTACTACGACAGGTGCTGCAAAAGCTATCTCAAAAGTATTGCCTAACTTAGCAGGCAAAATTAATGGTCAAGCCATTCGTGTGCCTACGCCAGATGTATCGATGGTAGACCTTACAGTGGCACTCAGTAAAGATACAACAGTAGAAGAGGTACAAAATGCATTTAAGCAGGCTTCTGAAGGTTCTCATAAAGGTATCTTGGGTGTCGATGAAGAGTATAGAGTTTCTCAAGACTTTGTAGGAGAAGCACTGAGCACTGTGGTGGCACAAGACACCATTCAAGTCATCGGTGGCACTATGGTAAAAGTGCTTTCATGGTACGACAATGAGTGGGGATACTCTTGTCGTTTGGTAGATATGGCCGTCCATATGAGTAAAAAATAGGAATGGGTATATGCAAACAATAAAAGATATAGAGATTGATGGAAAAACAGTATTTATCCGTTGTGATTTTAATGTACCAAAAGATGAAGATGGTAATATCACAGATGATAGACGTATACGTGGTGCATTGACGACAATACGCTATTGTATAGACAGGGATTGTAAAGTGATACTTGCATCACACTATGAGCGTCCAGAACCAGGTAAATATGAAGATAAATACTCTCTCAAACCTGTGGTGCAACGCTTGACAAGATTACTGAAGATAGCAGAAGATATACGGTTGGCTTCAGATGTTGTAGGAGAAGATGCCAAAACAAAGGCGGCATCACTCAAAGGTGGAGAGGTCTTGGTTTTGGAAAACCTACGCTATGAAGCAGGAGAAACCCAAAATGATAGTGCTTTTGCAAAAGAGCTTGCGAGTATGGCAGATATCTATATCAATGATGCCTTTGGCGCATGCCATAGAGCCCATGCTTCTATAGATGCGATGCCCAAAGTGTTTGATAATAAAAATAAAGCAGCAGGTTTTTTGCTTGCTAAAGAAGTAAACTTTTTTGATAAAACGTTAGAGAACCCTATTAGACCTTTTGTGGCTGTGGTTGGTGGCTCTAAGGTATCAGGTAAACTTGAGGCACTTAGACAGTTGTTGGACAAAGTAGACAAGGTGATTATTGGGGGAGGTATGGCATTTACATTTCTCAAAGCTCAAGGTTATGAGATAGGTAACTCCTTGGTAGAAGATGATCTGCTTGATGAAGCACGTACCATTATGATAAAAGCACGTAAAGAGGGTGTGAAATTTTACCTACCTGTCGATGTGGTTTGTGCGCAGAAATTTAGTGAAGAGGGTGTCGCCAAATATTTACCTTCTCAAGAGATTCCCGCAGATTGGATGGGGCTGGACATTGGCCCTGCGAGTTCTAGACTCTTTAGAGAGGTGCTCAATGATGCACAAACCATCATATGGAATGGCCCAATGGGTGTTTATGAGATGGATAAGTATGCCAAGGGAAGTATGAAAATGTCTCATGACATCGCAGATACACATGCAACTACAATAGTAGGTGGTGGAGATACTGCAGATGTCGCACAAAAAGCAGGAGATGTCGATGAGATGACTTTTGTGAGTACAGGTGGTGGCGCGAGTTTGAACCTTATCGAGGGTAAAAAGATGCCAGGTATTGAAGCATTAAAGGTTTAAATCATGATATATGCTGCGAATTTTAAGACCAACCATACACGTCAAAGTACAAAAAATTATATCGTTGAGCTGAATGAAAAGCTAGGTGTTAAAAAACCAGAAGATAGCGTCTATATTTTTCCTCCCTCTTCTGCATTAGATGTGTATGAGGGTAACTTTACACTAGGTACACAAAATGCCTACCCTGCACACAATGGTGCCTATACGGGTGAAATTGGGGTAGAGCAGCTTGATGAGTTTGGTATAAAAACGATTCTTATTGGGCATAGCGAACGCCGTGAATATATGGCTGAAACCCAAGAAAAAGTAGCGAACAAATTTAGCTTTTTTCAGGAGCAGGGATTTGAAATCATCTACTGTATCGGTGAGCCTTTAGCCATACGCGAAAAAGGTTTTGAATCTGTGATGCAATATCTATTAGCACAGTTCGATGGCATCGACATCAACTATGACAAGCTCATTGTAGCCTATGAACCTATCTGGGCGATAGGCACTGGACGCTCTGCCACAGTAGAAGAGATATCTACGACACACAGAGCCCTAAAAAAAGCGATCAATGATAAACCACTACTCTATGGTGGTTCTGCAAAACCTGAAAATATCAAAGAGATTACGAGTATCACTGGTGTGGATGGCGTCTTGGTAGGATCTGCATCGCTAGATGCTGGGAGTTTTTCTGAGATGGTGCTTTCTTAGGCATCTTGAGAACTCTTTTCTATATTACAACGCCTCTTTTTTATTTTTTACGCGTTCTTTAGCCCCAGCTAAATGATATCTAACTTATGTGGTGGGTTAGAAAACCCACCCTACACATTTTTCTATCTGACTGTAAATAACAAACTTGCACTATAATACATGCACTGATATGCATGCCACAGCTGAAACTGTGAAATGAGGAAAACATCCATAGCACAATGGAGATATCAGATATATAAATCAGTCAGTATAAAGACTTATTTATATATAATTCAGTCAGTATGAGGAGTATATATGAATAAAGATAAAATATTTGAAATATTAAATGACTGGAATTTTTGGTTTAACCCTCTGCCTAAAACGCATACAAGAAAAAACTATGAAGAAGAGATAGCTAGAAAATCTGGAGCAGGTGAGGTGATAGTCATCAAGGGTGTAAGACGAAGTGGTAAGTCAACACTTTTAATCAATGAGATAAAAAGGCTCACAGAATGTGGACTTGATGTTAAAAACATACTCTTTGTTAACTTTGAGGACCAACGCTTTAGAATGTTCGATGAACAGACACTATTGGAAGATATAAAAAATGTTTATTTGGAATACATAAAACCTGTAGGTGACATAGTCATAATGCTTGATGAAGTACAAAATGTCAAAGCATGGGAACAGTGGGTGCTTAAAGAGTATGAACTGAGTAATAATAGTCTGTATGTAACTGGTTCAAATTCACATCTGTTAGGAGCTGAATTTGGTACGGCACTTAGTGGTCGCTACCTAGATATAGAAGTTTTTCCACTCTCTTTTAAAGAATATCTTGCTTTTAATGGCATACCTATCAACTCAAAAGCAGAACTGCTACACAACAAAATGCTCTTGCAACAACAGTTCAACAGCTATATGGAGTATGGTGGTTTTCCTAAAACAGTGCTACTAAGCGATGAAGCATTAAAAAAAGAGACAGTGAAAAGCTACTATGACTCCATACTGCTTAAAGACATAGTGGCTAGGTATAAACTAAAGAACTATCAGATACTGAATGAACTGATACTCTTTCTGCTCTCAAATAATGCCAGTATCAATGCATATAATAAACTAAAAAACAACTTCTCTAGCTCTTTTGATACCATAAGAGATTATGTGGCGTACCTTACAAACGCATATATGATTTTGAGCATACCTAAGTTTGACTACGCTTTAAAAAAACAGATAGCCAACCCTAAAAAGTTTTATGCCATAGACACTGGTTTTTCAAATGCTGTTTCTTTTAATGTATCTAAAAAAATAGGAGCCAATTTAGAAAATATCATATTTTTAGAGCTGAGAAGAAGAGGTAAAGAAATATATTACTACAAGACCGAAAAAGGTAGAGAGATAGACTTCTTAATACAAGAGGAAGAGTTCACTGAACTTATACAAGTTTCAGTTACGCTTGAAAATGAAGAAACACGACATAGAGAACTAAGAGTTTTTTGTGAAGCAAAAAAAGAACTAAGAGGAAAAATTAAAGCGATGCTTATTACCTTTGATAGCTCTGAAGTGATAGAGTATGATGGATGTGAGATTGAAATTATAAATGTATTGGAATTTTTAATGTTAGAGCGTTTTTTATGCGTTCCATAGCTTCATAGGCTGTGGCACGGAGGAAAATCCTAAATTTAGCACTTGATGGATATATGGGGGGGTATTTAAGTATATTTTGGTAGAATTTAAACTAGATTAAAATAAAAGGAAAAAGATGAAACAAAAAATAAAGTATATGAAAGTTATTTCTGCACTTAGTATGACACTTGTTTTGAGTGGCTGTGGCGTAGGAATGGGTACTGGAAGTAAATCAGGAATAACACATAATGGTTCTAATTATGGTACAGTGAAATCACCCTACACTGGTAAAATATGGTTAGATCGAAATCTTGGAGCGGAGAGAGCATGTGCTACCCCTAATGATCCCAAATGTTATGGAGATCTTTATCAATGGGGTCGAAATACTGATGGACACGAAAAACGAAACAGCGAAACAACTACCGTTAAAGAAATCAGTATTAAAAATACAAGTTCAAAATTTGTATTGGGCGGCGATTGGATGGAAGATGGAGAAGACAATGGTGGAGCTTATAGAGATGCCAATTGGCAAAGAACAGATGGAGGCTCAGTCTGTCCTAAGGGCTTTAGAATACCAACTGTCGATGAAGCTGAAGCAGAATTGGATATATTAGATGTATCTAGAATAAATAGAAACAATACATTAGATAAAAATTTTTTAAAATTGCCGACTGGAGGTTGGCGTCTTAATGGATGGATGGCATATGGCAAAGAGGGAGAGATAACACTAAAATATTATGATGATAATCCATTTGGAGCTATTTGGGTCTATAATGTTAGTCAACCTACTGATTACTATGGTTTTACTAAAGATGATTCTTACGTTGGTGGGTCAGAATTTCCATTCGACCGAAGTGTGGGTCTCAGTGTACGTTGTATAAAAGATGACTCAGAGTCAAATTAAGGCTTCGACTGTACATGTAGATAATCTAAGCTTTATCCATTTCACAGCTCTTACTGTGCAATGGATAGTTGGACCTTAGAAAAAGGGTTAAGAAGTGTTAAATATCCACCTTTCCAACCCTTCAAAAAAACATCAATGTATTAAGAAACACAATACGTAATCGCTTCTCGCTTACATGTACCCATGGTTTAAAGCTTAGAAGTCGGAAGTTAGGTTTAAATAAGAGTATATACCAAATATATAAACAAAAAGTAGGAATATATTCCTACTTGTGATGTTAGCGACACTTTTGGAAAACCCACCCTACACACATTGACTATTTAAACAAGTCAGATAAGGCAGTAGTATCTGTGGTTTTGGCTACTTCTGGTTCGCTTGAATCTACTTGGCGTTCTGCGACACCCTCTACTTCATTGAGCTCTATGGTATATCCTGTCAACATAGACGCCAGACGGATATTGATACCCGATTTACCAATGGCTTTGGCTTTTTGGTCTCCTGTGATGTTGATGATAGCTTTTTTCTCGGCTGCATCTACTTTGATACTTTGGGTAATGGCAGGGCTTAGTGCTCGCGTGATAAATACTTCGGGGATAGGAGAGTACTCAATACAGTCTATATTTTCACCGTTAAGCTCTTCGCTCACTGCGTTAATACGTACCCCTTTTACACCTACAGCGGCACCGATAGGGTCAACGTTCATCTGCTCTGTTTTTAGGGCAATTTTGGCACGTTCTCCTGGAATTCTGGCAGCATTAACAATCTCTACTACACCATCTGCAATTTCTGGTACTTCTGAAGCCATAAGTGCTTCCAAA
>Ga0256833_1002657_pt1 | contig 12457 bp, 12 predicted proteins | sample 356284metaG_FD_190535 | JGI IMG/M metagenome (GOLD analysis project Ga0256833, IMG submission 190535) | Hydrothermal vent microbial communities from Mid Atlantic Ridge, Atlantic Ocean - 356-284 | ecosystem: Environmental > Aquatic > Marine > Hydrothermal vents | place: Atlantic Ocean: Mid...
GATAATGCCTCGAGGCTTGCGTTGCTGGCTAGGAGGGACTCCATAATTTCTAAGAGGGTGCCGGGCTTCATTGTTAAGTATGTGAGGGACACGCACCCCTCATGGGTTATTAAGGGTGTGGAGCTGGTTAGGGCTGACAGCTTTGAGAGGGATGCGTGGGTGCTCTTAACTAGTGAGGGCGTGGTGCCTGCCGACGCTGACTACGTCCTCCTAATAATGTATGCGCCCCCGCCGAAGGGGTACTTCAGAACGTACTACATCAGCAGGTTCGTGCCTGAGGTCGGTGGTTACAGGAACTACACGGGGATGATTAACTTCGGCGGTAACACGCCCCTCTACTTCATTGACTTATCAGCCATACCGGCTGAGTGGCCTAACAAGGAGCAGCCGGGGTACTCATCAGGGATTCACGTCAACACCACCGTTAACCCGCCATTATGGGATGTGGGGAACCTGAGTGAGGCGGTGGGGCTCATTAAGCACTACGTTGAGGGGTACGTGGGGTTCCTGGTTGCGAGGGAATTATTCACCGGCCTTAAGTGGGTGTCTAGGTACGTTGTTAACGTGACGATACTTGACTTCAGCGCGGGGAGGGAAGGCGCTAGGGAAGTGCTTAGGATGCTTAACCCGAGCACCTTAGAGGTAATGCTGCACGCACTACTACCCTACGTGGAGTGGGGAGTGCACGTCACGGTAGTTAACGGTAACGCCACCCCCTTCCGGGACGTCCTGCTGAGGGGCGTTAAGCGTGTTGAGGGTTGCTTAGCCCTCAACGCTTCACGAATATACTTAATGCTTGAGAGGGGGGTTGTCGCTAAGGTCACCTACGTCGGTGACGAGGTAATCATCCCAGTGTACGTGTTGGCGGGAAGCCACCCACTATGCATGTACTTCGGGAACACGGACTTCACAGGCATGGCCATGCCGGGCCTAGGGGTAGCGATAGCCTTCCCCGGCTACGCGGGTAGGGCCTACGAGTTAGGTATGGATGAGGTAATAGCTCACGAGGTCGGGCACATGCTGGGCCTCCCCCACCCCTTCGATAGGGTGGGGGACTTCGCACATACCTACCCGCCGGGGGGTAAGGGCGGGTACGCTAGGTGGTGGTTCTTCGACTTCGTAGCCACGCCAATGAGTTACGCACCCACCTTAACCGGGTGGGACGGCGGCCTATTCTACTACGACGCCAAGTCCTTGAGCAGGTACCTCGCCGCCCACCTACTCAAGGAGGCCATCGCTGAGGGCGTTCCTGCGGGAGTGATTTCCGTCGCTACGAGGAAGTTACGTGAGGACGAGGTGCTTGGAGCTGATGGCGCAGTATCTATCCTTAAGAGGGCATTAAGTCTGAGGCAGGTGCCCTCAAACCTAAGCGTGCCTACGGTAACTTCGGTGAAGACCGTAACGAAATCCATACCCACCACCGTTACTGAGGTTAAGGTAGAGACTACGACCGTAACCATACGTAAGGCGGTGACCGTAACCTCAACGGTCACGTCAAGCCCTAAGGCATTTGCCCACACAACAGAAACTTTAGTAATGGTCGCTCTCCCTGCCCTGGTCTTTATTGCGGCGTTAGCAATCACGCTTACGGCGCTAAGGAGGAGGACGTTGACCCAGTAACGCAAAGCGGTTTAAGGGGCCGAGCAGTACATACGTACGGGCGGTTAAGCTGGTGCGGAACCCCTTCAAGGCATTCAGCAGGGCCGCAGGTAAGCTCAAGGAGCTGCTCGGCGAGGAGGCTTACGGCATCATCAAGAGGTATGCTGAGGAGCGCGGGATCAGCCTTGAGGACGCGTTTAGGGAGCTAATCGCTAAGGGGGTAAGGTACGCGGAGCTTGAGAAGGCCTACGGGAAGGACGTGGCTGATAGGGAGGTGTGGGACAGGCGCTTCTACTACCTTAAGGTCGAGTCAGCCTACATACACTGCCGCCTAAGGGTTAAGGAGCTGGTGGAGGAGCTGAGGAGCTTCATAATGAGGTACGCTGGCGTGGTGGCGGCCCTCGAAATGTGTTATGAGAGGTACGCACCCAAGAACGAGAGGGTGGCCGCTGAACTCAGGGAGCTGAGGAACGCGAGGAGGGTAGCTGATGAGTACCTAGACAAGTACGTGCTGGGTAAAAGGGCTGAGGACGTGGCCCTGGAGGGTGGGGCGGTGAGTGATGAGGACGTCATTAAGTCTATTGAGGAGGGCCTGCGTAAGTACCGCGCGGTTCTGAAGCGTGAGGGCAAGTCTTAAGAATACTCAAGCTGTGTAACAGCTAGGGTAGACTACTTTGCGTGTTACTTACTTCCCGGGAAGGTTCATCGATCGTGAAGCTGAACTCGAAGCACTTAGAGCGGCTTGGGAGGGCAGGCCAGGCTTAGTCATTATCTACGGGAGGAGGAGGGTAGGCAAGACTAGGCTTACGTTAGAATGGCTACGCCGCCATAGTGAGGTGAGGAGGTATGCTTACTACCATGCAGTGCCGGCGAGGCATGAGGTGAACCTTGCGGGCTTAGCCGCGTCCCTAGAAGAGCACTTAGGGATCAGGGGCTTAAGTAGGGTGTCTTTCAGGGGTATTGACTCACTACTCGAGCTGGCGTCGCAGTACGTTAGTGATGCCGCGATAGTTATTGATGAGTTCACGTACTGGGTACGGGCCGAGCCGAGGGTCGTGGGTGAGCTACAGAGGTTCGTGGATCATGTCCTGCCAAGCACGAAGCTAATGCTGGTACTCACCGGGAGCTTAGTGGGCGTTATGTTTCGAGATGTGTTAGGTGGTGGCGCCCCCCTCTACGGAAGGGCCTCTAGCAGGATTAAGCTGGGCGAGCTCAGACTTCGGGACCTACGCATGATGCACCCCAGCCTAAGCCTCGAGGACCTCTTCCTAACCTACGTTGCCTTCGGCGGCGTGCCCTTCTACCACGTCCTGATTAGGGGGTACGGGGACGTTGCGGAAGCTATATGGGATCTGTTCCTCTCACCTACGGCTAGGCTGAGGGATGAGGTAAGCTTCATGTTACGCGACGAGTTCAGGGATCCATCAACATACTACAGCGTGCTTAAAGCGATCGCTTCAGGGGCGGACACGCCCTCAAGAATAGCTGACGTCACCGGGCTACATAGGCAGCATGTTAGCAAGTACCTAGCCGTGCTTGAGGGGTTAGGCCTGATCGATAGGGAAGTACCGCTCTTCGGCAGGAAAGGCAGGTACGTCATTAGGGATAAGCTAATCATGACCTGGTTCAACATAGTTGAGCCCATAACTATGCGTGACCCAAGCCCCCCCAAGGAAGCCACGCTCGCGGAGGTTCGGGAGAAGCTACGCTCCCAAGCCTCAGCAGTGTTCGAGGAAGTGGGTAAGCGCTTCGCAACTGCTTGGGGGTACCTGCACGGAGTTAGGTTTGATGCTGTGGGTAGGTTTCTCCACAAGGGCGTCGAGGTGGACGTGGTGGGCGTAAGTAAGTCCAGGGGTGAGGTGCACCTGTTCGAGGTTAAGTGGAGCGACCTAAGCGTCGAGGACGCGTACAGGGTTGCCGCGGGCCTTAAGCGGAAAGCCACGCACCTCCCAACATCCCTGCTGAGGTACTCCATAGTGCCTCACCTAGTGGTGAAGGCCTGTACCGACTGTGACGACCTGAAGAGTGAAAACATACTCATACACGACCTGAGGGAGGTCGTGGAACTCACGTGAGTGACGCCTTAAGGGGTGCTAGAGCCCGAGTTCAGGAGCTATTGCCTTAAGTGCTTCAAGACTCAGGCTTATGAATTCGCTGAGGGTGAGACCCAGCCTCTCGACCTCCATGATCCTATCCCTGCTCACGCCCCTAGCGAAGTCCTTTGACTTAAACTTCTTCTTGACCGACTTAGGCTTAACATCCGCTAACCTCCTGCTAGGCATTACTAAGGCAGTAGCTATTATTAGGCCGGACATGTGATCCGCCGCCCTCAAGGCGTGGAGGAGCTTCTCCGCCTCGGGCGTTGAGGGCTTAACACCTGTTAACTCGTTGTGCCCCGCTATAGCCTCCAGCGCGTGCTGAGGCAACTTACCCTTAAGTATCTCGTTAGCACCCACTAAGCCATGCCTGCTAAGATCCTTACCGACTACCTCGTAATCTATGTCGTGGAGAAGCCCCACCAAACCCCAGAGCCCCTCATCCTCACCCAACCTTCTGGCCAGGGCCCTCATTATGGCCTCAACCGCCAGGCAGTGCTTAACCATTCGCTCATTCCTCAAGTACTGCTTCAAGAGCTTAAGCCCCTCCTCACGGGACATTAACTCACAACCCATTACGGCCAACCAAGCCTTAACATATCGACGCAAGTAAAGCTTTTACCTCCCGCCCCGAAGGGGCTGTGGTCCGCGCGGGGTCAGACATGGGCAAGCCCAGCATCGTCACTTGAGGAAGCCCTCCATTACCGCGTTAAGTAATCTAGGCAGTACCTCCCCCGCCCTCCCCTTAAGGAATATGTCCGCGTACGGCGTTATTGAGGACTCAGCCACGTTAACCTCGATCACGGTGCCGCCACCCTCCTTAACGATTAACGGGATGTAGGCAGCAGGGTACACGGCCCCGCTAGTTCCGATAACTAGGACGGCGTCGGATGCCTTAGCAAGGCTCACCGCCTCCCCCCACGCGTCCTGCGGGAGGGGTTCCCCGAACCACACCACGTCCGGCCTTAAGTAATGGCCGCAGGAGGGGCACCTCGGAGGTATTTCCTCCGGTGGCTCATCTATCCCTGCCCTGAACGTGCATGCCGGGTTGGAGCACTTAACCCTCCATATGCTCCCGTGTAGCTCGACAACGCGCCTCGACCCTGCCCTCTGGTGCAGGCCGTCAACGTTCTGCGTCACGACGGCCTTAATAATGCCTAGCCCCTCCAGCTTCGCCAGCGCTTCATGGCCCGCGTTGGGCCTCGCCTTCATTATTAGGTTCATGCGCCACACATACCACTCCCAAACCCTCCTAGGATTCCTCTCGAAGGCCTCAGGAGTTGCGAGCTCCTCCGGCTTAAACCTGGACCAGAGCGAATCCTTCCCCGACCCCCTGAAGGTAGGTATGCCTGATTCAGCGGAAATTCCGGCACCAGTAAACGCTATGGCATGCCTCGAAGAGAGCAAGGCTCTTACGGCCTCAGCAATGTGGTTTTTCACATCAATACACCATGTATGTCATTGCATAGCCGGGCCCTTACCTTTTACGCTAGCTTACCGGGCATGTTAGCTATTCACGTTACTCAACCAAGCAGAACGCCGCGGAAGCGCCTCACGGTTAAGAACCTAAAGTGAGGGGCCTTAAAAGCTAGGCTGAGTTTGCTGGATTCACTTAGGGGGCGTAGCATCCGCAACCTAACTCTAGATTACACTTACCGCCTCCAGGATCCAGGTCGATATTACCATTAGCATAGACGGTCAGCACTGGTCTGCCACGGCACCTGTCCGTTAATGGACAGGTGTTTTCAGCTATCATCCAAGAACCCTTTATCATCGCGACAAACTCGTTGTGCTCTGCCCATGCCTTAAACTCGCAGACAGAGTAGAGGTATTTCATCGCCCCTTTGAGTTCTCCATACGATCCTCTCTCTACAGCATTAACTACTTCCCTACTTCCACCGGGCTCTTTCTTTATCCATACTATGCCCTTAAGATGCACATCATATTCACCGCCCAAGTACGTGTAACGCATGATACCCTCTACATGTTCCTCAATAATTACCACGTTTGACAGGATCTTAGCATCCCTCAGTGCTTGACTTAAGTTACCAGCATACGTAACTTCTTTTAAGATCTCAAGAGGGATCCCCGGTATGTTGAGTTCGTAAATGCTGTACCTGTAAGTACCTTTAATTCCCTTACTTAAGTTCCTATTCTTTCCTCCACTACTAAGTAGCCGTAGCTTTATTAGGGTACAATAAAGTACCTTACCATTACCTTCATGATAGACTATGAGGGCCTTGAACGTGTTTAAGGGTTTGAAGAGTGAGATCATCAGACCTCCTTCCCTGTGATAGAGGGTTCCAATATAGTAAATGCTGCGTGAACTTAACTTCTCGTGGCACCCAACGTATATTGACTTATATGTCTCAAATAATCCTGACGCAACTGTTGGCTTAGTGAAATTCATTACCCTAACTTTAGAGTGCACACTCACCACCACGCTCTTTGGGCCTAAGGGTTGGTAGGCTTGAGGAGCCACCGTAAGCATCAGCAATATTAACGTAAGTAATGCTGGCACTATAATGAATACTCTCTTCATTTAGACCACCTGAAAGTCTCTTTTCTCTAAAACGAATAAAGCTTTTTTAACACGTTTGAAACAAGGGCTCAAGTTTCCTCTGGACTCATTACGCGCACTGGCTGGCTCAGTATTAAGCGTGGAGCTAGATGCAGGGGATTTTAAGTTCCTTACTTAAGGGAGGATTGAGGGTGCGTTTGGGTGGGTGTTGTTGAGATCACGTTACTTTTCGGCATCGTTATATGCTTTGCAATAGCGTTAACAGTAATGTTGCTGGCTCGACTAGGTGTCGCTAGGAGTTTGCAGGTCATTGGTTACGTTGCCGCGTTTCTGGGAATCCTACTAACGTCGCTTAGGCTCTATTTAATAGGTTACACGAGTTGGTGGGTCGTGCTTTTAATAGCGTTCTTCCTAGCATTGGCTGTGGGGAAGCGCATGAAGCGATAAACATAGCCATAGTAAGCGATATTGTTTTGAATTCCTTGCCCTTCAGGGTGCTAACTTTTAGTATGCCATTTATTTTATTATGCTAAAATTTGGGTATTAAACCCGGTGAGTGTTAATGATTGGGGAGGAGAAGCTCATTAGGTCTGGAGTGCTACGCGTCGCCGAGTTAATGGCTGTCGCGGCTAAGACCGCCCCGAAGGCTAGGGGGCGGGACAATATTAAGGTGGCCGTGATCGCCGATAGGGAGGAGCTAGAGAGACTAGCGGCCAAGATGGAGGAACTTGCCCCGACCCGCGGCTCCTTCTTCGCGCGTGACGCCGGGAACGTCAGGGTTTCGGACGCGGTCGTACTCATAGGCGCCGACGTTATTGACCTCGGCCTGCCAACCCCGCCTAGCGAGGGAGGCGTTGACCTCAACACCTACATGGCGTTAGTTAACCTGGGCATAGCGTTGGGTTCAGCGGTTAAGGTCGCGTCGCTCCTGAACGTCGATAATAGGATCATGTACTCCGTGGGCGTTGCTGCGAAGGAGCTCGGACTAATTAAGGCTGAGTACGTGATCGGCATACCCCTCTCAGCCAAGGCGAAGAGCCCGTACTTCGATAGGAAGCACTAACGCCATTAATCCTTAACGGTGAGGCCTCATCACTCCCCACGCTGAACTCTGCTAGGGTGCCGTTGCTCGCCGCCACTGAGGAGGCGGTGGGTCAGCGCTCGTAGGCAACCTCACCATCAACTATGGTGGCGACCACCCTCAAGTCATCGTCAAGAACCGCGAGGTCGGCGCGGTAGCCGGGCCTCACATCCCCCAGCCCAGCGAGCCTTAAGCTCCTCGCGGGGTTCAGGGACGCCATCCTAGCGGCTTCAGGTAGCGTATAGCCTAGTGAGACCACGTTCCTCACGGCAGCATCGAGGGTTAACGTGCTTCCGGCTAGGGCGCCGCCCACTAACCTAGCCACCCCACCCTTAACAATCACTTTCAGCCCTCCCAGAGAGTACTCGCCGTCGGGTAGGCCCGCAGCGCTTATCGCGTCACTAATGAGTACCGTTCTCCAGGTTCCGGCGTGGTTTATGGCGAACTTGACTGTTGCGGGGTGTAGGTGCGTGAAGTCCACTATCAGCTCGATGAAGACGTCCGTGCTTTCTAGTGCCGCAATCACCACGCCCGGGTCTCGATGATGTATCGGGCGCATGGCGTTGAATAGGTGCGTCGCCCTTGACGCGCCGGCCGCGAATGCCTTGAGGGCTTCCTCGTAGGTGGCGTTCGTGTGCCCCACACTAACGACGACACCTTTACTCACCAGTAGGGAGATCGCTTCGAGGGCCCCACGCACTTCGGGGGCTAGGGTAACCATCTTGAGCAGGCCACCGGCCGCACCCAAGTATTCTAGGATCTCCTTAAGGCTTACTCCCCTTATGTGGGCCGGGTTCTGCACCCCCTTCCTAGCCGGGTTCAGGTAGGGGCCCTCGAGGTGAATGCCTAAGATCCTAGCCCCAGGAACTTCCTTCCTTGCGCTGCCCTCCCTCCACTCACTGACGGCGTCCTTAACTGCCCTGCACGCGCTGAGGAGCTCCTCGTGAGGGGCGGTGACGGTCGACGGGAGGAACGCCGTCACCCCGTGCTTAACTAGGCCCTTACCCATCCTGAGGAAGTGTTCTGCATTGCCGGTGTTGGAGTCAACGCCCCCGTAGCCGTGGATGTGGGTGTCTATGAAGCCCGGCGCCACGGTCAAGCCACGGTAGTTAAGCGTGTTGCTTAGGGGTAGTCCTGTGGGGGTGTCCTCACCGACCTCCACTATGACCCCGTCCTTAACCCTTAAGTAGGACTTGCCTAGGACCCTGTGCGGGGTTACTAGCTTCCCCGCCAGGATTACGTACTCACGCACCGCGACCACGCCCTTACAGTAGCTTCACTGCCTTAGAGTACTTCTTGAAGAGCTCCTCGTTATGCTTACTGGCCTCGGGCAGGTGGGTGCTTAGCCATACGGGCGGCGTCACACCCTCCTGACGAGTTCCTCCACCACGTACGCTACGAGTATGGAGGCTATGAACGAGTTAGTTATCGTTGAGACCGGCCCCACCCTAGTGGGGAACCCCTCAACCTCCAGTACCGCGTCACCGCGGGGCACCTTATTATCTATCACGACGTCAGCCACCTCGCAGAGCCCCCCACGGGTTGCGGGGCCACGGCCTTCCACCACGCAAGTAATTCATCGCTGAAGTATTCTGTCGGGGGGTTAAAGTAAGTACCTGAGTGTAACGCGTCCCCGAGGAGCGCATTAGCGCTTGCCGCGCTCATCACCACATCTACGCCTAGGTATGGGGATTAGGGCCGGCACTTCCTCCATGTACTTCAAGTATTCATCACCCCAGTACTCAATTAGTTCCCTCTCCTCAAGCCTAATCAGCGCATACCACCCTGGGAGGGAGGTTACGTAGGCCAGTAAGCCAGCCCAGCTCGTGAAGAGTAGCGGTATCGAGAGCTGGTTAATTATGAGGGTCAAGTAGAAGGGGTGCCTGCAGTACGCGTAAGGCCCTTCAGTCATTAACTCACTGAAGTCCTCAGGCCTATCATGCCTTCCCTTCGGGAACATTGAGTGTATCTTCACGGCAACGAGTACGGAGGTGATGAAGAGGGCCACACCAATGAACCTCACCAAACCACTGTAGGGTTGAGGCAACCTAAACCTCCCCACGTTAATGAGGGAAGCAATCACTAACGCTGTGTAGGAGAGCGCTATAAACGCTTTCCTAAACCTGTGAGACTCAACCACGCCGGACCCCTCCCCACGCAGCTTTCCAGCGATTATGTAATGGCTAATCCCGTTTTAATGTTCTTCCAGGGGTGGGGAGCGAGGGCTTCACTTGAATTGAGTTCACCGATGTAAGCAAGTCTCAACACGTTCTCCACATATGGGTCTCTGAGGGAGTATCACCTTATGCCCGTTGACCCTGACGACTCTAACGGTTAATCCGTAAACCCTAGATATGGCGTCTTCAGTCACCACGTCCTGAGGAGGGCCTGAGTTAACTACCCTCCCGTCCTTCATTATGAAGACCTCATCGCAGTACATGCAGGCAATGTTGGGGTCGTGCAGCGTCATCAGCGCCACCCTCCCCGTACTCCTCACGGTCTCCTTAACTATGCTGAGTACTAGGTGCATGTTCCTGAAGTCTAGGAACGATGTTGGTTCGTCGAGTAGCAGTAGTTTGGATTCCTGAGCTAGTGCCCTAGCTATGAGCGCTAACCTCTTCTCACCCCCGCTAAGGCTTGTGAAGGGTTTACGTGCGAGGTGCTTGATGTTAAGCAACTCTAGGGCCTCCAACGCGGCCTTCACGTCCCCCTCCTTAGGCCCTGCGAGGATGTTTAGGTGGGGTGTCCTCCCCATAAGCACCACGCTCAGCACGGTGTAGGGGAACCTGAGGCTCAGCTCCTGAGGGACGTAGGACACTAGCTTAGCCCTATCAACGTAACTTAACTTGAGCACGTCCCTCCCATCGAGGAGTACCTCACCCTTAGCAGGCCTCAACGCGCCGCAAACGCACTTAAGTAACGTTGTCTTACCCACGCCATTCGGGCCTAGGAGGCAACCGACGCCCTTCCGTAGCTTGACGTTAATGCCTTTGAGCACGTAGCCCTTACTGTAGCTGAACCACAGGTCCCTAATCTCTAACATGGTACTGCAGCCTCCTCCTAACGAGGATCGCGAAGAGTATGGGGGCCCCGACGAAGTCCGTGACAACGCTTAAGGGGAGCTCAGCACTCCATAACGACCTAGCTATGTCGTCACAAACGAGTAGGAGGGTAGCCCCCACGAGAGCCGATGCTGGGATTAAGTCCCTATTGTCGAAGCCTACAAGCAGGCGGGCTATGTGTGGGCTAACCACACCCACCCACGCAATCATGCCCGCCATTGACGTGGATGCCGACGTGGCTAGCGTGGCGGCAACTATGATGATTGACCTGTAGAGGGACACGTTAACGCCTAGGGACTTAGCCTCCTCATCACTTAGGGACAGTATGTTAAGCACCCACCTAAGTAGGAGGAGCGTCAGTATCCCGGCGAGTAGTGGTGGGAGTGAGGGGGTTAAGTCGCACCACCTAATGCCGGAGAAGCTGCCGAGCAGCCAGTAAACTATCGTCGGTAACTTATTGTAGGGGTCTGCCTCATACTTAATCAGCCCCACAAGCCCTGAGAACAGCGCGGAAACAACTATGCCTGCAAGCACTAGGGAGAGCGTCGAGTCCTCACCAACGAGCCTAGCTAGCCTGTAAGCGATTAAGGTCGCGATTAAGCCGAAGAAGAATGCTGAGACCTGCACGGTCATTGAGGACGCCTGAGTAAGCAGTATGGCTACGGCGGCTCCGAAGGCGGAGCCCGCGGTGGTTCCCAGCACACCCGGCCCGGCCAAGTAGTTGCGGAAGACGTTCTGGAAGGAGGTTCCCGCCAACCCTAAGCCCGCACCCACCAAAACCACAGCCACTAACCTAGGCAGGCGTATGTAGGTGAGTATCACGTCATGCATCCCGTTAAGGCTCCATGGAGGGAAGAGGATCCGGCCGAGGAAGAGTGACGCGGAAAAAGCTATTGCTAGCATTAACGCCTGCATCAGGACGCACTTCCTCATCGACCTACCCCTTCAGCGCGGTTCCCTAATCACTTAGGCCCGCTCTCTAGGTCCCCGGTTATGTGTACCTCCTTAATACTGATGTTGAAGAACTCCCTATAGAACGTCGCCGCCATGTTGGTGATGTTGAGGTTCTTGAACGCGTTAGGGTGAAGCGTCTTGGCCAGCCAAGCCAGCCCCAACACCCACTTGGGGCACGGGTCAACCCAGTTCTCACCGTCGTTCGGCACGACGTACACGCGCCCCTCCCTAACAGCCTTAACGTACCTTAACGCCTTATCATTCATTATCATCTTCCTAACCTCCTCACCGCTGGGCCCACCGTACCTTATTATTATGATGATGTCGGGATCCCACTTCACTATCTGCTCATCATTAACGTCCTTCTTACCCGTTAAGTTCTGTGAGACACTCACACCCCCAGCCATCTCTATCAGCCTAGACTGGAACATGTCACCGCCGAAGGTTCTGAAGGAGTGATGCCTGTGGCTGTAGTAAAGGATGAGTACCTTAGGCCTAACCTTAACGTCCTTGAGCTTACTGGTTATGTTGCTAACCACGCTGTTGTAGTACTGAATTATCCTGTTCGCTAAGCTCTCCCTCTGCAGCACCTTACCTAATATCTTAATGGTGTTCTCGATCCCTTTGACGCTCTCTAGGTTAACGTAGAGAACCGGTATGCCTACCCCTTCCAACTGCTTGAATATTCTGTGGTTAGCGTACCACTTAGCCGTTATGACTAGGTCGGGCCTCATCTTGATTATCTGCTCCACACCTAAGTTCCTACCGTAAGCCACCTTCTCACTGATGTTTGGGTCGATGAGCTTGTAGAAGGAAGTGCTCCAAGTCCACCCAGCAATGAATTCCTTACCCGCGCCAAGGAGGTACAGGAAGGGTGGTGCGAGCGAGTACCACGTTATTATCCTCCTCACCGGGACGCGGACCTTAACCTCCCTACCCAAGGCGTCCTTGACCACCACGTAACTCACGGCGCCGCTCATGGACGCCGGCCTTGAAGTTGTCCTGCCGGCTGTGGTGTAGGTCGTAACGCTCCGCCTCACGGTCGTTGAGGGTGCTGAGACGCTGCTTGACGTAGCGGCTTTACTTATGCTGGATCGCGCGGCGGTTGACGTCGCGGCGTGGCGTGATGCGTAGTAATAAGCCA
>Ga0256833_1002658_pt1 | contig 12457 bp, 7 predicted proteins | sample 356284metaG_FD_190535 | JGI IMG/M metagenome (GOLD analysis project Ga0256833, IMG submission 190535) | Hydrothermal vent microbial communities from Mid Atlantic Ridge, Atlantic Ocean - 356-284 | ecosystem: Environmental > Aquatic > Marine > Hydrothermal vents | place: Atlantic Ocean: Mid...
TGCCTCGCGGACTTCTTCCCTTTCCGTCTTCGGATTAAATCCGCGTACCGGCGGCAAATCTGCGGGGGAAGGCAAATAATCGACCACGGCGTCCAAAAGGCGCTGAATCCCCTTGTTTTTGAACGCACTGCCACAAAGCACCGGGACGGCACTGACATCCAAGGTAGCCTTCCGCATGGCGCTTTTGATTTCCTCCTCAGACACCTCTTCCCCTTCCAAAAATTTTTCCATTAAGGTGTCGTCGTAGTCCGAGAGGGCCTCGAGCATTTTGGAACGATATTCGCGCGCCTGCTCGATCATGTCCTTGGGAATGTCGATTTCATCCCAATTGGCGCCCAGCGTCTTTTCATTGTAAATGACGCCCTTCATTTTGATCAAATCGATGATTCCGGTAAACATGTCGCCGGAACCAATGGGAATTTGAATCGGTACCGGACGTCCGCCCAGTCTTTCCTGAATGGCTTTGACCACACCGTAGAAATCGGCACCGGCGCGATCCATTTTATTAATAAAGGCAATGCGCGGAACGTCATATTTGTCCGCCTGTCGCCAAACCGTTTCGGATTGAGGCTCAACGCCTCCGACACCACAAAATACCGCCACAGCACCGTCCAAGACGCGCAGCGAGCGTTCCACCTCAGCCGTAAAATCTACGTGGCCGGGCGTGTCAATAATGTTAATGCGGTGATTTTTCCAGAAGGATGTCACGGAAGCCGAGGTAATGGTAATGCCCCGCTCTTTCTCCTGCTCCATCCAATCGGTGGTTGCCGCACCTTCGTGCACTTCACCCATGCGGTGAATGCGTCCGGTGTAGTACAAAATCCGCTCGGTTGTGGTTGTCTTCCCCGCATCGATATGGGCCATAATGCCGATATTGCGGGTTCTTTCTATTGGAAATTCTCTTTTCATTGGTGTTGCGTTAATCGGACTATCCTTTCAAACCCAAAAATTACCACCTAAAATGAGCAAAAGCTTTATTCGCCTCGGCCATTTTGTGTGTGTCTTCTCGCTTCTTAATTGAGGCGCCCTCCTTCCGAGAAGCCGCAATCAGTTCTGAGGCCAATTTTTCGGCCATTGTTTTTTCACCGCGCGCCCGGGAATATTGAATCAGCCAGCGCATAGCCAAAGCAATGCTTCGATCCGTTGGCACTTCCACCGGCACCTGGTAGGTTGCGCCTCCCACACGCCGGGATTTTACCTCCAAAATCGGGCGGACATTTGCCACGGCCTTTTCAAAAACTTCCAGCCCACTCTGATCGGTTTTGTTCTCAACAATATCCAGAGCTGTGTAGAAGATTTTTTCGGCAACGCTCTTTTTCCCGCGACGCATGATCGCATTAATGAATTTCGCAACCAATTTATTGTGATACTTCGGATCGGGTAAAATTTCCCGCTTGGTTACTTTTCTTCGCCTTGGCATGCAAACTCCACTAATTTAAATTTTCAAAAAAATCAAACATTTACTGACGATTTTGCTTCAGCTTAACAATGAAAACCCCCTGAAGAGGGGATTTCCAAAGATAAAAACCACATTTGCCACCGCTCAGGTACCTGAAAATAAAGCTATTATGTTGTTACAACCCATACCCCACCCGAGCGAGGCAAGCAGTAATCGTCATTGTGCGATTACTTTATTTTTTCTTTTTGGTTCCGTATTTGGACCTACCGTTGCTGCGACCCTCCACACCAGCAGTGTCTAAAGCACCTCGAATGATATGATAGCGCACGCCCGGCAAGTCTTTGACTCTTCCACCTCGAATCAGTACAATTGAGTGTTCTTGCAAATTGTGTCCTTCACCCGGGATGTAGGCCGTGACCTCAATCCCGTTTGTCAGACGTACACGGGCCACTTTCCGCAAAGCCGAATTCGGCTTCTTGGGCGTTGACGTGTACACACGCGTACAGACACCCCGTTTTTGGGGATTTGCTTTCAGGGCAGGCACCTTGTTTTTCTTAATGACCTTTTCTCTGCCCTGCCGAACAAGTTGATTAATCGTTGGCAAATTTTCCTCCTGGCAAACGAAACATAAATTTAATAAATAATTTCCCGATTGTCAATAAATTTTTTAAATTTCTTTAACTTATTTGAACTTTTCGTGACCCTTTAATTGGCAATTTTCGCCTCCGGGACTTCCGAGCTTTCTTGCGCTTCCTCTTCTTCGCCCTTTTTCATAACCAGAATGTCACCGTATCGGTTCATGCCCGTGCCGGCAGGAATCAGATTGCCCATGATGACATTTTCTTTTAAACCGTATAACGGGTCCACTTTACCCGCAATAGCTGCATCGGCCAGAACACGGGTGGTTTCCTGAAAAGAGGCCGCCGAAATAAAGCTTTCTGTGGAAAGTGCTGCTTTGGTAATACCCAAAAGCACCGGCTTAAATGTAGCCGGCTTGGGCTGGCGGAATTTCATCGTCCGCTTACCGGCTTTTTCCAATCGTTCATTAATTCGGTCGAACTCCTCTTTTTCGATCATTTGTTCTTTTTCAAATTTCGAATCGCCCGGATCGGTGACTACAATCCTTTTCATGATACGCTCATTGTCCTGTAAGAAGCGGAACTTGTCCACCAAATCGCCTTCCAGATAGCGCGTGTCACCCGGGTCTTCCACCCGAACCTTTTGCAGCATCTGTCGGACAATGACTTCGATGTGCTTGTCGTTAATCCGCACACCCTGCAATCGGTACACTTCTTGAATTTCATTGACCAGATATTCCTGTACGCGATTGGGACCCAAAATATTCAGAATATCCTGAGGCGCTACCGAGCCTTCCGTCAGTTTTTCACCGGCTGACACCGGATCGCCGTCGTGAACCAGGACATGTTTTCCGTAAGGAATGACGTACACGCGACGATCCAACCCGTCGCGGGATGCCACAATAATTTTCCGTACACCGCGACGAACCTCGCCGAACTCCACGATCCCGTCAATTTCGCTCACAATGGCCGGGTCTTTAGGTCGACGGGCTTCGAACAATTCCGCCACACGCGGCAAGCCGCCCGTAATATCCCGCGTTTTGGCAATTTCACGCGGAATTTTGACTAAAATGTCCCCGGGCTTTACCGCCTGACCGTCACGTACAATCAAGAACGAATGCGTCGGAATAATATGGGTTTCCAGTGCGTTGCCTTCCGAATCGGCAATGACCAATTGCGGACTCAAATTTCGGTTGTGCGTGTCAATAATCACCCGTTGTTTTCGCCCGGTGGTTTCGTCCAATTCCTCACGGAAGGTCACATTTTCAACAATGTCCTCGTAGCGCACAATGCCCTTCTTACCGGCAATAATGGTGGCCGAGTAAGGATCCCACTCAAACAACGCCTGTCCTTTGGTCACGTGCTGCTTGTCGTTCACCAAAATTTTGGCGCTGTACGGCACCGTGTACTGAGAAATCGTCCGATTGTTCTCGTCAATGAGGCGAATGCGGCCGTTCCGTCGGGCCGAGATAATTGCCCCGTCTTCTTGCTCCAACACCCTTAAATTTTCAAAAAGCACCGTTCCGTCGGCTTTGGCTTCCACCTTGGATTGCGCTGCAATACGACTGGCCGTTCCACCGATGTGGAAGGTTCGCAGCGTAAGCTGTGTGCCCGGTTCGCCGATGGATTGAGCCGCCACCACACCCACGGGTTCACCCATGGTCACCATGTCGCCACGGGCCAGATTTCGGCCGTAGCATTTGGCGCACACCCCGCGCGGCGCTTCACAGGTCAAAACTGATCGAATGTACACCGATTCGATTCCGGCGTTGGAAATGCGCTCGGCGATATCCTCGTCAATCAGTTCACCAGCCTCCACAATAATGTCACCGGTGTCAGGATCAAAAACGTCCTCTGCGGCCGTTCGTCCCAAAATACGATCCTGCATCGGCTCGATGACTTCCTCGCCTTCTTTCAAATCACCGATCCGCAAGCCCATGATCGTCCCGCAATCGTCCATCGTAATGGTGACGTCTTGAGCCACGTCCACCAAACGGCGCGTCAGGTAACCAGCGTCCGCCGTTTTCAATGCTGTATCGGCCAGGCCCTTCCGGGCGCCGTGCGTGGAAATAAAGTACTCCAAAACGCTCAAGCCCTCTTTAAAATTGGCCGTAATCGGAGATTCGATAATTTCGCCCGTAGAGCCGGTCATTTTCTTCTGCGGTTTTGCCATTAAACCACGCATGCCAGCCAACTGGCGAATCTGTTCCTTGGAACCGCGCGCCCCTGAATCCGCCATCATAAAAACGGGGTTAAATCCTTGCTGGGATTGTTTCAAATAGTCAAAAAGACGCTCGGAAACCATATTCGTTGTCCCAGTCCAAATGTCAATGATTTTATTGTAGCGTTCGCCGTCCGTAATAACGCCGCGCTCGTATTGTTGTTGAATGGTTTCCACATCTTTGGCGGCATCTTCAATCATTTTGTATTTTTCCGGTGGAATTTCCACGTCGTCTATTCCGATGGAAACACCCGCCTTCATGGCGTAGGCAAAACCAAAGCTTTTTAATCGATCCAAAAACTTGACGGTTTCGTAATTACCCAATTTTTTGTAGGCCGCACCGATGAGCTGTTCCAATCGCTTTTTGGTGAGCAATTCGTTGACAAACTCAAAGTTCTTGGGCACAATGGTATTAAAGAGTACACGTCCCACGGTTGTGTCAAGCAGCTCTCCGTGAATCCGCACCTTAATTTTGGCATGTAAATCCACCGTGCCATTGTTCAGAGCGATTAACACCTCATCTGCCGAAGAGAACACTTTGCCCTCACCTTTGGCCCCATTTTTCGCCTTCGTAACGTAGTAGCACCCAATAACCATGTCCTGACTGGGAATAGCCAGGGGCTTTCCGTGAGCCGGAGACAGGATATTGTGGCTCGACAACATGAGCGTTGCCGCTTCGATTTGTGCTTCATACGAAAGCGGCAGGTGAACCGCCATCTGGTCACCGTCGAAGTCGGCGTTAAAAGCGGCACACACCAACGGGTGCAGGCGAATGGCTTTCCCTTCGATTAAAATTGGCTGGAAAGCCTGGACACCGAGGCGGTGCAGCGTGGGAGCTCGGTTCAGAAGAACGGGGTGATCCTCAACAATTTCTTCCAAAATATCCCAGACTTCAGGGCCGCGGCGTTCGAGCAATTTTTTCGCACTCTTGACGGTCTTTACCAGGCCACGTTCCACTAATTTATTGATCACAAAGGGTTTAAATAATTCCAAACCCATCTCCTTGGGCAGACCACATTCGTGAATTTCCAGTTCAGGCCCTACCACAATCACAGAACGCCCGGAATAGTCGATTCGCTTACCCAGCAAATTCTGGCGAAAACGCCCCTGCTTGCCCTTCAACATATCGGAAAGCGATTTCAGGGGGCGGTTTCCGTCGCCGCGTACGGCAACTGCCTTGCGACCGTTGTCTAACAGAGAATCGACCGCTTCCTGAAGCATTCGTTTCTCGTTCTTCAGAATGACTTCGGGCGCCTTGATTTCCATGAGTTTTTTCAGACGGTTGTTGCGAATAATCACGCGCCGGTACAAATCATTTAAATCCGACGTTGCGAACCGCCCGCCTTCCAAAGGCACCAAAGGACGGAGTTCCGGAGGAATAACCGGAAGCACGGTCAACACCATCCATTCTGGCTTGTTGATCCGACCATCGTCTTTCGGCAAAAAGGCTTCGATCACTTTCAGGCGCTTTAAGGTGTCCAATTTCCGCTGACGGGACGTTTCCGTCTTCACGCTTGCCCGCAATTCAGCCGAAAGTTTCGGGATGTTCACGCGGCGCAAAAGTTCTAAAATCGCCTCACCGCCGGTAAGCGCCAGAAATTTCTCGCTCTCGTCAACGCCCTTGTCCGGATTTTCGGCCAAAATGCGATAATATTCGTCCTCGTCGATCAGCTCTTTTTCTTTCAAGGCCGTGCTTCCCGGCTGGATTACCACGTAGGCCTCGTAGTAAATAATACGTTCGAGGTCTTTAATGGACATCCCTAAAATGTAGCTGATTTTTGAAGGCAGTGACTTCCAAAACCAAATGTGCACCACCGGCACCGCCAGAGAAATGTGCCCCATTCGTTCCCGACGCACACTTTTTGTGGTCACTTCCACGCCGCAGCGATCGCACACAATTCCCTTGTAGCGAATGCGCTTGTACTTACCGCAATGGCACTCGTAATCCTTTACCGGGCCAAAGATTTTTTCACAGAACAGACCGTCTTTTTCCGGTTTGTACGACCGGTAATTAATGGTCTCCGGCTTTAGCACCTCTCCGTGAGAGCGTTCCAGAATCTTGTCAGGAGAAGCAAGGCCGATATAAATTTTTGAATAACGACGTCGCGTTAGCTTCGGTGTATCGATTTTAATATTTAGCAAGGGTAAAACCTCCAAATCCTATGGTTTTTCCCGATTCGGTTGTTCGAAATTATTCCATCTCTACGTCTAACCCAAGCCCCATGAGCTCTCGAATCATGACATTGAAAGCCTCCGGGACCCCAGGTTCGGGAAGATTCTCACCTTTTACAATGGCTTCGTACACTTTTGACCGCCCCTTCACATCATCGGACTTCACGGTCAGGATTTCCTGAAGGGTGTGCGCCGCGCCGTAGGCTTCAAGCGCCCAAACCTCCATTTCTCCAAATCGCTGTCCGCCAAATTGAGCTTTGCCGCCCAACGGCTGTTGCGTAATGAGTGAATAGGGCCCGATGGAACGGGCATGTAGTTTGTCCTCCACCAGGTGAGACAATTTTAGCATGTAAATTTGACCGACTGTTACCGGGGCGTCAAACGGTTCGCCCGTACGACCATCGTAAAGGGTTGTTTTTCCGCTTTCAGGCAGACCGGCTTTACGTAGCTGCTCCTTGACCTCGTCAATAGAGGCACCGTCAAAGACGGGAGTCGCAAACTTGACGCCGAGTTTCTCGGCTGCCCAGCCCAAATTGGTTTCCAAAATTTGCCCCAAATTCATTCGCGAAGGCACCCCCAGCGGATTCAAAACGATATCCACCGGACGACCGTCGGCTAAATACGGCATGTCTTCTTCAGGAACAATAATAGAAACCACCCCTTTGTTTCCGTGACGCCCGGCCATTTTGTCGCCGACCATTATTTTGAGTTTTTTCGCCACGTACACCTTGGCCAGCTGGACAATTCCAGGCGGAAGCTCGTCGCCTACCTGAATCTTGGATTTTTCCCGCTCAAAGCGATCGTGAATCTCAGCCAGCTTTTGGTTGTAGCGTTCAAAGATCATTCGAACCGCTTCATTTACCTCGTCGTTTTTCGTCCACGGCGAAGTAGGATTCAAATGATCGAAGTTTAATTTGTCGAGGTTTTTGTCGGTGAATTTCGTTTCGGCTTTGATCACCAGCTTGGCGTCAATGACATCGCGGAGACCGGCCGAAACTTCACCCTCGAGCAAGGTACGCAGCTTTTCGTTTCGCAATTCGCGCAGACGGTCTTCGTCTTCGCGCAGTTTTTCTTCCAACTGAGCAATCTGCTGTTTTTCCAACTTCTTGGATTTCGGATCCTTCTTCTTCCGCGAAAACAGCTTTGTGTCGATCACAATCCCGTGCATTCCCGGGGGCGCTTTCAGAGAAGCATCTTTGACGTCACCCGCTTTGTCTCCGAAAATAGCCTTCAGAAGTTTTTCTTCGGGAGTGGGCTCGGTTTCCCCCTTTGGAGTGACCTTCCCCACCAGAATGTCGCCGGGTTTTACCTCGGCACCGACTCGAATAATGCCGTTTTCGTCCAAATCTTTCGTTGCTTCTTCGCTCACATTGGGAATTTCGCGGGTCAATTCCTCTTCCCCGCGCTTCATGTCACGAACCTGCAACTCAAATTCTTCAATGTGAACCGAGGTAAAAACGTCGTCCTTAACCAGACGCTCGGACAAAATAATGGCGTCTTCGTAATTGTACCCGCGCCAGGGCAAAAAGCCAACCAATACGTTTTTCCCCAACGCCAATTCGCCTTCGGCTGTGGCACAACCGTCCGCCAAAACCTGCCCCTTCGTCACCTTGTCACCCGCCTTGACGATCGGGCGTTGGTTCAGCATGGTATTCTGGTTCGTCCGGTTGAATTTCGTTAATTTGTAGGTAATGACGTCTGTTTGGTCAAAATCAAGCAGTTCTTCCAAACTCGGCTTTTCACCTTTGGGGCGAATTTTCCGCACAACAATCTCATTGGCAGTCACCCTTTCCACCACGCCGTCCACATCGGAAACCAACAGCGTCCGCGAGTCCCGGGCTGCTTTACCCTCAATGCCCGTCCCCACCAGGGGAGCTTCCGTTTTCAAAAGCGGCACCGACTGGCGTTGCATATTGGACCCCATGAGGGCACGGTTGGCATCGTCGTGTTCCAAAAACGGAATCAATGAAGCCGCCACACTCACAGTCTGAAAGGGAGAAACGTCCATATAATCCACTCGCTCGGGGGGCACCACGGGGAATTCACCCCGGAAACGCGCCTTAATTCGATCTCGGAGGAAATGCCCTTCTTCATCGATCGGTGCGTTCGCCTGCGCAATGACGTACTGATCTTCGTCCTCGGCAGAAAGGTAAACGATTTCATTGGTCACCCGCCCGTTTTCCACCTTGCGGTAGGGCGTTTCTACAAAGCCCAATTCGTTGACGCGCGCAAAAGTGGTGAGCGAGGAAATCAGGCCAATGTTGGGACCTTCAGGCGTTTCAATAGGACAAAGGCGTCCGTAATGGGTGTAATGCACATCGCGCACCTCAAAACCGGCGCGTTCGCGTGTCAAACCTCCCGGGCCAAGTGCGCTCAATCGGCGCTTGTGGGTCAATTCAGCCAGCGGGTTGGTTTGATCCATAAACTGCGACAATTGACTTGTCCCGAAAAATGCCGTAATAACGGACAGAATAGTTCGGGCATTGACCAAATCTTGCGGCGTGGGGCGTTCCACATCACGCAAATTCATGCGTTCTTTAATCATTCGAGACATTCGCGTCAGCGCCAGAGTCATTTGAGCCGAGAGCTGTTCGCCGACGGTTCGCACACGCCGATTCCCAAGGTGATCGATGTCGTCCGGAGCGCGCTGACCGGAGTAGAGTTCGATCAACATCTTCACAATGGCTACGATGTCCTCTTTTGTGAGAACCGTCACCTCTTCGGGAATATTCAGATTCAGTTTTTTATTCATTCGAACGCGGCCCACTTCACCCAGATCGTAGCGTTTAGGATTAAAAAAGAGCCGGTCAATCATCGCGCGTGCCGCTTCTGCATCGGGAACGTCACCCGAGCGAAATTGCATATAAATGGCTTCCAGAGCCGCTTTTTCCGTGCGGGTGTTGTCCTTTTGAAGCGTGTTTGCAATCAAATCGGGACGCCCGGAAACATCCTGCTTAATGACCTTAATTTCGGGGATTTCATACTGCGCCAGCTTCTCGAAAATCGCTTCATCCAGCAACGAATCTTTTTCCACCAGCACTTCGCCCGTCTCGGTGTCTACGACATCCTTGAAAATACGCCGGCCAAAGAAAGGCTTCACCGCATCCAGTCCGTCCTTAATGGGAACCCGTTCCACCAAATCGAACAGTTGCAACAATTCTTCGTCCGACGAAAAGCCAAGAGCCCGCAAGAGCGTGGTTACCGGGAAGCGACGGCGGCGGTCAATGTACACGTACATGACATCGTTAATATCCGTCGCAAATTCAATCCACGACCCGCGAAACGGAATAATGCGTGCGGAAAAGATTTTGGTTCCGTTGGGATGGCGACTTTCGTCAAAAAATACGCCGGGAGAACGGTGCAACTGGCTGACCACGATTCGCTCGGCTCCGTTAATAATGAAAGTCCCCTTTTTAGTCATGAGGGGGATGTAGCCAAGGTAGACGGTTTGTTCCACCGTGTCCTGATAGTCCTCGTCCTCATCAGCTCTTTCGCGATAGGAAAGGCGCAGTTTGACCTTCAGCGGTCCCGAGTAGGTTACCCCTCGCTCCTTGCACTCCTCAACGGTGTACCGGGGTTTTTCCACGTAATATTCAACAAAATCAAGAATATAGTTCTCCTTGTTATCCGTAATCGGGAACATACTCTTGAAGACAGCCTGGAGTCCTTTGTTCTCCCTTTTGTGAGGAGGAATATTGGCCTGAAGAAAGTTTTCAAAGGATTTTAGCTGAATTTCCAGAAAATCTGGAAATTCCGCCACCGTCTTAATCTTTGAAAATGAAATTCTTCCGTTTTTCAGTTCTGACATATGAGTATCAGTCTCTCTTTCTCTATTATTTTTCGAAAGCAAAGTTTTTGCTCACGTAACAAAAACTTTTTCGGAACGACCGTTTTCCGGGCGTCCCTCGAACCGGTTCCATCCGGTTCCGCGCCGTTTCGCCACTTGTGCAGAGCAAAACGCCGCTCAAGACCGACCCAATTTCCCCAAATTCCGTCATTTCCAATAAACAAGAAGAGCCACGCATGCAACGAGTGCCGCGCGGCCGGGGAAATTTAGGCGGCAAACTTATTTGATCTCAACAGTACCGCCGGCTTCTTCGATTTCTTTCTTAATCTTCTCGGCTTCGTCCTTAGAAATGCCTTCCTTGACCGGCTTCGGAGCATTGTCGACCAAATCTTTAGCTTCTTTCAAGCCAAGGCCTGTTAACGCACGGACGGCTTTAATGACCTGAATCTTGTTGGCCCCGTAGCTGCTCAAAATCACATCGAATTCGGTTTTTTCTTCTTCAGCTTCGGCCGGAGCGCCGGCAGCACCGGCAACAGCCACTTGCGCTACAGGAGCAGCCGCCGTTACACCAAATTCATCCTCAAGCGCCTTCACCAATTCGGACAACTCCAAAACGGTTAAGCCCTTTACAGCTTCAATGATGTCATTTATCTTGTTTCCAGAGCCCACTTCCTTCTCCTTTTTTGCTTTGGTCTTTGTGGTTTTTTTCTCTTCTGTTTTGGCAGCAGCTTCAGCTTTTGTTTCAGCCATGATTCAATTACCTCCATTTACTATTTTTAGCGAATAAAATTCGATTACCATTACCCTTGTTCTTGTTTTTCGCGAATGGCGTCCATCACATAGACAACCTTCCGAAGAATGCCTTGCAAGCCACCTACAAATCCCACAATTGGGGCATTTAAGGCGCCAAGCGTCATCGAGAGCAACTGATCACGCGACGGCAAGTCAGCAAACGCATCCAATTTTTCTCCGGGAAACACCTGGTCTTCCATCAAAAAGGCACGGACTTCCAGTTTCTTGTACTTTTTGATGTAGTCTCGAAAAACCTTCGCCGGCGCGGTGGGGTCATCCATGGCAAATGCCAGAGCGGAAGGCCCTTTTAAATACGTGACGGCGTAATCGTAGCCCGCTTCTCGAAAAGCCAGGCGGGCCAGTGTGTTTTTCACAATCAGATAGTGAATGGACTGAGCGCGCAAATTGCGGCGCAACTCGGTCATTTCGGCAACCGTGATTCCGGAAAAATCGGTAATGAAAATGCTCTTGGCTTCTTCGGCAAGTTTCGCAACGGTTTCAACTGCTTCTACTTTTTCTGGCCTTGGCATTAGCACCTTTCCTTTCCTTCAAATCCAGCCTCCACCCGCCAATTTTCTTTCGGGTGAATCCAACAAAATAGTCCTCTCTCCAAAAAAGCCGGAATCCTTTAGCGAAGTTCCGCCATGACGGCATTTCGATCTAAACGAATTCCGATCCCCATTGTGGGGGCAACAAATACGGATCGCACATACTGACCCTTTGCGCTGGCTGGCCGCAAACGCAACACAACCTCGAGAAAAGCCTTGGCATTTTCAAGTAATTTTTCAATTTCAAAGGAGGCTTTGCCGATTGGAACGTGCAAAATCCCGTATTTGTCCACACGGAATTCGATCCGACCGGCTTTAACAGCTTTTACCGCGTTACCTACTTCCATGGTCACAGTGCCGCTTTTGGGATTGGGCATGAGCCCCCGCGGACCCAGGATTCGGCCCAATTTGCCGACCTGGCCCATTACGTCAGGCGTGGCAATGACGACATCAATATCCGTCCAGCCGGATTTGAGCTTTTCGATATACTCCTCAAATCCGACATAGTCGGCGCCGGCATCTTCCGCCTCTTTTGCTTTGGGGCCTTTGGTCAACACCAAAACGCGAATCGCTTTTCCTGTGCCATGAGGTAGGGCCACCGTTCCACGCACCATCTGGTCGGCTTTTCGGGGATCTACGCCCAAACGCACCGACAATTCAATGGATTCGTCGAACTTGGCTGTTGCGGTCTCCTTTGCCAAAGCAAGACCTTCCTCAAGCTCATATGCTTTCATGCGGTCAACTTTTTTCGCAATTTCTCGGTAACGCTTGCTTCTCTTCATCCTAGCCTCTGTGTTTTGCGATTATTGTCAACCTTCTACTAAAATTCCCATGCTTCGTGCCGTTCCCTCCACCATCCGCATGGCGCCCTCAATGTCGTTGGCGTTCAGATCGGGCATTTTCAGCTCGGCAATTTCCTTCACCTGATCGCGGGTCACCTTACCCACTTTGTCAGCTTTG
>Ga0256833_1002659_pt1 | contig 12449 bp, 13 predicted proteins | sample 356284metaG_FD_190535 | JGI IMG/M metagenome (GOLD analysis project Ga0256833, IMG submission 190535) | Hydrothermal vent microbial communities from Mid Atlantic Ridge, Atlantic Ocean - 356-284 | ecosystem: Environmental > Aquatic > Marine > Hydrothermal vents | place: Atlantic Ocean: Mid...
AATGAGGCCGCACTGCTTGCCGGTCGTGCCAACAAAAAAGAGATCAACCAGAGTGATTTTATGGAAGCGATCGAGCGTGCTTTTGTCGGACTGGAGAAGAAAAACAGAAAGATCAATGAATTGGAGAAGAAGATCGTCGCCTATCATGAGAGCGGACATGCCCTCATGGCAGAGATCACCAAGGGTGCTACGAGGGTCTCCAAGGTCTCAATCATCCCCAGAGGACTGGGGGCACTGGGCTATACCCTACATCTACCTGATGAAGAGAACAGATTTCTCAAACAAAAGCACGAGCTTCTCGCAGAGATCGATGTTTTGCTGGGCGGACGAGCGGCTGAAGAGGTGTTTCTGGGTGAGATTAGTACCGGTGCGGGCAACGATCTCCAGAGAGCTACTGCCATCATCAAAGATATGATCGCCATCTACGGCATGAGTGATGTCGCAGGACTCATGGTGCTTGAGACACAGCAGGGTGGTATGTTCCTCGGTGGCGGGCAGCGTGTCAAGGACTACAGCGAGGTGATGGCGGAGAGGATCGATGAGACGGTCAAGTCTATGCTGGAGGAGCACTATACGCATGTCAAGAGATCTCTGACCGAGTACCATGATGCGATAGAGGATATGGCAGCCGTACTGCTCGATGTAGAGGTCATAGAGGGCAAAAAAGTACGAGAGATCATCAGCGTATACGAGAGCTCCAGGGGTATGGAATCGCGCCTGGCACATGGAGACAAGGTGGCCCGGGAGGAAGAGAGCAGACAGGCATTTGAAGACGAAAGCAAGCAAAACGAAACAAGCGACACCCAAGAAGCAGACAATACGCAAGAAAAAGATAAGTAAGCTTCAAGTATAATGCAGCAAAAACAGCAGGAGCATTCATGAACTACACGATACAGCATCAACAAAACCAGTTTCACAAAGTAGCATCCACACTCCTGCTGCTTCTGCTCCCCTGATCGTCTGAACGATCTACCCTCCCACCTCTCATTTCTATTTCGATAGAATAACATACCGCAAGCCACAGGCTTTCAATAGAACAAGGCAAGACAGATGAACAAAGAGAATATTATCATATTTGATACCACATTGCGTGATGGTGAGCAGAGCCCCGGTGCCTCCATGAATACCCATGAAAAGATACAGATCGCTTCGCAGCTGGAGAAATTGGGTGTCGATATCATCGAAGCGGGCTTTGCGGCTGCCAGCCCGGGAGATTTTGATGCGATTGAGAAGATCGCCCAGAAGGTCACCCGCTCCACCGTCTGTTCGCTCGCCAGAGCCATAGATGCTGATATCAAAGCAGCGGGTGAGGCGATCGCCAAAGCACCCAAGCAGCGTATCCATACCTTTATCGCTACCAGCCCTATCCACATGGAGCACAAGCTCAAAATGACACCCGACGAGGTGATCAGGCGTGCCGTCAATGCGGTGACCTATGCCAGAACCTTTGTAGCGGATGTGGAGTTCAGCTGCGAAGATGCGGGGCGCAGTGATATCGGCTTCATGAAGGAGATCTCTGATGCCGTGATCAAGGCAGGAGCAAGCACAATCAATCTGCCCGACACGGTAGGTATCCGTATGCCCTCCGAGATTGCAGAGATGATCCGGCAGATGCATGCCTATATCGGCGACAGAGCCATTATCTCGGTGCACAACCACAACGACCTTGGTCTGGCAGTCGCCAACTCACTAGAGGCCATCCTCCACGGTGCACGGCAGGTAGAGTGTACTGTCAATGGACTGGGAGAGAGAGCAGGTAATGCTGCACTGGAAGAGCTGGCCATGGCGATCAGGGTCAGGGAGGATTTCTTTGGGGATATACAGACTACGATCAACACCAGAGAGATCTATCCCACCAGTAGGCTCATTGCGACGATCACGGGTATTGAGCCACAGCCCAACAAGGCTATCGTAGGCAAGAATGCCTTTGCCCACGAGAGCGGTATCCATCAGGACGGCATGCTCAAACACAAAAAAACCTATGAGATCTTCAGCCCCGAAGAGATCGGTCTGGATCTGGAGGATACGCTGGTACTGGGCAAACACTCCGGCAGGGCTGCCTTCAAGAGCAAGCTGGAAAAACTGGGCTTCACGATCGAAGCAGAGGCACTCAACAGCGCATTCGAACGCTTCAAAGAGCTGGCAGACAAGAAGAAGGATATCTACGATGATGATATCCGCGCACTGGTCACCAGCGAAATGGGCGGGGTCACCAAGACATTTGAACTCGTTGCTATGCAGCTGATGGATTCGACTGGCGGCGTACCCTCAGCAGCCGTCACGATCCGAAGAGAGGGTGAGGAGCAGACAGACGCCAGTATCGGAGGGGGGACGATCGATGCCGTATTCAAGACCATAGACAGGATCACGGGCTACAACGGCAGACTGCTGGATTATAAAGTCACCTCCGTCACCAAGGGCAAGGATGCCCTCGCCAATGTCACTGTCAAGGTCACTTTCAACGACAACGAGCCCGCCATTATCGGACATGGACTCAGCATGGATACCATGCTGGCCTCTGCCAGAGCCTATCTCGGAGCCCTAAACAGCTATCTGAGCATGGAAGGGATGCTAAAAATAAGACAAGAGGACAGCGCCAAAACCGTGTAGGGGCAGCTCTCGTGGTTGCCCTATGATAGTTGACCACAAACAACACCAACACCCAAAGTCGCATCCCCTGAAGCTACAAGTTTTTTTATCCAAAGAGTCTCTTCCTGTGATCTAAGCGGCACCTCTATGGCTTTCAGGGTTGCTATTTCTTCCTATTTTCCAAGAAAAACACGATCATTTTACATTGCATGCTCTGGTTTGTCCTCCTGCGTATTTTAAGCTTGTCCTTCAAAGGAGAGAAGCATCCTAGTAGCGTAAACAGGGAGGGTTATAGAGAGATGCTTGCTACCGTGCTTGAGGATACAGAATCGGAACTCTCTTGCAAATCATTTGGGTTGATGCTGCTTTGCATTTGCAAAGCCTGCCCTTCGGGTCTCACCTATTAGGGGTGCCCTTTAGATATTTTGTGTGGAGCACATATGACCAGTTTCCATTCGCATCTTGTAGAAAAAGTTAAGAGTTAGCCTCTCAGAAGAGAAGAGAGAATCTCCTCTGCACTACCTCTGTGTATGTCCTTGAATTGAGACCTGCTGAAGGTCTTCTGCCGCTTGGCAAGTCTTCCTGTGTTGATACTGATCTTTTCTTCCAGAGCAGTACGATCATGCTGCCCGTCCAAAAATGCCAGAGTCTCCTTGATGCCGATGGCTTTCATGCAGCGGGGTGTTCTGCCATACCTCTTTTCCAGATCTGCCACCTCGTCGATAAGCCCCTCTGAGACCATTTTGTGTGTACGCAACCTGATCCTCTCGCGCAACTGGGAGCGATCCATGCTGATCTCATAGAGTGGAAGCGGATCAGTGACTACAGGTTGGGGAGGATGGGTGGCAAAATACGCCGTGGGACTCTCTCCTGTCTGCAGATAGAGCCCCAGCATCTTTTCGATACGGTAGTGGTCGGTAGGCTTGATATGAGACATACCCACAGGGTCGATCCGAGAGAGCAGGGCGTGTGTGGCAGGGAGATTAGTGAGCTGTGCTTGCATAATCCGCTGTGTCTGGGCAGAGAGGGCGGGTATGTCACTGATGCCCTCCAGAAGCATTTTGAGGTAAAATCCTGTGCCACCTACGATAATGAGATATTTGCCCGCCTCTTTCGCCAAGGTGCGTACCTTGCGGTAGAGGCTGATATAAGTGGCGACATCGAAGGGTTCGGCGGGAGAAAGAAGGTCGATACCAAAGTGCGGTATGCCCTCTCTCTCCTCTATAGTGGGTTTGGCAGAAGCGATATCGATCTCTCGGTAGAGAGAGAGTGAATCCAGAGAGAGAATGACTGCATCTAGTGCCTTGGCAAGCGCAATGGAGAGGGAGGTCTTTCCTGAGGCAGTGGGGCCGATCAGTGCAAGCTGTTTCATGGGCGTATCATAACATACTCAGTGTTAAGAGGGTAAAATATCACATTATCTTCTAAGGTTTTTCATGGATCTCTACGACAAAGACCAGCGTTTTAATCTTGCCAATCTTATCACCTTTGGCAATATTGCCTGCGGGGTGACGGCGATGTATCTCATCCAGCAGAATAGCTTCACCGCTGCAATCATTTTAGCATGGATCGCAGGTGCATTTGATATTGCCGATGGCAAAGTGGCGCGCAAGTACCATCTCTCTACGGAGTTTGGCGTACAGCTGGACAGCTTCGCTGATTTTCTCTCCTTTGTAGTAATGCCGGCATTTCTACTCTTCTATGCGGTCAGATACTATGCAGGGATCTCTGGACTTGAGGAGCTTCTGTTGGGTCTGGTCTTTATCTGGTATATCATCTCAGGGCTGAGGCGCCTGGTGGAGTTCAATCTCAAGGTCGATGCCGGCGATGTGGCCAAGTATTTTGAAGGTGTGCCTACGCCACTGGGTGCGATCCTGCTTTGGTTGCTCTATCTGCTGGTTGCCTATGGGGTGTTGGGCGGTGGCTACAGTGTGGCAGTACTGGTGCTGGTGATCGCCTGGTCGTTGAACTCCAAACTCAAAATCCCACACCCTTAGAAAGTGAGCAGTGAGCAGTGAGCAGTGAGCAGTCAAAAGCAGATAAGATCTTTAAAAGTATGGCAGACTTCTCTGAACTGGTGATGTTTCAGCACTCTGTCTTTTCACTCCCGTTTATTTTTATTGCTATGATCGTGGCATCTTGGCAGTTGTCTGGGTCAGGCTGGTTTGGATGGCGACTCCTCTTTCTGGGCTTGGTCGCTGCGGTGAGTGCACGCAACTTCGCCATGGGTGTCAACCGTTATCTTGACAGAGATGTGGACAGCCTCAACCCACGCACCCGAGGCAGACCCTCCGTGGACGGAAGGGTCAGTGAGGCACAGATGCTTGGGTTTATCCTTATCAATGCGCTGTTTTTTGTGCTTGTAGCCTACCTGATCAACATACTCGCCTTTGCGCTCTCTGTGCCGATTTTGCTGGTGCTGGGTGTCTATACTTTTTTTAAGCGCTTTTCGGTGGCAGCGCATCTGATACTGGGCGTCAGTCTGGGGCTGGCTCCGATCGCTGGTGTGGTGGCAGTGCTGAATGGGGTGACGCTCTGGTCCGTCGCTCTGGCGACAGGGGTGATGTTCTGGGTAGCGGGTTTTGATCTGCTGTATAGCCTACAGGATATGGAGTTCGACAAGCAGCATGGGCTCCACTCTATCCCCAGCCGATTTGGCACAGCCAGGACCCTGTGGATCGCCAGCCTATTCCATGCCTTGACAATCCTCTTCTGGGTAGGCTTTGTGGCGATCGCCGGGATGGGTGCATGGGCATGGATCGCTGTCTGTGCCAGTGCGGCTATGCTGACCTATGAGCACTACCTTGTCCGCAAAGACTTCACTCAGATAGACAAAGCATTTTTTGCAGTCAACGGCTATCTGGGCTTCCTGTTTATCTTTTTTGTGATCCTGGATGTGGCAGGGTGAGTCTATTGTCGGATCTGTTGACAGAGGAGAGCTGGAGGAGGGTGCTGGCAGAGGAGTTTGCAAAGCCCTATATGCAGGAGTTGGAAGCCTTTTTGACACAGGAGCAGGCTCTTGGCAAGCAGATACTTCCTCCGCAGCCACAGTGGCTTGAGGCACTGAACAGCACCCCTCTGCATCAGGTCAAAGTGGTGATCCTTGGGCAGGATCCCTATCCCACAGCAGGCCATGCACATGGTCTGTGTTTTTCAGTACAACAGGATCTCAAGCCGTTGCCAAAATCCTTACGCAATATCTACAGAGAGCTGTATAAGGATTGTGGTGTTGACAATTTCCATTCAGGGTGCCTGCTCCCCTGGGCAGCACAGGGGATACTGTTGCTCAATGCCGTCTTGACGGTAGAGGAGGGGCGAACCCATGCTCATCAGGCAAAGGGCTGGGAGCAGTTTACCGATGCAGTGATCGCTACTGTTGACATGCACTGTCAAAATGTTGTCTTTCTCCTCTGGGGTGCCCATGCTCAAAAAAAAGGACGCAATATCGATACCAAAAAGCATCTCCTTCTCCATGCTCCCCACCCCTCACCCCTCTCCGCCTATCGGGGCTTCTGGGGAAGCAAGCCCTTTTCTCGGATCAACAGCTATCTGACAGGCAAAGGAAAGATGCCTATAGTGTGGCAATTGTAATATTGTCGGACTAGGTGATCCCTCCTATTGTATAGTTTGGGTTTATTCTTTTTGGCTATAATCGCATACATATTTACTGCACCTGCGAGGTGCCAAAAGGAGTGGCTTTGCAAGGAAAAGTTTGGAAATTTGGTGATAATGTCGATACGGATTTGATCATTGCGGCACGCTATCTCAATACCAGTAAGCCGAGTGAACTGGCCAAGTACGTCATGGAGGATGCCGATCCGGATTTTGTCAGCAAAATGTCCCCTGGCGATATTATCGTAGCGGGCGAGAATTTTGGCTGTGGCTCCTCCAGAGAGCATGCCCCTATCGCACTCAAGACTGCAGGCGTGGCAGCGGTAATCGCACCGACTTTTGCACGGATATTCTATCGCAATGCCTTCAATATGGGCTTGCCGATCTTTGAGCTGCCTGAAGCAGGAGAGATCGCAGAGGGTGATCTGGTGCGTATCGATATGCAGAGCGGTGAAGTGGTCAACGAGACACAGGGCCGGCGCTACAAGTTTACCCCGATACCGGCCTTTATGCAGGAGCTGGTGGATGCAGGCGGACTGATCACCTATGCACAAAAAGAGATCGCTGAGGCACGGTCATGAGTAAAAACTATACGATTGGCGTAATCAAGGGTGACGGCATAGGCCCCGAGATCATAGATGAGGCGATCAAGGTGCTGGATGCCGTGGCGGTAGTCGAGGATATCAACTTTTCCTACAAAGAGATGCTCATGGGAGGTATCGCGGTCGATGAGACGGGTGTGCCGCTTCCGGATGAGACGATCCAGGGGGTCAAGCAGTGCGATGCGGTACTTTTCGGTGCGATCGGAGGACCCAAGTGGGATAGTATGGAGAGGCACCTTCGTCCAGAGAGCGGACTGTTGGCACTACGCAAAGAGATGGGCACCTTTGCCAACCTTCGTCCCGCCACGGTCTATGATGAGCTGGTCAATGCCTCTACGCTTAAGCCTGAGGTACTCAAGGGTGTGGATATCATGGTAGTGCGGGAGCTGACAGGCGGGATCTACTTCGGGCAGCCCAGGGAGCAATTGGTCGACAGGGCTTACAATACGATGATCTATAGCAGAGAAGAGGTGCTGCGTATCGCCAAAGTAGCCTTCAGGATCGCTATGAAGCGAGGCAAGCGTCTCTGTTCGGTGGACAAGGCCAATGTCCTGGAGGTCAGCCAGTTCTGGAGAGATGTGGTAGAAGAGGTAGCTGTGGAATACCCCGAGGTGGCACTGAGTCATATGTATGTGGACAATGCTGCTATGCAGTTGATCCGTGACCCCAGGCAGTTCGATGTGATCCTGACTGGCAATATCTTTGGCGATATTCTTTCGGATGCCGCCAGTATGCTCAGCGGCTCTATCGGCCTGCTTCCCAGTGCCAGCACGGGCGAGGGTGTGGGACTTTTTGAGCCTATACACGGTTCGGCTCCCGATATCGCAGGGCAGGGGATCGCCAATCCTATCGCGACCATTGCCAGTGCCGCCATGATGCTGCGTTATGCACTGGATGAGCAGTCTGCTGCCGACAGGATCGATGAGGCGATCAAGCTGGCACTCTCAGAGGGCTACCGTACCGGTGATATCAGCACCTATGATGCTAAGGAGATCTGTGCTACCGAAGAGATGGGTGCTATTATTGCGGACTATGCGTCGCGTTAATATTTAAATACTTATTAAAAAGGTTCAATTATTATGCTTACTAGTATTGCTATCCAAAACTTTAAAGGTTTGGAAGATGTGACTTTTGAACTAGGAGATAGAGTTATTTTAGTTGGACCGAATAATTCAGGTAAAACATCTGCTTTGCAAGCATTAGCACTATGGTATGTTGGCTTAAAAAAATGGACTGAAAAGAGAGGATACGAGATAACGTCAAAGAAGCGGCAAGGTGTGACAATAAACCGGCGTGAGCTGATGGCTGTTTCCGTACCAATCGCAAAACATTTGTGGAAGAACTTACGTACTCACAGTTTTAATAAATCTAAGAGTAAAAATGAAAAAATCCGTATTAATATTCTTGTAGAAGGTGTAAGTAAAGGTATAAAATGGCAATGTGGTTTAGAGTTTGATTATGCAAACGAGGAATCGTTTTATTGTCGTCCTATGCGTGTAAATAACGATGAAAATGAGCGGATGTCAATCCCTAGGGAGATTGATGGATTGGAGGTAGCTTATCTTCCTCCTATGTCAGGTTTAACTGCAACAGAAACTCGTCTTGATCCGGGTGCCATTCATGCGAGATTAGCCGAGGGAAGAACTGCAGAAGTATTAAGAAATTTATGTTATATGATATTTGAGAAAGATATTGAAAATAGAAAGCCTTGGTTGTTTTTAAAGGAAAAAATAGAAGCTCTTTTTGGTATTAAGTTAGAAGAGCCGACCTACAATCCTACACGTGGAGAAATATCACTTTTTTATCAAGATAGGGGTACTGTTCTAGATATAACAGCTGCAGGCAGGGGGTTACAGCAGACAATTCTTTTGATATCGCATATGATGTTAAATAAAAATACCGTATTGCTTCTTGATGAGCCTGATGCGCATTTGGAAATATTGAGACAGCGACAGATATATCAAGTCCTTTCCGAGATATCTCAACAATATGGTTCACAACTTATCGCAGCAAGTCACTCTGAAGTTATTTTAAATGAAGCGGCTGACCGTGATCTTGTGATAGCTTTTGTAGGTAAACCTCATAGAATTGATGATAGAGGATCACAAGTACTGAAAGCATTAAAAGAAATTGGTTATGATGAATATTATCAGGCTGAAGAAAAAGGATGGGTTTTATATTTAGAAGGATCTACTGATTTATCAATTTTACGTATTTTTGCAAAAACATTAGAACATTCTGCACAGGAGGCTCTTGAACGACCTTTTGTGCATTATGTAGGTAACCAACCTAGAAAAGCCCAAGATCACTTTTTTGGATTGCGTGAAGCAAAATCTGATCTAAAAGGTATTGCAATTTTTGATAGACTAGATAGGGAACTACCTAAAGTGGATACCTTGAAGCAATTTATGTGGAGTTGTAAGGAAATTGAAAACTATTTATGTCAAAAAGATGTTATATTAAAATGGGTCGAGAATAAGGCAGAATCAGAAGGAGAAGGAGGGCTTTTTTCTGCTACTTGGATTGATATCATGAATAAAAAAATTGAAGAGATGGAATCTGCTTTGAGTACATTGGGTAAAGATACTCCTTGGGGATGTGATATAAAAGCTACAGATTATTTTTTGGATCCTCTCTTTCAGAAGTTTTTTGAAGAGTTAAGATTGCCCAACCTTATGAGAAAAACAGATTATCATGTATTGGCAGAATATTTAGAAACAGAGTATATTCATGACGATATTCGTATGGTTTTAGATGAGATAGATAAGGTTTCAAAAAGTGTCGCAGACAGATAGGAAGGTTTAATTGATGGAAACAAGAGCGTGTGTATTGATCGACTGCAAGGATGCCAAGGGACTGGTCTACAAGATATCAAAAGTGTTCTACGACCGTGATCTCAATATCGACAACAACCGTGAATTCGTGGACAAAGAGGCAGAGAAGTTTTTTATGCGCACCGTAGTAACTGGTCAATTTGAGCCCGCTGTGTTGCAAGAGGAGCTCAGGAGCGTACTGCCTGCCAATGCACTTCTCAGGGTTATACCGCCAAGGCGTAAAAAGATCATCCTGATGGTAACCAAAGAGTCCCATGCCTTGGGTGATATACTGGTGCGCCACGCAGATGGAGAGCTTGAGGCCGATATCGAAGCGGTGATCGGCAACCATGCGACCCTCGAAGCACTGGTGCGAAGGTTTGACATACCTTTTATTCATATTCCAGCTGAAGGGTGTAGCAGGGAGGAGCATGAGGAGCACGTGATGCAGGTGATCGACCAGATGGCTTTTGACTATATCGTGTTGGCAAAATATATGCGCATCCTGACCCCTGCCTTTGTCGGAAGGTACGAGAAGCGGATCATCAACATCCACCACTCCTTTCTCCCCGCCTTTATCGGCGCAAATCCCTATAAGCAAGCCTATAAGAGAGGCGTCAAGATCATTGGTGCTACGGCACACTTCGTAACCAATGATCTGGATGAGGGGCCGATCATCGCACAGGATGTGATCCCGGTCAATCACCGTTTTAGCTGGCAGGATATGCAGCGTGCAGGACGGGATGGTGAGAAGATCGTACTTTCCAGGGCACTGAGTCTGGTGCTGCATGACCGTGTCTTTGTGCATGGCAACAAGACGATCGTCTTTTAGTGAGGAGTGAGTAGTGCGCCCGAACGAAGTGACAAGTGCCTTTGGGGCAAGCAGTGAGCAGTGTCGGCATATATTGTCGTTGACAATGCTTTCATGGGATGGATCTGTGGATAGTCCCAATGTTTAATGTGGTGCTTGTGGAGCCGCAGATCCCACCCAATACAGGTACCATAGGTCGTCTATGCGTCAATCTAGGTGCCACCCTGCACCTGATCAAACCTCTGGGATTTGATATCGATGACAAGACGGTCAAGCGGGCAGGGTTGGACTATTGGCATCAGGTGGATCTGGTGCTTTGGGAGAGTTTCAATGATTTTCTGGAGGTGCACCCCATCGGTATCCGTACCCATATGGCTACGACCAAAACAGACAGACCCTACTGGGATGTGCGTTTCCAAAAAGGGGACTATCTCCTCTTTGGTTCTGAGACCAGGGGACTGGATGAGAAGGTCCTCCTGAAGTATCCGGAGCAGTGCATGACTATCCCGATGGGCGAGGGTGGCAGAAGCCTGAACCTCGGGGTCAGCGTAGGGATCGTGATCTATGAGGCCCTGAGACAGAACTATGAGGGATTTCGGAAGATCAGTATCCCCAACAGGGAGACACTGTGAATATTGGAGATATCTTTTACATGGTTGCTATTGTGATTTTTTCCTGGATGACATTTTTGATCATCTGGGGGAATTTTCAGAGAAAGTTCACAAAAGAGGGTGAGCGTATCGATCTGATAGAGGAAGAAAAAAAGCGAAAGAAGGGGTAGAGATAGAAGGTGGCTTGCCTATTGTCTCGACAGCTATTTTGCTGCTTTTTGTACTGGATCTTTTTGGCAATGTACCACTTTTACTGAACATCCTCAAAGACATTGACCCAGAAAAGCATAGGACGATCATCCTCAGAGAGATGCTGATCGGACTTTTTCTCCTGCTGGTATTTCTCTTCTTCGGAGAGCACTTCTTGAGTATATTCGGTTTGGAGACGCAGGCGTATAGTGTCCCCACAAAAACAACTGTTATTTGCCAACATGGTTCTCTCCTTGACTTTTTATTGGTTTGAGAAATCTTGGAAAGATTATACCTGAGGACTTGAGTATCTTCTCATACTTTTGGTGGATACCATGTCGGTGTCCTCTCCTGGGGAAATAGCAACCCGAAATCTTACTTTAGCTCTATATATGCTATAATAATGCTACAAAAGGAGTGTCATGCAAGTAGTAACTTTAGAGATAGCAGATGATTTTATAGATAAGTTTAAGCATGTTCTTGATGCCTTCCCACCTGAAAAAGTTTTTTTAAAAAAAGATAAAATTCAAAACGAGATAGAAAAACGATTGAACGCTATAGACAATGGAGAGGAGGTGCTTACTCCTTATACTCAAGGTATGGATGTTATGCGTAGCAGGTTACAAAAAAAGTATGCAGATTCTTAAGACGGCTAGATTTTTGGATGAGCTGGCAGTTATTGTAGATTTTATAGCAAAAGATAGTCTTTCTCAGGCTTTTATATTTTTGGATAAACTGGATGAGAGAGTCTTTTCTTTAAAGGATACACCATATAGTTGCAGACAATCTACCAAGTCTAATGATGTGAGTGTTCGAGAGCTAATATTTAACCCAAATTATGCATTAGAATCGCCCACTATTCTGCAAAGGCTTAGTGCATGGGTGTTTGCAAAGTATTTGAGGTTCACCCGTAGGTGAATCGATGATGGTTTAAGGGATATGTTATTCCCTACAGGGTAAACAAAGAAAAGATGCAGATAGAAATTATAGGTATATTTTCTGTGAATGAATGGGAGATGTAGGATTATTTTGTCGGCATTATCATATACCGAAGATAGTGTAACCCCACCATCAAACGGATCGGTTTATTGGGATGACCGGTCTTTGAGGGAAAGGCGGAGGATAACGCTTTTTCAATGCTTTCCCAATCAATGGAGTCAGCAAGTTTTACCAACGGATGGTCGGTATCGATGATATCCCATAGTTGCTTGTGGCTGTCAAA
>Ga0256833_1002660_pt1 | contig 12447 bp, 10 predicted proteins | sample 356284metaG_FD_190535 | JGI IMG/M metagenome (GOLD analysis project Ga0256833, IMG submission 190535) | Hydrothermal vent microbial communities from Mid Atlantic Ridge, Atlantic Ocean - 356-284 | ecosystem: Environmental > Aquatic > Marine > Hydrothermal vents | place: Atlantic Ocean: Mid...
GCCGTGTGCACCGGCCACGGCCTGAAAGACCCCGACGCGGTGCTCCGCCGCGCCCCTACCTTGCGCACCGTCCCCCCACGGCTGGAGGCGTTGGAGGAGGTCGTGGTGGGGTAACCTCATCTACCACTTTTACAACAACATGAGGAAGAGCGACCGCCTTACAAACCAACGGGGAAGAAAGAGCGGGAAAAGACCCCTCCGGGGCGCAACCTGATGCGTAATTTGCGGGAACATGAAGAAGAGATGCTGGCCTTTGCGCTGGTGAAGGCGTTCCCTTCACCAACAACCAAGCGAGCGGGATCTGCGTCCGGCAAAAGCAACAAAAAGTAAGCGGGAGTTTTCGCACAGAGCAGGGAGCGGCGCGCTACGCCCGGCTGCAGGGTATGATTTCTACCTATCGCGAGCAAAAGCGCCCGGCATTCCAGACTCTACGCGCCCTGTTCGCTCACCAGCAAGTTAGCCTGGCTACTCCACAGATCTAGGTAGGTGGTTACGTTGTACGGCCTGATCGAGAATTTTTGCGCTAAACTCCGCGATGAATCTCCTGGAGATGGGCGTGTATTGCGACTAGCCTTACCAGAAGATTCACTTTTTGGTACCCTTTTCTACAACATTGGCTTGCACCCGCCCCAATTTTATGCTTTCGCGTCTGATTGCACAAGTGTTATGATAATGCACAATACATCTATCAAACAAAACAACTGACGGCCATTGGCTTCATAGCCAACAGATCTAGTCCCATTCTAAAGCGCGAATATGCCAACTCAAAGGGCGATAATCCTGGTTATGATAAAACCAATGAGGCACAAAAAAATCACTGGCTTCTATCATAACCTCTCGCGACTCGGAAAAATCAGCCAAAGGTATGCGAATTTCAAAGTCTGAAGTCGTTACAGTTACCTGGCGTACTTGCCGCCCGTTAACTTTCACCTTGAGCCGTAAAGGCTTCCTAGTCAATACCGGATCAGTGCTCGCTAGAATTATTAAGGTCCGATCCTTGTGCTCTGCAGGAATTTCGTAGAGCCATTTAGGGCCCACCCATCCATCTTCCCACGACGTGGTCCGCGTGAGAAAAGAACGAGTCTGGGGAGAAATATGCCGCCCTCTTAAACCCAAAAGGTGCAACGCCAATCCTCTGGAATAGCGTACCATCCATGGGAAAATGGACTTCCAAAAAAGTACTTCTGGAGCCAAGAGAGCACCCATCATCCCTCTAATTAACCCCGACACATAACGACCATTGCGCCATTCCAATTGGGCCTTTTCTAACAGGCGAAAAGCGCGCGAGGGCCGATTAAAACGATATCGCCACAAAGACAGCGCGAGCAGCCAATACTTAGGAAGGTAAATTGGGCCCCAATAATGCTTGCTGATAGCGATGCTTTCCTCTAATCGTTCCTCAGGACTCCAGCTTTGCGTGATCGATTCTGGATGAAGACGATAAGTCGCCAAAACCTGGTCAATAAAATAAAAATGATAGTGCTGCGACATACGACAAAAAAGGTCATAATCCGTATAACGTGTTCCTACTTGCATACCCCCAGAACGCTCCCATGCCTCTCGGCTCCAGAATGTGGCAGGCTGAGGAATGGTGTGTCCTTTCCATATTTCTAAAACACGAATATGCCCTTCAAAGGCACTGGGATGCTCAATGCCCAAATCCTGTCCCTCTGCATCAACAAACTTGCAACGTCCCATAACCACATGACGGCCCCGCGAGGGGTCAATTTCTTGAGCAACGCGATATAAAGATCCAGGGAGCAATGTATCATCGGAATTAAGGAAACCGAAAATCTCTCCGGTGGCTAAACCGAACCCCTTATTCACAGCATCAGCATGCCCACGGTCTGGTTCAGAGATAATAGTTACATAAGGAATGTTGCGATATTCTTGTAGAATCTGTAGAGTATTATCCGTCGAACCGCCATCTACAATAATATATTCCAAGTTTGGATACCTTTGTGCTAAAACACTTTCTATTGTCTCACGAATATACCGCCCTTGGTTATATGAGGGGGTGACAATGGTAATGCGAGGCCACTTTTGTTGAGTCATCACCTACCTCCCTTTACTGCTCGTAAACTCGTTTGAAAATTTGCAATACTTGCACAGTAAAACGTCGCCAAGAAAACTTACGCGCCTGTCGAAAGCCCCGTTGGCGAAGCTCATTCCGTAAGTCAGATCTGGTAGCCAATAAGTAAATGTGTTCCGCCCAAGATTCTGGGGCCTTGGGAGGCAGCAAAAGGGCAGCTTCACCCGCCACTTCGGGAATACTAGTGACATTACTCGCAATAACCGGTGCTCCTGACCACATGGCCTCTAAAATAGGCATCCCAAAGCCTTCAAAAAGAGAAGGATAGGTCATCAACATAGCGTTAGCGTATAAAATGGGTAATTCTTCCAAAGGCAAATATCCCAGGAAACGTACCTGCTTTTCCAGGTGATGCGTCGCCACAAAACGCAACAACTCTTCATGAGATTCTTTAGAAGCGCCTGTACATACCAATAAAGGGCGCATACGATATCGTTCTCGCAGAATCACCAACGCTTGGAGCAAGGTTAAATGATTCTTATGCGGCCATGTATTCGCTGGATAGAAAAGATACTCCCCAGGAGGAAGTTGATATTTTTGGAGTACCCTTTGCTCTTGCTGAGGGGAATAAGTGCGAGCATGATAGATAGGATCAGCCGCTAGGTACAAAGTAGTAATTTTGTCAGGAGGCACATGATAACGCTCAATAAGGGAACGTCGGGTAAACTCCGAAATAGCACCAATATGCATCGCCTGTTGCACAGCATCTTGATAAATCTTTCGCCGCTCTGCCAGCTGTTCTGGCGAGAAAAACTCAGGGTGATATTCGTGCTGAATGTCGGGAACTAACAAGACATTACGCAAAGGTCGCAAAATAGGATGAATATAACCGGAGATAGAAAAAGAAACGGCGCCTTTCAAAGCGCGCAATGTCCGGAGACGGCGTACTTCTGGCGTCTGCCAATAAGGCCATTTAAGCCGTCCCGCTAACCGTCGACTCAGCTCGAATAGACGGTCTACTGCATAACGCCGCTCCAAAGGGAAAAAGGAAAAATTCGGCGCGTACCGCAGGTCTAAGGTATAACGCAAAATTTGTGGCCCCAAAAGCATATATTCTGTTTCTCGATCTAAGGCAATGAGCTCCTTCAAAAAGGAGCGCGCCAAGCTCTCAATGCCTCCCGCTAAACCAGGATACATCCAGTGAAGGTCTAACACGACCTTACGATTCCGCACATAATGAGGATAATGTGCCTGAAAGGCTTCTCGAATGGCGTTTTGGTAACGATGGGCAATATGCGTCGGATGATGCTGCTTTAAGATTATCTCCCGACCATGCCGCTTGAGATTCTCCTTAAGTCGTGGATCATTAAAAATTCGCAGAATCTGGGTTACCATAGTGTCACGGTTATCGGCAATAAGTAAATGTTTACCTTCCTCATAAGCAAGGCCTTCTGCACCCAGGGAAGTGGAAACGATACACTTTTCCATTCCCCAAGCCTCTAAAATCTTATTGCGCATTCCGGCCCCATAGCGTAGGGGGACAACAATAACTTCAGCAGTTGCGATATAGTGACGGATATCTTCAACAAAGCCAGTAACTACTATCCCCGGAAGATTGGACAAATTTTGTACTTCAGGGGCAGGATCCCTACCCACAATCCAGAACTCTGCCTGTGGCCATAGTTGCCGAATCTTAGGAAATACCTCGTGGGCAAAATACAGAGCTGCATCCACATTGGGAGGGTGGTTCATGGTTCCTGTAAACATAATGCGCCCCGGTACTTCCTGAAAGGCCGTCAGCGGTTGAAAATACTCAGGGTCCACGGGAATAGGAACTGTCACTAAACGATTGGGGCGAAAATGCGCTCGCGCATACGCTTCATCTACGGAAGAGACCGTGATTGCGAGCTCATACCGTTGAGCATATTTCCGCTCAAAATGGCGATAACGCCAAGTTTCCAACCGCTCAATCCAGCGGGCCCACAATGATTGAGCCAATCCTGCTCGTTGTTCATAAATACGCGATCGGACATCATGAAATACCAATACGCGGAGAGGGAATTCGGGTAAATAGTCGATCCAATGCGCGTGGACACTTTGGATGACAATAAGGACATCCCAAGGGTGAGCCAACAGAGCCTGGTACAAAGGTTCTGCTAAATTGCGAAAGGTGAGATCGGCAAATTTTGTATCAGTTGGTCGAAGCCAGTCGCGCCACCAATGCCACATTACTTTGAAACGTTGCCGCCATCCCGGAGGCTCTTGAGGTGCTCGATCCTTGGGCGACATATTCACAAAGGGACTCCACCAGAGATACATATCAATATCGTAACGACGCAGTGAATCCAAGGCGTCAGCTTGTCGCTGCGTATGCACAGCCGATACCAGCCCTACTTGATGGCCTAATTGACGAAGGCCAATCGTATTAAGGTATTCATGCATAGCCCGACCAGGGAAAATGGGCAAATCTGGGTTAAGGATCAAAATCCGTAGAGGTTCTTTGAACGGGAGCACTGTCATACTTTCTCCTCGCGCGGCGGGATCACTTCAACCTCCATTCCACCGGGTAAATCACACATTCCATGGTGGCTGAGCACTGCAGGGCGACGCTGATGTGGTAACATCACAGTAAAATTCACCGCTTTTGGCACATGGCATAAACGCACTGACCCTTGTCGTAAATCCTGATAGGGTAAGCGTTCTCGTTGTTGATAGAAAGAAGGAAGAATTTCAACCAAACCAATTTCCAAAGTATACTCACCAACTGCTAAATTCAACTTTACCCATTGATGACAACGAATACGAGACCCTTTAGCGACTCTGTGAGGCAAAGAAGTATCCGATTCTAAAGCCGTTTTCCCGTGGACCAATATACCGTGTTCATCATGGACAGCAATCCCCCCAATAGGCATACTCCCTTCTTCTATCATCTCAAATTCGTAGTAAACATGCAGCACTTCTCCCTGGAAAAACGAGTGACGCGGGCGTCCTTGTTCATCGGTCAACAACAACCCGACACAGCGCGCTTTTTGATGGCGAACCTGCTTCTCGTCTGGCAAGGGAGGGAGGATGGGCCACTCCCCTTCACCAGAAGGCTGAAAAACAGCAGCAACCTCCTTTTCCCGCTCCAGCATTTCCTTTATCACCATTTGCCGATCTTCCTGCTCCATCAGCATATAAAGCCTGACGGCTTCGGAGGGGTTGCCAAAATATCGCACGCTCCCATTTTGTAACAGTAAAGCCTCGTGGGCAAACATCTCCACATCAGCCATACTGTGGGTCACTAACACCACCGCTGTCCCTCGCTCCAACAGTTCTCTCATTCGTTGATAACATTTCTGACGAAAAAACACATCGCCAACTGCCAATGCCTCATCTACCAAAAGCACATCGGGCTCCAACCCGGTGGTAACCGCAAAAGCTAAGCGAATGAACATGCCGCTGGAATAGTATTTCACAGGCTGATCGATAAAATCACCAATATCTGCGAACGTGACGATTTCGTCGACTTTAGCATCAACTTCCTTGTGCGAAAGGCCCAAAATTGCCCCATTAAGGTAAATATTCTCCCGTCCTGTAAATTCAGGGTTAAAGCCCATTCCTAACTCCAGTAAAGCAGCCACCCGTCCACGGACATGGATTTCGCCCGACGTTGGGCGTAAGGTCCCCACTAACAATTGCAGTAGAGTGGATTTCCCGCTGCCATTACGTCCAATGACTGCCAACAACTTGCCAGGGCACAAGTCAAAAGAAACGTCACGCAGAGCCCAGAACTCTCGTCCATAGGTACGACCAAAGCGCCAAAGTAAAGCATGCTTAAGCCGATCGTGCGGCTGGGCAAATAATCGGTACGCTTTGCTTAATCCCCGTACCCGAACAACCGGTTCACAGGACATCGGCAAACCCTCGCTTAGCATAATGGAACCAAACAAGACCAAGCCAGGCAAAAGAGCCGGTTAATCCGACCCATAGCCACCAAATTCCCCACTGAGGCATCAAGCCCCACAAAAGCACCCGCCGTACCGAGTCAACAATAAAAGCCAGCGGGTTGAGACGAACTACAAAAGCTAAATATTTAGGAATCAGCGAAGGAGGATACACAATCGGCGTAATGAAAAACCATAACCGCAATCCTACTTGAACCATGTTGACCAGGTCACGCAAGTAAACACCCAAAGAGGCAAGTCCCCATGCAAAACCCAACGAGAGGAAAAGCAAAGGCAATAAAGCCAAAGGCAACAACAGCCAAGTCCAAAGCAATTCGCCACGCACCCACCAGGTCGCTCCTAGTACCAACAGTAACCCCACGCTCCCGTGAAACCACGCTACTCCGACACGAACCACGGGCAAGATCTCCAAGGGAAAGACGATCTTTTTAACATAGCTAGGCTTCTGTAAAATTTCCAAGGACGCTGTAGTAAATACCTCGCCAAACATATTAAAAGGGACCAACCCAGCCAATAAAATCAACCCAAAAGGCATGGTTTGCGCGACTCCTTCAGGAGAAGGCCAAGTGCCTTTCAATAAGATCCCAAATACAAAAGAATAGATAACCAGATCGAACAAGGGCGTCAATATCGGCCATAGACCGCCTAAAATCATGGCTCGATATTCCGATTGAATTTCACGCTTGAGTAGCAGCCAAACGAGGCCGCGATAATGCCACCACTGCAGCATATCGTTACCTCCGCTAAGATTTTCAACATTTTTCACAGCGTAGCTCCATGGCTTGGGACAAATCGTTTGCTCGTTCAATAAGTTATCGCGCTTCATGGTTTTCTGTCAAGAAAACACTAAAATTTTGGCCCTGGCACGCACTCTTGTTTACTCTTGTTCACTTGTCTGTTCATCTAAGATTTGAGGGAGTCTTCATTTGGACAGATTTTCCAGAGATGCTAACAGGTATTCAATGCCTTGCCAACGCCGCAAGCGACGAGCCCAACGAAATAGACGGCTTTGCCGTATAGCAGCAGCCAAAAGCCTGACTTGTTGTTGATACTGATACAACAGGCTAGTCAACTGCGCTATCTGCGCCTCACGCTCTTGCACCGCGGCGCTCAACTGCGCTATCTGCGCCTCACGCTCTTGCACCGCGGCGCTCAACTGCGCTATCTGCGCCTCACGCTCTTGCACCGCGGCGCTCAACTGCGCTATCTGCGCCTCACGCTCTTGCACCGCGGCGCTCAACTGCGCTATTTGGGTGTTCCGCTCTTCAACCATTGTGGTCAAATAAGCAATTTGTGCTTCCTTTTCTTGTCGATCACCCTCCATTGACAGATGATGCATTCGCAGATTCAATAAAGATTCCACAATACGTCCCCCGCGAGTACGCTCCAAAGCCTCAGATATCGCTTCTGGCGCATTGGGAGACATTGATTGGCGCGCAGCCACAAAAAACATATCGTAATGCGCAAAAATAGCAGGTTCAAAGTGCACCCACGAAAAACCTACTCGCTCGAATAACAGCCGCACGGCCCGCCGGCTAAAAAGAAAAAGATGCTGCTCGGGCTTAAATTGTTGCAAAAAAGGATGTTGTTGGGCCACTAAATCCTGATACTCATATTCCTCCCGAAAATCTGGCGTTTGGATGAGGAAGAAACCGTGGGGACGCAATAAATTCGCCGCCCGGCGCATCGTTCCCTCAGGATCAGGTAAGTGCTCCAACACATCCATCAAAACCACAACATCCACCGAATTGGGCGGGAGATTTTGGTGTTCTAACGGTCCTTGAAGAACAGGAATATGAAAAAGTTCCCGTGACCATGCTACCAACCAAGGGCTCAGCTCCAACCCCTGGGCACGATAACCAGCTTCCGTCATCATGGCCACAAATCCTCCATGGCCACTTCCCAGCTCTAGCACATCCGCTGGGGGAAGACGATAGCGCAGCAAAACATTCAGCCAGTAGAGTACACGTTCGGAAAGATCACTTCGGGCCCGAGAGAGTAAATCAGGATAACCATATTGCTCCGGCAACCGCTTGAGGTAATAATCTTTGCTGTACAATTCCCCTTGGTCAGCCACCTCCGTCAACGGCTCATCAGGCCATTCGCGCAATACCAGTGTCCCACAAGCGGGGCAACGCCAATAATCAGGAGAAAAAGGCTCCAAATGGCGTTCGCCACACCAACAATGTTTACGCTCCATCAGGTCATCTCCTCACATTCGTTCAGCCCAGACAATCAACCCCGCCCCCTCACCCTGAGCTGTTGGTGGCTCAAGAACCCATAAACCCTGCAAGATACGATACAATCCTTCCTCATAACGAGGAAGCCCAAGCAAATACCGCCGCAGAACCTCGCCCACTTCACCATTAGAGGAGGATTTTACATGCCACAACTCATCCAAGAACAAAAAAAACCGGGCAAACGGCTCCGGCACAATTGGCCAAGATTCCAAAACACGAAATCCCACTTGTTCAATCTTCTCCTCCCAAACAGCACGGGTAAAAGGATTAACCAAATGATGAAAGTCAGCGTAAGCCTGCCAGAGCGCCTCACCCCGCTGCGTCTCTCCCAGGGTCGCGGCGAGACGCCGTAACGGTGCCCAAACCACCAGACGGTCTGTCACCACACTAAACAGCAGCCGCCCGCCCGAGCACGTGACGCGAGCCATCTCGGCCAATACGCGGTCAATGTGATCCATATGCTCCAACGCGCAATTGGAAAACACCGCCGCGTATGTGCCGGTCGGCAAGGGTAAAGCATGGGCAGGGGCACAAAAGACCCGTTGATAAACCTGCTCCTGACGAGCTAAAGTCACAGCCTGAGGGCTGAGGTCGACCCCATCCGCGCGAGGCACAGGGCTCCAAATCTGTCTGAAGAAGCGGCCATCGCCACACCCCACGTCCAACACCGGTTCAGGCAGTTGATAATGCCGATAAAACGCCAACTCCCAGGCCCGCCAAAGCGTTAAAGGCAAAATGCGGGGATATAAACGCTCTAATTCAACAAAAGTTTTCCACCATTCTTCAAAATTTAAAGGAAAACGCATAAGGCACCTCAAGGCGACAAATTATAAATAGCCGAATTGCTGCAAAGCTCTCCCCGCAATATCTCGAAAAATGCGCTCTTGCTCCGCGGTCAAATACTCGCGCCAATTGCCAGCCTCGCCCTTCCGAACAAAGGTGTTATAAGTAAATACTTGCGCCAATGCTTGACGCCACCGCTCCTTGGTATTCTTTTGAACTGCGCGCACTATGGCTTGCTCGGCCACCGGGCGGCCCAAAAGATGTAATACGCGCTGCAGTTCCCTTTCCGGAGCAGACAGAAAATCTTCATAACGTACTTGAATAACTCCAGGCTCGTTAAGCCAAGCAAGAACAAAATCTCGCCACTTTTTAGCTTCAGTACGCAAGTAAACATCGAATGGGACATCAAAGCTGTCATAAATACCATTGCGAACACAAAACTCACTCTCATAAATATATTTTGAGACTAATACATCACGTCCATCTCGCACTAAATGCACAATCTGAGCCGGAAAATCGTGCATATTAGAGCCTGGCAACTCGTGCGATTTGATAACGCATATAGGAGGAAGATCCAACAATAGATCATCACAGTACCAAGGATGCTTCCGCACATCAAAAACCCTATAATTCGCTTTGACATAGATATCTCTTTTAGGCCACCCCAGCGCATCGCCGATAAGGCTGGTGACCCAAGTCCCCCCCGATTTAGGATATTCTGCAACGATAACGCGATCCATCTGCATATTTCTCCTCAAACACTTACCAAGTGAGGTCTCGTTCATACCCTAAAGCCACCAACAAACCACCGTAATAGGCTTTGAACACTTCTTTTACCCGAGGTGTAAAGTAATTCCGCCAATCTCCAGCCACGCCTTTCCGCGCGTGAGCCTGGACATCTTCTTCGCCCCGTTTACGCCCGGTAAGATTCTCGAAACGATGCGCAACGACGATTTCCTCCAGGTGCTTAGGGGAAATCGGCCATCCCGCTTCATCAATGAGAACGCTCTTAAAAATCTCTACATCGTGTTGCAACAAGTCTTCATAACGAAGCAACCGTTCTCCAGCACGCCACCAAGAAAATTGAATGCGTGCTATAGCAGGCAGCCAGTGCTCTAAAAGCCACAGCAATCCTTTTTCTCGACTCAGTTGGTTAAGCGTCGCCCGCCATATGGGAATCGATCCCATGGGCGGATGACTGACTTTGATACTGAAATAGGCTGAAACCAGCGTATCACGCAAATCTCGTATGACCACGAAGCGATACCATTTCGGTGGCAACTGGGCTTGGTCAAATTCTTCTTTACTCAAATAAACGGTTGGGTATATTTTCCCCTGTTTAACCGGCTCTTGGAGAAAGTGAGCACTTTTCAAGGTTGGCGGCACCACCCGTTCCGGGAAAGCCGCCTGCAAAATGTGGCGGATCCACTGCGAGCCCGCTTTTTGATGAGTTACATGAATTAAAGCCGGTAAGGGCTCCTCCCCTAGAGAAACGGGCCTCGGTTGCTGCATGGCTGTTCCAAAACGAACGGCGTTTGGGGGTACAGTTTCAAAGAATGCGTCCTCAACCAAATCGGTCATGCCATGATGCAATAACTTCCCCTGCGGAGAAAGGTCAACCCAGATTCCGGCTATATCCTCGACCCGAAGCATTTCAATGATTGCACTTGCGAAATTCATATAATCAATATTTCCTCTTATGTATTTCTCGTATACTTCCTGCGCCACACGTGCCAAACCAACCGTCAATCGATACTTCCCCGGAGCCAAACGCAAAGTCGCAATATATCGAGCGCGCAACCGCCAACCAGGTTTCACGCTTTTCAATTTCAATCTTGGCGCAGGCTCAACCTGATAAGTATTCTTGCCAAAAACCGTATTTCCTGTATCATCCCGCAAAACAATGCCACTGCTCAACATTTGGTTTGCTTCCAACCCTCGCCGAATTTCCCATTCAGTGTAGATCACAGCCAACTCACCTTGTGCAAAACGTTCCCGCGCGCGCCCCCCCGCGTCACATACAGCCAGGCCTGTCAGTTGGGCTTGGGCATTGGCACTCTTAGGCACAGATATGAAAGCTTTAGGATTTTGAGGCCAATTTGGAATACGAGACAAATCAAATTCAGCCATTTTGACGCTCCTCAGTGCATAATCAACGCCGATTCTAGTCATTGCTCAGCCACGGCAGCACCGGATGCTGGAAAACTTCACAAACTCTGCGGCTCATTTCTTCTACCGAAAGTTTGCGGGCGGGTTCGGTCACTTTCCTTTTTGCATGTACCCATCTCGGCTCGATGGGATTCAACCAAGGGCTTTTCGTCGGTAACAAAACGGCCAACAAGCGAGTTCCTTTGCCTGTCCGTTTTACCTCTTGATTATGTCGGTGAATTCACTGCCGCACCATTTTGCTCTTGTGCCATGAGGCGTTGTCCCAAATCATGACCAGCACCCGTATGCCTTTTTCCCATGCGCGTTCCGTTACCCAGTCCAGATATTGGATGGTCGGACCGCTTTTGGGATTTCCTTCCACGAACCGCAGCCATACTTCTTCCTTATTTCGCCCAACGGAGGAAGATCCCGTAACAAGCAAAGGCCTTGGGCTCAGTATCCTCTTTCTCGTGGGTTTGTGCGATCAGCCGTAAGGGTTCATACGCCGTCCAGGCGTGCTGGTTGGGATGGGTGAGGCGGCTCCACCAGGTTTCATCCTGATACCCTATGGCCCAATCCTCGCGCTGTGCTGCGGTTGCTTTCAACCGCGCAAGACGTTTTTTTGTGGGTGTAGGGGGGATCTGGGCTGGTGATCCACTTTTTCGCCCGTTTCCACTTGACGCCCAGCCGATGAAGCACCTGGCGTACGGTTTCTATGCTCACCTTCTTTTCCGTGAGCCCTCGCTCGTAGCTCACTTCGGCTAACAATTCCAGGGTCCAAATGCTCGACGGCTTGCCAAAGTCCCTGGGACTGCGGTGCAGTAAGGCTTTGAGTTTCTGGGCGTTTTCCTCCGTGTAGGCCCGGTGAATACGGTGTGGCCGCCGAGACTTTTTCTTCAGCACCTCAAGACCTGCTTCGTTGAAGCGGTGAATGGTCTGACGCACACTTTCACGGCTGTATCCGACGCTGCGGGCAATCTCGTCGATGGATGAACCTTCTGCGCTGAAAAGGATTACTTGACTGCGGCGCATGACGAAGGCGTCCGACGAACGCAGCCCGGCTTCGAGGATTTCCCGCTCTTGCTGGGTCAGTTCTCTGACAAATAATTTTGGCCTCATAAGGTCAATTTTACCACCAGACCACCAAAATCTCGGCTAAGCGCGCATTAGGGGGTGCACTCAAATGTTGTAGATAAGGCTATCGTATGGCCAGATCTCTCCCCACCCCCTGGCGGAGGCTGTCCTTCGTGAGGACAGCCTCCGCCTTCCCCCCTCCCCTCCCTTCAGTAAGGGAGGG
>Ga0256833_1002661_pt1 | contig 12444 bp, 11 predicted proteins | sample 356284metaG_FD_190535 | JGI IMG/M metagenome (GOLD analysis project Ga0256833, IMG submission 190535) | Hydrothermal vent microbial communities from Mid Atlantic Ridge, Atlantic Ocean - 356-284 | ecosystem: Environmental > Aquatic > Marine > Hydrothermal vents | place: Atlantic Ocean: Mid...
AATCCAGAATTTCTGAAAAACAGCAGTTCTTTTGCTGACAGAAGAATTTACAAATACATTAAAGAAGGAAAGACTTTGAAGGAAATAGCCTATGAAATGAGGCACATGCCTTTTCAAACTTATAAAAGATTATTTGAGCTTTATGAGTCTGGTATCATAAAAATAAAAGAGAAAAAACGAAAGGAACCTGAAAAGAGAATCATATATCTTTCAGATCTGTACAAAATTGGTAGAGAGTATGAGGAGCGAGGCAAATTTGAAAAAGCTCTGGCTGTGTACTGGAAAATGTATAAAATGAAGGGTGTGAAAATGGAAGATGTGGAATGGATCGAGAAGGCGGTCCAGAGAGCCAGGAAAATTCTTCTTGAACATTATGTTCCTCTTCATGGTGTCCCCTATCTTAAAATGAGCCTTCAGGAGATAATGAAGTACAAATTTACCCCTGAAGAGGGTTACATGATATCGAGAATTGATGGTGTGTGGGATACCGATTCTATAATTAAGGTGAGTCCATTAAAGGAGCTTGATGCCCTCTACTTTTTTAAGAAACTGAAGGATAGAGGAATAGTGGATTTCAAATCAGGAGGTAGTAGATGAGAAGGTACAATCCGGCCGAGATTGAACCGAAATGGCAGAAAAAATGGGAGGAAAAGAAGCTTTTCAAAGCAGAGATGGACAGATCAAAGAAGAAGTATTATGTACTTGAAATGTTTCCATATCCCAGTGGAAGACTCCATATGGGACATGTGAGAAACTATTCCATTGGAGACGTGATTGCGAGATTTAAATGGATGCAGGGTTACAATGTTCTTCATCCAATGGGGTGGGACGCTTTTGGTCTTCCAGCTGAAAATGCTGCCATAAAGCACAATACCCACCCTGCAAAGTGGACATACAGTAACATTGATTATATGAGAAAGCAGTTGAAAAGGCTTGGTTTTTCCTATGATTGGGATAGAGAAGTTACCACCTGTGAACCGGAATATTACAGGTGGGAACAGAAGGTATTTACTGAAATGCTGAATAAGGGTCTGGCCTACAGGAAAACGAGTCTCGTCAACTGGTGTCCCACATGTAAAACTGTTCTTGCCAATGAACAGGTTATAGATGGAAAATGCTGGAGGTGCAAAACTCCTGTAGAATTGAAGGAGCTGGAGCAATGGTTTTTTAAAATAACTGATTACGCTGAAGAGCTTCTTGAGGGTACAAAAGAACTTGAGAAAGGCTGGCCCCAGGAAGTTCTCACAATGCAGAGAAACTGGATTGGAAAATCTGTTGGTGCCGAGGTGGATTTTCCCCTGGAAGATGGATCTGGAAGTATAAAAATTTTCACAACAAGACCAGATACTCTTTTTGGTGTGACCTTTATGTCTCTTGCTCCTGAACATCCCCTTGCCCTTGAGCTCACCAGAGGTACAGAGTATGAAAGGGAGGTTAGGGAATTTATAAACAGGGTCAGAAGGGAAAACATAAAGAAAAAGTCTGAAGATGAGTATGAGAAAGAGGGTGTTTTTACAGGGAAATATGCCATAAATCCACTTAACGGTAGAAAAGTTCCCATTTATGTTGCGAATTTTGTCCTGATGGAATATGGAACCGGTGCGATAATGGCTGTTCCAGCCCATGATCAGAGAGATTTTGAATTTGCCAGGAAGTACAATATTCCCATTATTGTGGTTATTCAGCCAGAGGGGGAAGAACTTGTCCCGGAAAAAATGACAGAGGCATATGAAGGTCCCGGTTATCTGGTGAATTCAGGTCAGTTTACAGGCATGCATAATGAGGAGGCCAAAGAGGCAATCGTAAGATACCTCGAGGAGAAGGGTATTGGTAAGAAAGCTGTAAGTTACAGGCTGAGAGATTGGGGCATAAGCAGGCAGAGGTACTGGGGTGCTCCGATACCTGTGGTTTACTGTGAGAAGTGTGGTATAGTACCTGTTCCTGAAGAGGAACTGCCTGTAACGCTTCCAGAGGATGTGGATTTTACTCCTGAAGGAGGTTCCCCCCTTGCCAAGAAGAAGGAATTTGTTGAAACAAGATGCCCGAAATGTGGAGGTCCTGCCAGGCGAGAAACTGACACTATGGATACATTCGTGGAATCTTCCTGGTATTTTCTGAGATACACCAGCCCTCACTACGACAGAGGCCCCTTTGACAGGGAAGAAGCAGAGTACTGGATGCCAGTGGATCAGTATATTGGTGGAATCGAGCATGCAGTCATGCATCTTCTCTACGCGCGCTTCTATACCAGAGTCCTGAGAGATCTGGGATACATTGATCTTGATGAACCATTCACAAGGTTGCTCACGCAGGGTATGGTGCTGAAAGATGGGGCAAAAATGGATAAGTCCAGGGGAAATATTGTGGAACCCAACGAGATAATTGAAAAGTATGGTGCAGACACCGCAAGATTGTTTATCATGTTTGCCGCGCCACCAGAAAAATCTCTGGAGTGGAGTGATACGGGAGTTGAGGGAGCGTATCGTTTCCTTAACAGGGTATGGAAGCTGATTATGGAAAATATTGATCTTGCAAATCTGCCCTTTACGAAACCTGATGTGTCAGAACTAAGCAGAGAAGAGAAGGAAAGTTACAGATTCCTCAATAGAACGATTAAAAAGGTTACAGAGGATCTTGAAGGAAAGAGATTCAACACTGCCATTGCCGCGATAATGGAGTTCGTCAATTACCTCTCACAGAGATTGGGAGAAAAGGCCAATCTATCTGAAAAAGAGAAGGAGATTCTGGGTGAATCTCTCAGGGATCTTGTGCTGATGCTTAGCCCTTTTGCTCCCCACATATCTGATGAATTATGGAGCGAGATAAAGGGAAAGGAGTCTTTCACCCTAAAGGAAAGGTGGCCTGAGTATGATCCAGAGGGACTTGCAGTGGATGAGGAGCTTATAGTTATTCAGGTAAATGGAAAGCTCAGGGGAAGAATTACGGTTCCTGTGGATGTATCAGAAGATGAGGTTAAAAGACTTGCCATGGAAAATGAAAATGTTAAGAAGTACATAGAGGGAAAGGAAATAAAGAGAATAATCTTTGTCCCGCATAAGCTGGTAAACATTGTTGTGTAAGGTGAAGAAAGAATCAGGAATTTTAATAGCCTTAACTGTTTTTTTAATTTCAGGCTGCTCATACCATTTAATTAAACTGACACGGAAACGCATTTATTTGAAAGAAGTAAGAAGTGAAGTTAGTTTCCTGACAGGTATTGAACCTGAAATTGCCTCTGCTCTTTTGAGGAATCTGGGGAGGAGAGGAATATCATTCACCACTGATTGTCCGGAGGTAACTGTTGATCTTCTCTCAGTTAACCCTGGTGACTACTACTATACACCTTCAGGTTACATTGCCAGAATTACGGGAGTGGTAAAATACAGAGTAAAAATTACACCATGCCATGGCAAAAGCTTCTCAAGGGTAGTTGGTATACCGTTAACCTATACTTATTATTCCCATCCCTACGGGACTGAGGCTTCCATGAGGAGTTCAATTGTCAATGGAATTGATAAACTGAGTGAAAAAATAGTGGAGTTACTGAATGGGGATAGTTTCACTGATAGGTAAGTGGACAAAGGATCCATCTGGACCATATCTCATTGAAACAAAGCATGAGTTTTATAAATTTTTTCTGCCATATGTGTGGGTAAAATTGTACAGCAGAGGTGAACATCACAGAATTGATCTATTGGAAAGTGACTTCAAATCACTTCTATCTCTGACCAGAGAAGGTGATCTTTTTTCCACTTTCAAACTGATAGTACTTACGGGAATTGAAAAGTTGAGCAGAGAAGATAAGGAGACCCTCAGCAGAATAATTGCTGGAAGCGGGGATAAGTATGATGTTCTTGCCATTACTTCTGCTCCATTTCCTGTAAAGGGTGCAGATTACAGGAAATTCGATTATTTACCATCCAGAGAGGAGCTGGAAAAGCTGATAGATTTCACTGTAAAACTCCTTGGAGGAGAAATAGAAAGGGAGGCTACCCAGTATCTTGCTGAATATTTTCAGGATCAGCCCCATTTTCTGCTAAAGGAGCTGGAAAAGTTACTCTCCTATAGAGAGGATGGATTGATAACAGTTGAGGCTGTGAAAAATCTGGTTGTTCCTCTGAAGGAGGAAAATGTGTTTGCTCTTATAGATGCTATCAGAAAAAAGGAGATAGGCGAGGCTTTCAGGGTAATCGATTCTTTTTCTGAAAGTATTAAGGCTGTCCAGCTTATAAGAATAATTTTCGCTCACTTTCACAGATTACTTGAAGTTAAGACCGGGTTATCTCTGGGTGTCAGGGGGGATCACCTTGCACGGAGAACGGGCGTTAAACCGTCCTATCTTGCAAGATTGATAACGGAAGCTCAAAAATTTTCTTTTGAGGAACTTGAGAAAATAATTACTGAAATTGATAAAACTGAACTACAAATCAAGGCGCAGAAAATTCCACCCCGTTTTCTTTTAAAGAAATTTGTGATTGATCTTGTGAATTCTCAGGATTCACTTTTTACCTGAGCCATGTAAGCATTAACTTTTTTGTATAGTCGCGAAATTTTCCTTGCAGCGGTGTTTCTGTGGATCACTCCTTTACTTCTTGCCTTATTTATTTCCTTCAGAGCCTGTTTGAATAGAGGTTCTATTGATTCAACTTCCTTTTTCTCCATTGCTTTAAGAAGCTTCTTTATCGCTGTTTTAATCCTGGATTTGTACATCCTGTTTCTTTCTCTCCTCTTCAGGCTCTGTCTGTGTCTCTTTTCTGCAGACTTATTTCTACCCACCTGACGGAAACCTCCTTTTTGGAGATAAGTATATGGGTTAGTAATTTGCTGTCAAGAGGGAACTTTGCTCTCATTTCTTTAACCAATAAAATTAAATTACCATGTATGAGATTTTCAGTGGAGAGAGAGGCTTAATTCTCAAATTGGTGAATGGTGGGGATCTTTTCTGCTTGAGAATCCCTGCAGGTTTGCCAGAAATGGATAATCAGAGCCGTCTTGCCATAGAGGTGAAGTGTCCCGAAAATCTGGAACCCGTGGAAAGGGGTGAAATGATCCCGTGGTTCTGGCTCGAGAAGGTGAAAAGGGTTGTGCTGGTGAGAGGTGGAGTCGAAGAATTATTAACCATAAGGTACTGGAAAGATGTGAGATGGTTTGTGATTAAGGGTGAAGGTGGTGTTGAGGTTTCTTCTGGTGGACTGCCCGTTGAGTGTAAGAATGGTGAAATATACGCCTATATCGTCAGGCCATCTGGAAAAGAAAATTTTGCACTTCCCAAAGGCTTGATAGAAAAAGGGGAGAAACCAGAAGAAACAGCTGTGAGAGAAGTTTTCGAGGAAACAGGTTTAATAGTTGAGCCTGGTCCTTTTATAGAGAGGGTGAATTATCAATACAGGCATCCAGATAAAAAGATAAGAATCTACAAAGAGGTTTTTTACTTTCTTCTGTATGTTAGAGGTGGAGACCCTTCGAAGCACGACTGGGAGGTGGCGGAAGTTAAGAAGGTGAAGCTATCAGAAGTTGATAAATATCTGAAGTACTCTTCGGAGAAGAAAGCTCTCCGCAGACTACTTGAAAGGGTGAAAAATGGAGAACTTAATATCTGCTAACAGGGAATTGTGGTTTGACTGGAAATGGCAATTGATGAATTCACTGAAAAGGATCGAGGATATTGTGGATTACTTTCCTTTTTTGAAAGAAGATCTTGAGAATTTAAAATGGGTTACAAAAAAATACCGGTTTTCTGTTACCCCCTACTATCTTTCACTCGCCGAGAATGATCCTGATGACCCAATCCTCAAACAAATTATTCCTGATGTTCTTGAAATAGCGAGGAGGGGAGACCCTGATCCATACAGAGAGGATGAACATTCCCCCGTTCCCCATCTTGTCCACAGGTACAGTGATAGAGTTGTTCTGCTTGTCACAAATATCTGTCCAGTTTACTGCAGGCACTGTATGAGGAAAAGATGGTGGAGGAGAAAGGGGTATGTTCTCAGAGGACCACTTCTTGAAGAAGCATTGAATTATATCAGGGCCCACGAAGAGGTGAAAGATGTGCTTTTATCTGGAGGCGAACCTCTTTTACTGAAAGATGAAGAACTGGATTACATTCTATCTAAGCTTAGAGAAATTAAACACTTAAAGGTTTTAAGAATCGGTTCCCGGGTGCCTGTAACTCTTCCGATGAGGCTTACTGAAAGCCTGGGAAGAGTTTTTGAGAAATATGCCCCAATCTACATAAATACCCATTTTAATCATCCGAGAGAATTGTCAGATTTTACCATCGAAAGAATGAAAAATTTTACCAGGTACGGTGTTATCTGGGGTAATCAGACTGTTCTCCTGAAGGGTGTCAATGATTCTGTGGAAATTCTGAAGGAGTTGTTTTACAATCTCCTGTCTGCTGGAGTCAGACCTTACTATCTATTTCAGTGTGATCCTGTGGAGGGTGTGGAGCATTTCAGAGTCCCCCTTTCCAGAGCAATAGAAATCTACAGGCAACTGATGAATTTTTCAGGAATGGCACTTCCCAAATTTGCCCTTGATCTGCCAGAGGGCGGAGGAAAAGTGATCATTTCTTCACCCTGTGAGGTCAGGAAGATGGAGAATGGATACCTGGTTAGAAGCAACGATAGGGGGGAGGTCTTCTACCCTGATCCTCCTTTTAAATAAATTTCTCACCATTTTCCTGTCTGAAGATACTCATCTATTGCTCTGGCTGCCACTCTTCCATCACCCATGGCCAGAATAACTGTGGCTTCTCCTCTAACTATGTCTCCCCCTGCAAAAACACCTTTTTTGGATGTTTTCCCTGTGGCAGGGTCAACAATGATATTTCCCCACTTGTTGGTCTCAATGTCAGGAGTGGTCTGTAGGAGAAGAGGATTGGAAGAATTTCCTATTGCCACGATGGCTGTATCAACTTCAATTTCATACTCAGTGCCTGGCACAGGAATGGGTCTTCTTCTTCCCGATTCATCAGGCTCACCTAACTGCATTTTTATTACCCTGACAGCCTTCAATCTTCCCTCTTCATCACCTATGAATTCCACGGGATTTGTTAAAAAGACGAATTCCACTCCTTCTTCTTCTGCATGAGCTATCTCCTCTGTTCTTGCTGGCATTTCTTTTCGGGATCTTCTGTAAATGAGGTAAACTTTTTCGGCACCTGATCTCAGAGCAGTTCTTGCAGCGTCCATGGCGGTGTTTCCCCCACCAATCACTGCGATTCTTCTGCTTTCAATCAGAGGGGTATCGTAATCGGGAAACATGTACGCCTTCATCAGGTTCACCCTTGTGAGGTACTCATTTGCAGAATAGACTCCAATCAGATTTTCTCCAGGAATATTGAGAAACCATGGAAGGCCTGCTCCTATACCTATAAATACCGCATCGTAACCTTCTTTCTCCATCAATTCATCTATAGTCGCAGTTTTACCCACCACAAAGTCAGTGACGATTTCCACTCCAAGTTTTTCCAGAAGCTCAATTTCCTTCTGGACGATTGATTTGGGTAGACGAAATTCAGGTATTCCATAAACAAGAACTCCGCCTGGCTTGTGAAGAGCTTCAAAAATTGTGACTTCATAACCCTTCTGAATGAGATCAGCGGCAACTGTCAATCCTGCTGGTCCTGCTCCTATGACTGCTACCTTTTTCCCTTTGGGGGATTCCCTGGGGGGGATTTCTATGAGGTTATTTTCTCTTTCATAATCTGCCACGAAACGCTCAAGATTTCCAATAGCCACAGGCTTGAATTTCTTTCCCAGTACGCATTCTGCTTCGCACTGCTCATCCTGGGGGCAAACTCTGCCGGTAATTGCTGGGAGAAGGTTGGTCTTTTTGATTACTCTTACAGCCCCCAGAAAGTCACCTTCCTCAATTTTCTTTATAAAACCTGGAATATCTATTTCAACAGGACAGCCCTTTACACAGGGTGGGTCAGGACACTGAAGACACCTTTGAGCCTCCTTCATCGCCAGTTCTGGAGTATAACCGAGGGGAACCTCCCTGAAATTCTTTATTCTCTCATGGGGATCCTGCTCAGGCATTGGTTGTCTTGGTATTTTTAATCTTTCTTTTGTACTTAACTTCTTTCTCTCACCCATTTTTTTACCTCCTCAAAAAGTGGCACCCTGCTGCATTTTCAGGTATCTTTCAAGGGCAATTTTCTCCTGTTTTATGTAGGCTCTGTTTCTCTTCCAGAGCAGATCAAAATCAACCTGATGAGCGTCAAATTCTGGCCCATCAACGCAGGCAAATTTTGTTTCTTCCCCAACCAGTACCCTGCAGGCACCACACATACCTGTTCCATCCACCATTATTGGGTTGAGACTTGCAACAGTTTTTATTCCATGTGGTCTTGTTGTTTCTGCCAGAGCCTTCATCATGGGAATGGGCCCTGCACCGATTACAAAGTCAATCTTTTCTCCCTCTTCGATCATTTCTTTTAATAAATCGGTAACAAACCCCTTTTTCCCGTAGGAACCATCATCTGTGCAGATTTTGACCTCATCACAGAAACCCTTCAGTTCATCCTCCAGAATGAGTAGAGATCTGGTCCTGGCACCAAGGATGAATGTTACCCTGTTGCCGGCATCTTTCAGTGCCCTTGCGATGGGATACATCACTGCTGTTCCCAGTCCTCCCCCCACAACAACTGAATGGCCGAAATTCTCAATGTGGGTGGGCCTGCCGAGTGGTCCAACCACATCTGCAATTTTGTCACCAGCTTTCATGTTATTGAGTTCCCTCGTGGTTTTTCCAACTCCCTGAACTATCAGAGTTATTGTTCCTCTTTCAGGATCAGCGTCAGCTATTGTCAGAGGTATTCGCTCTCCATGCTCATGCAGTCTGATGATGACAAATTGTCCCGCCTTCCTCTTTTCTGCGATACGGGGAGCCATAATTTCAAATCTACAAACATCCCTGTTAAGTATGGTTTTTTTCACGATTTCCGGCACCCTTTTTACCTCCTCTTTCTCCTTTCCTCCTTTTCAGTTACAAAGTAGATGCCATGAACGAATTTTAAACTCCTTGATTTGTGGAATATATGGTGCTAATAATAGAGATATGAAAAAGGCTTTCTTTTTTCTTTTTCTGCAGGGAACTTTAATTCCCCTCCTGTTTACAATCCCCATTTTACATGCTGATTCAGATCCAGGTATGGGCTTTGTTTTCCCTGACGGTGAGCCACTTGGAGCAGGGAAGAGGAAATTTTCCATCATAGATGTGGTGGTAGGTGCAGAGTATGCCTATGGGGTTACCGATACCCTTGATATTGAAATAGGAGAAATTGGATTTCTGATGGCCAATTTTGGATTCCGGATGTACACTCCTAAAATATACGGTGTTCTCAGATTTTCCTTTGATTGTAGAATGTTTCTTTTTCCATTAAACGGTAGTGAGGAAGCTGCTTTCACAGGGATTGTGACAGCTTTATTTGAAAGAGGGCCTGTTAAATTGTCTATTAGTGGCGGAGCCGGAGCTGGAGGAGAAACAGAGTATGGGTATAGTGCAGATTTACTGTTAAATTTCAGGATAAGCAAACATGTTGCGTTGATGGTGGAGGGAGGGTGGTTGAAAGTAGGGTGGGAAGATTTGAGCCATGTTGTGGGTGTTCTGGGAGGTCCCAGGATTTTTACCGGGCATATCATAGTAGATCTGGGTTTGCTCTTTCCAGTTACCAGAAAGGATGGTGAAAAGTGGCGTCACAGAAATATCTTACCAGTTTTTAATTTTCACTATGTGTGGAGATAAAGGAATTAAGAATTTTGTAAAAAAATCCATGGATGGTGAAAAGATAATGGTCAAGAAGCTTTTTTTCATTATCTTTTTGATATTTTCAGGTGCTCCTCTTTATTCAGCAGAAATGCTGAATACGGGAAGAGGCTTTCTCTTCCCCGATACAGGCTCCCTGGGAGCAGGGAAAAACAGGGTTTCTTTTACTGATATTATTATAGGTGTGAATTATGCTCACGGAGTCAGTGATTATTTTGAAATAGAGGCTGGAGAACTGATCCTTGTTGTGGGAGAGGTGGGATTTAAGGTTAATAGCAAAAGGATTGGCAATTTATTTATGACTTCATTAACCGGTAAAATCTATTTTTATCCTGGTCAATCTCTTTCTTTAGCAGGAGTTGGTATTCTCTCTTTTTCATTTGAAAGTGAGGTTTTTAAGGTTACATGGGACATTGGTGCAGGAACTGTAGGAGTTAACGATGCTAATGAATTGAATAATGGGTATGGCTCTTCTTTACTTTTCCAGTTCAATCACAGGGGTAAAGTCTCTTTCCTGATAGAACCATTCTGGATCACCAAGCTGGCGGGATTTACTCTGGGTCCAAGAGTAAGGTTCAGGAATATGGTTATTGATTTTGGCTTTTTGTTCCCCTTTGTGAAAGATTATGAGACATGGAAATTTATTTATGTTTTCCCCATTTTCAACCTGAATCTCCTCTTTTAACCTTTTCGTTTCAAGCATCTCCAGAATTTGAGTAACTTATTGCGTTTATGGTAAAATAAACTTGAACATATGAAGTTAATTATTCAGATTCCATGCTACAACGAAGAGAAAACCCTCCCCGTAACCATTGCAAGTATTAGGAAAGTTATCCCTGATTTGCAGAAACTTGGATTCTCTTCTGTTGAGATACTTGTCATAGATGATGGTTCAGAGGATGGTACGGTGGAGGTTGCAAAAAAAGAGGGAGTAGACCACATCGTGGAGTTGAAGGAACATAAAGGACTTGCCTTTGGTTTTAAAACTGGAATTGATGTCGCTCTTCAGCTGGGGGCGGATGTTGTCATCAACACAGATGCAGATAATCAGTATGTTGCAGAGGATATGGTAAAACTCCTCGAACCCATCATTGAAGGAAAGGCTGACATTGTAATTGGTGAAAGGCCCATAGAAGAAATTGAACACTTTTCTCCTTTAAAAAAGAAACTTCAGCGACTTGGATCAAAGGTGGTGAGTCTTGCAGCAGGTGTTGATATTCCCGATACGACCAGTGGCTTCAGAGCCTTTTCCAGGGAAGCTCTTCTGCAAATTGTAATTCTGGGAGAGTACACCTACACTCTTGAAACCATCATTCAGGCAGGCAGGAAAAAAATACCCATTGTTTCCGTTCCCATAAGGGTTAACAGAGAGGTAATCAGGGAATCAAGATTGATAAAGAGCATTCCACAGTACATTTACAGGGCAGTGGAGGCCATTTTCAGAACGATTTTAATTTACAAACCCCTTGCTGTTTTTTTCTATATAGGAATGATACCCATTATTCTGGCACTTCTCATTGGAGCGAGGTATCTCTACTTTTACTACCATGGAGAAGGGGCCGGTCACATACAATCCCTCATTCTCATGATTATCCTTTTTATGATAGGAATAATCACCGTTGTTGCAGGTCTGGTGGCTGATCTTTTAGGGAGTATCAGGAAGATTGAAGAGGAAAGCCTCTATCATATAAAAAGAATGGAAATAGAGCGCAGAAATGACCGATAGTGGAAAAGTAAGGCGGGAAATATTTGCACTTTTCCTTTTTCTCCTTGTGGTGCTTACAGGTTTGAGTCTGATCAGTTACACGCCTTCTGACCCGTCTCTTTTCTCGACAGGAAGCGGGAAAGTTCACAACTATGCAGGTTTAATAGGAAGTTACCTCTCCTCTCTACTGTTTCAATTCTTCGGATATGGTGCGTGGCTTCTTCTTCTCCTGATGATTTATTTTCTCTTTGTCCTTTTTTCTTCAACTTCAGGGGAAGGGATGGTGAGAACTCTGTTGGGACTGGTGGTTATTCTTTTTACGATTCCACCCATAATCCACCTGATTTTTAAGACACCTCTCACTGCTCCCTTTTATACAGGAGGGGTTCTGGGGAAATTTGAAGGTGAACTTTTAAGGAAAATTTTCGGTGAAGCCGGGGTTTTTGTTGTCCTCTTCGGTGTTCTTATCATTGCCATTGTTTACGCCACAGGATTGTCTTTTCTTCATCTTCTTGCCACCGCAGGTAAGAAGATTCTGGAACTTTTTAAATATTCTGAAGAGCAGGTGGAAAACGATTATGAAGAAAAGGTTGAAGAGTTAGATGAAGATTCAGTCGAAAAGGATAAAATTTTTGGTGAGTTAACCCACACCGGGGAGTTTTCTCCACCACCAGATATGGAAGATGTTAAATCCTCTGAAGAATCTGAAGTTACTGGGACCACCGACGATAGACCTTTCACTCTCGGAGATACAGGTACCTTTTCTTCTGAGCCTTCCTTTACTCTGGGGGAAAGGGAGGAAATTAGTGGATCTGTTGAGGAAAGTGAATCTGAAAATTTTGCAGGTCTGGATATGTCAGCGAGGAATTCAGAATCCTTCCAGGATCTGGAAAGTGGCGAGGAAGAGAATATAAAGATCTATGAAGTTGAGCAGGAAGTGAAAAAAAAGCCAGGGGGCAGAA